>ERZ772827.1490-NODE-1490-length-11786-cov-4.682465_pt1 | contig 11786 bp, 9 predicted proteins | sample MGYA00580850_ERZ772827 | MGnify/ENA primary metagenome ERZ772827 (study PRJEB29015, sample SAMEA2737950) | human oral metagenome | biome: human oral; feature: human-associated habitat; material: dental | place: China | collected 2145 ...
AGGTGCTCCAACGCGTCGGCGAGCATGCTCAGGCATCCTCTCCGGCGGCCTCTTCCTCGGCCTTCTTGGCGGAAGCAGCGGCCTTGGACTTCTCGGCAGCAGCCTCGGCGTCCTTGATGGCCTGCTCGGCCTGGGCGGCCTTGTCGGCCTCGGAGACGATGACGCGGGAAACAGCGTCGGCCTTGCCGTTGAACTTGGCGATGTCACCGGTCAGGACCAGCAGCTTGCGGACCTGGTCGGAAGGCTGAGCGCCAACACCGAGCCAGTACTGGGCACGCTCAGAGTCGATGCGGATGATCGACGGGTTGGGCTGAGGATCGTAGTAACCGACCTCTTCGATGACGCGGCCGTCACGCTTCTTGCGCGAATCGACAACGACAACACGGTACTGGGCAGCGTGGATCTTACCCACGCGCTTCAGGCGAATTCGAACTGCCACTTGAGTGGTCTCTCCATTTCAGAATTGGTGTGGACCTTTGCGTCCCAAGGTGGGAAACACAGGGGTCGCATTGGACCGGGACACGACGGCACACAGTGAGAGGGTCTGCGAACCGCCGGGTACAGCTAGCGATTATGCCATATTTCGCGCCCATATCCCAAGTCAGGAACGTGCGCCGTGTCGCTCGACCCGGTTAAATCGATCACTGCGACATGTCACGCAGAAGGACGCTCCCCCGCATCCACTCCGGCAAGGAAGACTTGTGTGGGCGTCGACAGCACCAGCGGGTTCATCCTCGGGTCGTCGTCCACAAGCAAGAAATCCGCTGGGCCCCCGTCGACGAGGCCGGGGTAGCCGAGGTAGCGCTGACTCACCCACGTGGCTGCGTCGATGGTGAAGTCGCGGGGTGCACCCCACTGGAGCCACAGGTCGATCTCACCGGCGATGGTTCCGTGATCTTGGTAGCCACCCGAGTCAGTCCCCATCAGGAGGAGGACGCCGGAGTCAACGAGCATCTGGAAGTGGGAGCACCGCATGTCATACATGCGTTGCATGGTGGCGGCGTAGACGGGGTACTTCTGCCCTGCCTGAGCCGCAAAGTCCTTGAAGAGCTCAACCTGGCGCAGCGTCGGCGTCACCGCGATGCCACGCGCGGCGATCTCACAGGCCTGATCTGCATCGATACCGCTACCGTGTTCGATGTCGTCGACGCCGGCCTCGATGAGCGAGTCAATGACTCCATGCGAGAAGGCGTGGACAGCGATCCGCGCCCCAGCCTCGTGCACGGCGGCGACCGCATCGTTCAGGACGGCGGGGTCCCACAGAGGCATGAGGTCGGAGTCTGCACCGCCGCTGCGGTCGATCCAGTCTCCGACGATCTTGACCCACCCGTCGGAGGAGTGCGCCATCGATGCGAGTACCTCGGGCAGCTCGTTCTGATTCTCAACGTCAAGCGGCAGGTCGCGCATGTAGCGCTTCGGGCGCGCGACATGGCGGCCGCATCGAATCAGATGGAGGCCAGTTGTGCTCGCAGCCAAGGTGTTATCGACGGGAACGCCGCAGTCGCGCACGACAGTGACGCCGCTCGCGAGAGTCACCCGGGCTTGTTCCACCATCTCAGCCTCGTTCACCGAACCGGTGTCCGAGTACCCGATGTGGCAGTGCGTGTCCACCATGCCGGGCACGATGAATCCCACCGACGGCGCGCTTGGTTCCTCGCTCACGCGGCGGATGACTCCGCCGTCCACACGCCACGTGCCATGCACCCACTGGGGGCGCTCAGACGTGCTCTCCGCCCACAGGGCGAGGCCTGAGAACTCCATGCCTCAGAGCTGGCCGAGCATGCGCTTGACGTCGTCCGGCAGATCGTCGATCGTCGGACGCGGAGCGGGGGCCTCCTGGGCAACGCCGAAGGAGGAACCCTGGGGCGCGCTGCGCTCAGACGGAGGCAGCATGGCCTCCAGCTCCTGCTGGCGACGCTTCGCGGGGTTACCGGATCGTGCGCTCTTCTTCATGCGAGCACGCTGGGCCTGAGCCTTGCGGGCGTTGGCCTTCTGCTTCGCCTTTCCACCGCGGCCGGGCAGGGCACCCATACCGGGCACGCCGCCACCCATCTGGCCCATCTGCGCCATCATCTCGCGCGCAGCCTCGAAGCGCTGCACGAGCTGGTTGACCTCGGTGACAGTCGTGCCGGAACCACGAGCGATACGCGCACGACGCGAGCCGTTGAGGATCGACACGTCCTCACGTTCGGCGGGGGTCATCGAGCGAACGATGGCTTCGACGCGGTCCACCTCGAGCTCGTCGAAGCTTTCAATCTGCTCGCGCATCTGGGCGGCGCCCGGAATCATGCCGAGCATCTTCTTCATCGAGCCGAGCTTCTTGATCTGCTGGAGCTGGCTCAGGAAGTCCGCGAGAGTCAGCTGGCCGGCCATCGCCTTGGCCGCGACCTTCTCCGCCTCCTCGGCGTCCATCTTCTTTTCGGCCTGCTCGATGAGGGTGAGGATGTCACCCATGTCGAGGATGCGGCCCGCCATACGATCGGCGTGGAAGCGCTCAAAGTCGTCAAGGCCCTCGCCCGTCGACGCGAAGAGGATCGGAGCGCCGGTCACACCGCGCACGGACAGCGCGGCACCACCGCGCGCATCGCCGTCGAGCTTGGACAGGACAACGCCGGTGAAGCCGACGCCATCGCGGAAGGCCGTGGAGGTGGAGACCGCGTCCTGACCGACCATGGCGTCGAGGACGAACATAATCTCGTGGGGGTTCACGGCGTCGCGGATGGCGATCGCCTGGTCCATCATCTCCTGGTCGACGCCGAGGCGACCGGCCGTATCGACGATGACCACGTTGATACCGCTCTGGCGTGCGAACTCGACGCCGCTGCGCGCGACCTCGACGGGATTGCCCACACCGTTGCCGGGCTCGGGGGCCCACACCTTCACACCGGCGCGCTCGCCGACGACCTGGAGCTGCTGAACGGCGTTGGGACGCTGGAGGTCGGAGGCGACAAGGAGGACGGTCTTGCCTTCCTCACGCAGCCACTTGCCCAGCTTTCCGGCCAGGGTGGTCTTACCCGCGCCCTGAAGACCGGCGAGCATGAAGACGGTGGGGCCGGACTCGGCGAACGTCAGCTCGCGCGTCGCACCGCCGAGGATCTCGACGAGCTCCTCGTGCACGATGGAGACGACCTGCTGGCCCGGGTTGAGGGCCTTCGAGCGGGCAGCCCCGTAGGCCTTTTCGCGCACCTGCGAGGTGAACTGGCGAACGACGGGGAGCGCAACGTCGGCGTCGATGAGGGCGCGACGAATGTCGGAAATCGCGCGATCGACGTCCGACTCGGTCAGGACGCCGCGGCTACGCAGGCTGCGGAAGGACTGGGTCAGGCGATCTGACAGGTTTCCAAACACGTGTTTACTCCCAAGATGGCGGCTGTACTAGGCACAGGTTATCGCACCTCGGCCCCGGGAGTCGTCTCACCGGGGCCGAGGTACGCGTCATGGCGGCAGGGTTCAGCCCTGCGCGGAACCCACGATCGCGTCGACGAAGCTGGCGGGATCGAAGGGCGCCAGATCGTCGGCACCCTCACCGAGGCCGACGAACTTCACCGGTACACCCAGCGCACGTTGGACGGACACGACGATGCCGCCCTTGGCGGAGCCGTCGAGCTTAGTCAGAACGATGCCGGTCACGCCGGTGGCCTCAGCAAAGACCTCGGCCTGCTTCATGCCGTTCTGCCCCGTGGTTGCATCGAGCACCAGAAGCACCTCGGAGACCGGCGCCTGCTTGGTCATAACGCGCTTGATCTTGCCGAGCTCGTCCATCAGCGTCGACTTGTTCTGGAGGCGGCCCGCGGTATCGACGAGGACCACGTCGACGTCACGATCGACGCCCTCGCGCACGGCCTCGAAGGCGACGGAGGCCGGATCGGCCCCCTCGCGGTCACTGCGCACGACGTCCACGCCCACGCGCTCACCCCACGTGGCCAGCTGGTCGGCGGCGGCGGCCCGGAAGGTGTCGGCGGCGCCCAGGATCACGGACTTCTCTTCCGCGACGAGGATACGCGCGAGCTTGCCGACGGTCGTCGTCTTTCCGGTGCCGTTGACGCCGACCATGAGGACGACGGCAGGCTTGGTGGCACCATCGACCTCGGGGCGCTCAAGATTGAGAGAGCGGTCCATGTCCGGGCCAACGAGAGCGAGGAGCTCCTCGCGAAGGATCTCACGAATACGAGCTTCATCGGTCACGGACTCGACGGCGACGCGGCGCTTGAGCGCCTCCATCAGCGTGTCCGTGGCCTCGAGGCCAAGGTCGGCGATGAGGAGGGATTCCTCAATCTCCTCCCAGTCGGCAGCGCCGAGCTGTCCGCGGCTCAGCACGCCGAGGATCGCGCGCCCCAGCGAACCGGAGGAAGCCAGACGTTCACGCAGGCGCTCCATGCGGCCGCGCACCGGCTCGGGACGTTCGACCGACGAGGTGGGCGCCTCGACAACCGGGGCGGTTTCATCGGGGGTGGACTCAGAGATATCGACCGGACCCGCGCGCGGCTGGTCAGTGTCAACGCTCGGCGCCTGGGTGGGAGCCTCAGACGGAGCATCAGCCGGGGCCTGAACCTGCGGCTGAAGTGTTACGTCATCGGAAGAGCGCCTCCGCGAAGTCACGGCGACGCGAATAAGCACACCGATGAGCACTGCGACCGCCAGGGCGATGACAACCGCCCACGGCGACTGAAGGTAGGAAATAAAAGCGTCCATAGGGTCATTATCCCCTATGGACGCTCTTCACAGAAAACCTGAGTGCGGCATCACGAAGTTAGGCCTGCGTCGACTCCTGACTCGGCTGTGCGCCACCATCGGCATGACGACGTCCACGGTCAAGACGCTCACTGACGCGACCGGTGACAGTTTCGAGGCGATCGATGCCGGGGAGACGGTCAGCGTCGAAGTAGGCGCTCTTCGATTCGGCACCCTGGAGCAACGACTGCAGGGACGCAGTGCGCGGAACAACGGGTCGATCCGGCGACGTGGCCGCACGCTTGGGGAGCGAGTGGTTGGTCTTGACCTCAACCGCGATCTCTTCGCTCTCGCGCTTGATAACGCCCTTCCATTCGTCGGCACTACGGCGAGACAGCGCCAGCACCGCGACGACGCCCGCGGCGACAACGAGAACCAGAACGACGGTCAAAACAAGAATCAGTGCACCCTCAAGCATGAGATCATCCTGCCCTACTGAAGCCTCACTACGCGACGGTGCCACCCGAACACGCACGCATTGTGACGATGTTGTCATGGGGGCCAGGAACGGTCGTTCCTGGCCCCCATGGATATCAATGTCTCGTCAGTCGAGGTAGTCGCGCAGCACCTGCGAACGCGACGGGTGACGCAGCTTCGACATGGTCTTGGACTCAATCTGACGGATACGCTCGCGCGTCACGCCGTAGACCTTGCCGATCTCGTCGAGAGTCTTCGGCTGACCGTCACCCAGGCCGAAGCGCATCGACACAACGCCCGCTTCACGCTCGGACAGCGTGTCCAGAACGTGGTGGAGCTGCTCCTGCAGCAGGGTGAAGGACACGGCATCCGCGGGCACGATGGCCTCGGAGTCCTCGATGAGGTCACCGAACTCGGAGTCGCCGTCCTCGCCAAGAGGCGTGTGCAGAGAGATGGGCTCGCGACCATACTTCTGAACCTCGACGACCTTCTCGGCGGTCATGTCGAGTTCCTTCGCGAGCTCCTCGGGCGTGGGTTCGCGGCCGAGGTCCTGGAGCATCTGACGCTGGACACGGGCCAGCTTGTTGATGACCTCAACCATGTGCACCGGGATGCGGATCGTACGAGCCTGGTCCGCCATCGCGCGTGTGATCGCCTGACGAATCCACCAGGTAGCGTAGGTCGAGAACTTGTAGCCCTTCGTGTAGTCGAACTTTTCGACGGCGCGAATGAGGCCCAGGTTCCCTTCCTGGATGAGGTCCAGGAACTGCATGCCGCGCCCGGTGTAGCGCTTCGCGAGGGAGACGACCAGACGGAGGTTCGCCTCGAGCAGGTGATTCTTCGCCTGCTGGCCATCCTGCGCGAGGAAGTGCAGTTCACGACGCTCGCGGCTGGTCATTTCGTCAGCCTGGTTCTTGAGCTTGTATTCGGCGTACAGACCAGCCTCGATACGGCGAGCCAGGTCAACTTCCTGCTCAGCGTTTAGCAGCGAGACCTTGCCGATCTGCTTGAGATAGTCCTTGACCGGGTCAGCGGTCGCACCGGCGACCGTCACCTGCTGAATAGGCTCGTCGGTCTCGTCAGAGTCCGAGACGACGAATCCGCCCTTCACGTGAATGCCATCGTTGGTGCGCTCGCGCAGAGCCGCACCTTCGGAGACCTTGGCGTCCTCTTCCTCGGCTTCTTCCTCGGCGTCGGCCACTTCCTCGTCGTCGGTGTCAGCCTCAAGCTCCGGATCCTCGAGGTCCTCACCCGTGGGCTCGAAGTCCGCGTCCTCGGTGTCCTCAATCTCGGGAACGATCTCTTCGACGACCTCTTCGTCCTTCTTCTTGCGTCCGCGAGGCTTCTTGGCGGCCTTCTCCTCAGCGTCGGCCTTCTTCACCGTCTTCTTAGCAGCGGCCTTCTTCGCGGGAGCCTTGTCCTCGACAACCTCGGCGTCGGCAGCCTTCTTCGTCGTCTTCTTCGCGGCAGCCTTCTTCGCGGGAGCTTTCTTCGTGGGAGCCTTGTCCTCGACAACCTCGGCGTCGGCGGCCTTCTTCGTCGTCTTCTTCGCGGGAGCCTTCTTCGTGGGAGCCTTCTTTTCCTTGGCGGGGGCGCTCGCCGCGTCCGCCGTGGCCTTCTTGGCGCGCGTCGTCTTCTTCGCGGGGGTCTTCACCTCCGTGTTTTCCTCAGTCGTCGCGGAGTCCTTTGCCGAAGCGCGAGATGCACTCACACGGGTCCCTTTCATTGATGGGCATGCACAACAGAGCCGATTGCAAATCGGCATACCATCGCCAGTCTAGTGCCTTACCACGTAGTTTTCCTGGCGGTAGGTGTGAGGATGCCCCACCTTAAGACCACGCATCCCCCGGCTCCTCGGTTAGAGTGGCCTCATGACTCTGAGCGACAGTTTCGCAACGCTGCGTCCCCGTATCGACGAGGCGACGGCCACGAGCCTCGCCACACTCCTGGCTCGCGCCGGCGCTTCGGGCAGATCCGAAGAGTTTTCGCGTGCGGTTCTTGCATCCGTATCCGGAGGCAAGCGCTTCCGCGCACTCATGGCGCACATCGGCTACGCGCTCAGCTGCGGCACCGCGCTCGACCGGGTGTCGCTCCCCCACCTCAGTGCGGCGCTCGAGCTGTATCAGGCCAGCGCCCTCGTCCACGACGACATCATCGACAAGGCGGACGAGCGGCGCGGGATGCCCACCCCGCACAGGACTCTCGCGGATCATCACGCATCCTCGTCGTGGATTGGGTCATCGTCAGACTTCGGCCGTCACGCCGCCATCTTGGTCGGGGATTTCCTCTTCTCAGCGGCAACCGCCGCGGCGGATGAACAGGCGCTCACCCTGCGGGAGGACTGCGCACGCACCTTCGCTGCGCGCTTCGCGGACATGCACGCGGAAGTGGCGCTCGGCCAGTACCTGGATATCACCGCCGAACAGACCCCGCTGGATCCGGAGCGTACGGACGCATTGAGCACAAGCGATTCCCTCGAGGTCGCGCTGCACAAGTCGGCACACTACTCGGTCGTCCACCCCGCCATTCTTGGCGCGATCTGCGGCGCACCCTCGATCGATGACGTCACCGAGCTGTTGGACGTCCTCGAAACAATCCTCACCCCGTGGGGCCTGGCGTTCCAGCTGCGCGACGATGACCTGGGCGTCTTCGGTGACCCCGCCGTCACCGGCAAGCCCGCCGGGGATGACCTGCGTGAAGGAAAGCGCACCGCCCTCCTCGCGCTCACCTGGGAGGCCTCCTCCCCCGCCGAGCGCCGCGCGTTGACCGACGTTCTTGGGGTCGCCGAGGCCTCGGCACGCCAGATCGCGACCGCTACGGACATCGTTGAGCGCAACGGGCGTGCCGCGCACGAAGCGGAGATCGCGCGCCTCGTGGCCGACGGTCATGCCGCGCTCGATGCCTCCGGCTTCAATGAGAACGCTCGCGCCATGCTGCGCGATCTGTGCTCCATTCTCACCGCCAGGCGCGCCTGACGCCTCGCCACTGAGGCGGGCGGCGCTCAGAAGGCCAGCGTCGAAGCGATGCGGTTGACGCGATGGTGGCGGCCCGACGTCAGCGCGTCGATGGGGCGCTCACCCAGTTCGTCCTGTTCGGCGTACAGCCAGGCGAGCGACTCTTCTGCGGTGAAGCCGTCATCGGCCAGAAGCGTCAGCGTGCCCTGGAGGAACGGGAGCGGTTCCCAGCCGTTCGCACCCTTGACGAGGACGTCTCGAGGAACACCGCGCACCCCGTTGTCTGCGCGCGCTTCGATCAGCACGCGGTCGCGGATCAACTGCTTGAGGCGACGCTCCTCGATACCGAGCAGTCGGCAGACCTCGTCGGTGGGCAACACGGTGATATCAGCACTGGTCATGAGCGCAAGATTACCCCATTGCGGCGGCGCTCCGACACTCACACTTCCCATATTTTCGCGAAAACTCTCATAGAATCGAGCAGGTGAGCGACGAACAGACATTCGACCAGACCGACCCGTTGATCGGGCTCTTGGTCGACGAACGATACCGAGTCACGCGCCGTCTGGCGCGCGGCGGCATGGCAACCGTGTACATCGCGCAAGACGAGCGCCTGGAACGCCCCGTCGCCCTCAAGGTCATGCACCCACACCTGGCGGACTCCCAGGATTTCGTCGCACGTTTCCGCCGCGAGGCCCGCTCCGCAGCACGCATCGTTCACCCGGGTGTCGTGTCAGTCTTCGATCAGGGCGTGATCACCGGACAGGGCTTCCTCGTGATGGAGCTCATCGACGGAACAAACCTCCGTCAGCTCCTGCGCGCGCAGGGGGCTTTCACGATCCCACAGGCGCTGCGCTACACGACCGATATTCTCGAGGCACTGCGCGCCGCTCACCGCGTCGGCGTTATCCACCGTGACATCAAGCCCGAGAACATCCTCGTTCCCACCGATGGTCCCGCCAAGGTCACCGACTTCGGCTTGGCGCGAGCGGCCTCCGAGGTCTCTATGTCCTCGACGGGCAGCATGCTCGGAACGGTCGCATACATTGCGCCCGAGATCGCCACGACAGCCGAGGCCGACGCACGTTCAGACATCTACTCCGTGGGCATCATGCTCTACGAGATGCTCACGGGTGCCGTTCCGTGGGCGGGCGAATCGCCGCTGCAGATCGCAACCCACCACGTCTCCGACGACGTGCCCAGCCCCTCCGAGGCCCAGCCGTGGATCCCCCGAGAGATCGACGACCTCGTCGCCGCCCTCACCGCCCGCGACCCCGCCTCTCGCCCCGCCGACGCATCGGATGCGATCAACCTAGTCGCGCGTGCGGCTGCAACGATCCCTTCAGAACTCGCTAGCCGACGTGCCGAGGTCGCGCCCTCCGACCGCGCTGACTCTTCGCAAAGCAGCGCACTGAACACGGAGGTCATCTCCGCCCAGTTCACGCGTCCGCTGCCGTTCCCCGCACCGTCAACGCTCGCGACGGTCCACACCTCGTCCCCACTGCCCGAGGCTTCAGAGAACAGGTCGACCAAGACCTATAAGCGCGCGGCCCTGTGGGTGAGCCTCGTCGTCCTCCTGCTCGCAGCGGCAGGTATTGGCGGCAGCTGGTGGTGGACCGAGTACGGCCCGGGCTCCTACCTGACCATGCCCGCGACCAACGGTCGTCCCCTCGCGGATGTTCAGGCTGAGCTGAATGCGATGGGGCTTGCTTCCACCGTCGAGGAGGAATTCTCTGACGACGTCGCCGCTGGTTCGATCACTCGCTCCGATCCGGAAGGCGGCGAGCCCGTCCACAAGCGCGCCGAGGTGCAGCTCCACGTCTCAAAGGGCGTGGACATGAAGAACGTGCCCGACGTGTCCGGCAAGAGTCAGGATGACGCAAAAAAGGCACTCACGGGGGCAGGCCTGGCTCTGGGAACAATCACCGACGCCTACTCCGAGGATGTGCCGCAGGGCCAGGTCATCTCCCAGTCCGTGGCGTCCGGCACCTCGGTGCCGCATGACACGGCTATCGATGTCGTACTGTCCAAGGGCCGCCAGCCCCTGACAGTCCCCTCGCTGGGCGGGATGAGCGCCGACGCCGCGAAGACCGCCATCGAAGACCTTGGCCTCATCGCAACTCCCACCGAGGCGTTCTCCGACACGGTCGCGGAAGGCCAGGTCATCTCCCAGCAGACCAACGAGGGAACGATCCTGCACCGCGGCGACACCGTCGCTTACACGGTGTCCAAGGGGCCCGAGAAGGTCGCCGTGCCCGACGTCGTGGGGCGCCAGCGTCAGGAGGCTCGCACCATCCTCGAAAACGCCGGCTTCACCGTCCAGGTGGAAGCCATTCTCGGCGGATTCTTCGGCACCGTCCGACAGACCGATCCCGCCGGTGGAACAATGCTGAAAAAGGGAAGCGTCGTCACGATCACGATCGTCTGACGCACCGCACTGCCCAGCACAGCACAACGCGTAGACAGATCCCCGGCCTCGTCCATGACAGACGAGGCCGGGATTCTTATCCGATCAGTTCTCCTCCGCGGAGGAACCCTTCGCCAGGTACTGGGCGACCTGGAAGGCCATCTCCAGGCTCTGCTGGTGGTTCAAACGCGGGTCCACGAGCGTCTCGTAGCGGTCGCGCAACGACTCATCGTCGATGTGCTCACTGCCGCCAATCACCTCGGTGACATCGTCGCCGGTGAGCTCAATGTGCAGGCCACCCGGCACCGTTCCCGTGGCCTCGTGGGCCTCGAAGAATCCACGGACCTCGTCCATGACCGTCTCGAAGCGACGCGTCTTGTAGCCGGTCGATGACGTGATCGTGTTGCCGTGCATCGGATCCGTCATCCACGTGATCGGGCGACCATCCTCGCGCGCGGCTTCCAGCAGCGGCGGAAGCGCCTCACGGATGCGGTTCGCACCCATGCGCGTAATGAACGACAGGCGCCCTTCCTCACCATCCGGGTTGAGGCGATCAATGAGCGCGAGCATCTGATCCGGCGTGGTCGACGGGCCGAGCTTGACCCCAATCGGGTTACGCACACGCGACAGCAGCTCGATGTGAGCGCCCTCCTCCTCGCGCGTCCTCTCCCCCGCCCACAGGAAGTGAGCGGACGTGTTGTAGGGCTCGCCCGTCCGCGAATCGATGCGCGTCATGGCTGACTCGTACTCAAGCAGTAGCGCCTCGTGGGACGAATACAGGTCGACGTCTCGCAGCGTCTCAAAGTCAACGCCAGCGGCACCCATGAACTTAATCGCCCGGTGGATGTCTTCCGCCAGCGACTCGTAGCGCGCATAGGCCGGGTTCGACATGAAACCCTGATTCCAGCGATGCACCTGACGCAGGTCCGCGTAACCGCCCTTCGTGAATGCGCGGATCAGGTTGAGCGTCGAAGCGGCGTGGTTGTACAGCGACAGCAGGCGCTGCGGGTCGGGCTCGCGCGCCTCGGGGGTGAACTCGAAGGAGTTCACGGCGTCGCCGCGATAGCTGGGCAGCGTCACACCGTCGCGCGTCTCCATATCCGCCGAACGAGGCTTAGCGTACTGGCCGGCGATACGGCCGACCTTGATGACCGGCAGGGACGCGCCGTAGGTGAGCACGACCGCCATCTGCAGCAACGTCTGAATCTTCAGGCGCACGTGGTCCGCCGTCGCCTCGGCGAAGGTCTCAGCACAGTCCCCGCCCATCAGGACAAAGG
>ERZ772827.1491-NODE-1491-length-11778-cov-3.602235_pt1 | contig 11778 bp, 11 predicted proteins | sample MGYA00580850_ERZ772827 | MGnify/ENA primary metagenome ERZ772827 (study PRJEB29015, sample SAMEA2737950) | human oral metagenome | biome: human oral; feature: human-associated habitat; material: dental | place: China | collected 2145 ...
TCTACATGGATGCCGACGGCCACATCCACGTACTCATTCAGCGCTATGAGGCCGCATCCTATGCGGAGGGGATCCTCGACATCGACCTCGACGCATAACAGAGCATTTCCAATCCCTCCCTTTTTCGCCTGCACCCACACGGTGCAGGCATTTTTTATGCGACGAGATACGCCCTCGTCTGCGTGAATATATCTATTATGTTATTTGCGAAAGATTTTCATTGACAGCGCCTATGAAATACCGTATCCTGCAAACATGAACAGCATTCGTTTTTAAGATTTTCTCACAAGAAGCACAGAAAGAAGGCTGCCGTGCATATCCGCTCGCTTTTCGCATCACCGCCTGCACTCGTCTCTTTGCTTGTCCTTGCTGCCGTCTTTGCCGTGTCGGCGGGGAGCGTCTCCGTCCCGGCAGGCGATACGATCGCCATCATCACAGCAAAGCTTGCGGGGCATATCCCCGCTGCCGATCCCGCTGTCACGGACATCATCTGGTCACTGCGCGTACCGCGTGTCCTGCTCGCGATGACAGCGGGCGCAGGCCTCGCGCTCGCGGGTGTTGTCATGCAGGCGAGCGTACAGAATCCGCTCGCCGAGCCCTTCATCCTCGGCATCGCCTCGGGCGCCTCCGTCGGTGCGACGCTTGCGATCCTCATCGGATCGACGGCAATCCCATTCGGTGTGCCGGGCTGTGCCTTCGGCGGCGCGATTCTCGCAACGCTTGCTGTTCTGATGCTCGCGGGCATTCCTCGCCGCGTCTCGACGGTGAAGCTCGTGCTCGCAGGCGCAGCGATCAGTGCGCTTTGTGTTGCGGCGACAAACTTCATCGTCTACATGGCTGCGGATGCGGAGGGCATGCAGTCGGCTGCGTTCTGGACGATGGGCTCTCTTGCGGATGCGAAATGGCACAGCCTCTTCCTCCCTGTCCTCATCGTCACCGCACTCGCAATCTACTTTCTCTCGCAGCTGCGCACGCTTGACGTGCTCCTCCTCGGAGAGGAGCTCGCGGTCACACTCGGCATCGACGCGAGTGCAAAGCGCCGCCTCTACATGGGCCTCCTCGCTCTTCTCACGGGCGTCCTCGTCGCGACCTGCGGCATCATCGGCTTTGTCGGCCTCGTTGTCCCGCATCTCGTGCGCTCGTTTACGGGTGCCTCGCACCGGCGCCTCCTTCCGGCGGCGCTCCTTGTCGGGGCGATCTTCCTCGTCGTTGCTGATCTTCTCGCGCGTACACTCCTGCCTGCAGGCGATCTGCCCATCGGCATCATCACGGCGCTCATCGGCGCTCCCCTCTTCATGAAGCTGCTCTTTGGCAGCAACGGGAATTTCGGAGGTTCGCGATGAAGGAGATCCGCATCGAAGATCTGAGATTCCGCATCGGCGCAAAGGAAATCCTCCACGGCATCACCGTGAACCTCCCCGCCGATTGCTTCGTGGCGCTGCTCGGACCGAACGGCTGCGGCAAATCGACGCTGCTGAAGCACCTCTACCGCGTGCATCCCATACAGGAGGGCAGCGTAGTCATGGACGGCACGCCGATCGCGCAGATTCCCCTGCGGGCTGCAGCACAGGAGATCGGCGTCATGGGGCAGTTCCATGCTGTCGATTTCGACTTCAGCGTCGCGGAGATCGCACTCATGGGACGCGCACCGTACAAGGAGAGCTTCGAGGAAGACACGGCAGAGGACTTCGCACTTGTACGCGCCGCACTCGAACGCGTCGGTATGACGGACGCAGCCGCGCGCAGTTTTAACGAGCTCTCGGGCGGTGAGCAGCAGCGCGTCATGCTCGCGCGCTGTCTCGTGCAGGAGCCGCAGCTGCTCATCCTCGACGAGCCGACGAATCATCTCGACATCAAGTACCAGCTGCACATCCTGGAGCTGGTCAAAGGTCTCGACATCGGCGTAATTGCAGCACTGCACGATCTCAACCTCGCCGCGATGTACGCCGATCTCCTGGTCGTTATGAAGGAGGGGGGCATCGAGCGCATCGGCACGCCGCAAGAGATCATCACGGAGGACATGCTCGCACATATCTACGGCGTACGCGCAAATGTCACCTACGATGCCGCGGGACTTCCGCTCGTCGACTACCGCACGGAGCAGCTGCCGTGAAGCGCGCGCAGACGAGCGGCAGAATCCTCCGCCGCATCTCCCATATGCTCCATCTCCTCCCCCTCCTCGCGCTCGCCGCGCTCGTCCTCTGGCTGTCCCTCACCGACGGGCGCGGGACGCAGGCAGCAGCGCCGCATGCACGCGGGATCTCCTACACGACATTGGACAGCGAAGGACACCCTGCAACGTTCACGCTTGCCCATACGCCTGAGCGCGTGCTCGTTTCCTATCCGGGCGCAACGGAGCTCATGATCGATCTCGGTCTCGAGCGCCGGATCATCGGCACGATCGCGCCCTATGAGAAGGAGCCTCCTGCGTATGCGGACGCCTATGCGGCACTGCCGATTCTCGCCGCCCCCTATGTGCCAAGCCGCGAGGAGGTCGTCGCGCTCAGCCCTGATCTCATCATCGGCTGGTCGCATCACTTCACCCCCGAGGCGCTTGGCGATGTGTACTCCTATTTCGATCGCGGTGTCGGTGCGTACATTGTGCCCGCCACCGTGCGCAGGGGGGCACCGACGCTCGAGGAGACGGTCTATCCGTTCATCACGGATATGGGGCACATCTTCGGCGCAGAAAGCCGTGCCGCAGACTATATTGCAGCGTTAAAAACGCGCGTTGCGGCCGTCGAAGACCGCACTGCTGTGCGCGGGAATCGCTTTTCTGCAATGATCCTGCAATCGCATGGAAACAGTCTTTACAGCATGTACGGTCCCGCCTACATCATCGACGACATCGCGCGTAAGGCGGGCGCGGACAATGTTGTCACACGTCAAATGCGTGCCGTCGGGCCTGAGCGCGTCCTTGGCTTTGCGCCTGACATTATCATCTGTGTGAATCCAAAGGACATAACGGCAGCGGAGGCGCGTGCAGAGCTGCGCGGCGACCCGAACCTCCAGAATATGAAAGCCGTGCGGGAGAATCGCATCATCATCGTGAATTTTTCCGATGTCAACAACGGGAACGGGCGCTGCATTGCAGCGCTTGAGGATATAGCCGCAGGGCTGGATGCCCTAGAGGGTAGATAAAGAAGGGATAAAGAAATGAAGAAATCTGTACTCAATGCCCTGATCGCGGGCACTCTGGCCGCCGGAACCATCTATACTGCCCCTGTCAGGGCCGCAGAGCAGGAAGACGAGGCAATGCAGTCGTATGTGCTGGACGACATCATCGTCACGGCGAGCCGCAGCGAGACGGCGATCAGCGACGTACCGGCGGATGTCACCCTGATCACGGAGGCGCAGATCGAGCGCGGCAACTATACGAGCGTTTCCGACGCGCTCAAAGGCGCGAACATCAACGTTGTACAGAAGGGCTTTGCCTCCTATCCCGTCATCAACGGCGACTCGCGCGTCCTCGTCATGGTCGACGGCAAGAAGGTCAACTGGGATCATCTCATGGTCAGCGGCGACTCCAATGCGGTCGATGTGGATCAGATCCCCATCGGCAACGTAGAGCGCATCGAGATCGTGCGCGGCCCGAACTCCTCGCTCTACGGCGAGCGCGCCGTCTCCGGCGTCATCAATATCATCACGAAGCGGCCGACGGGAGGAACCCCCGGCGGCACATTCAGCGCACAGCTCGGCTCGTGGGGCGAGAAGCGCGCGAGCGTCAGCATCAGCGGCGGCGATGGGAAGAACAGCATCAAGGTTGGTGTCGCGCACGAGCGCCGCAATGATTTCCAGTATAAAAACGCCTATGGTGAGAAGCGAACTTTCCGGAACAGCGACATCAACCGCACGGAGTACAACGTCGGCTTTGACCGCATCATCGGCAGCGACCGCCTGCGGCTCGAGTTCAGCCGCCATGAAGGAGACGACGGCTACGGCGTCAATCTGAGCGATCCGAGGACGGGCGCATCCCGTTATCAGGGGCGAAAAAACGTCGTTGATACCGGCTACGGCGTGACCTATATGTTCGGCTCGGAGAAGGAGGGCGAGGGTACCTTCCTGCGCTTCTACCGGAACGAATCAAAGTCGGAAGGCGGCTTTAACTCCCAGTACGATCATCACCTGCGCCGCAACTCCTTCGAGGGGCAAAGGCTCTGGATGCTCAACGACAAGAACATGCTCGTCGGCGGCTTCCTCTGGTCGCAGGAGAAAATCCATGAGATGAGCGGCTACGTCCCAATGGATGTATCCGCCGTCACGAAGGCACTCTTCCTCGAGGACGACTGGCAGTTCGGTCACGGATATTCTCTGAAACTCGGCTCTCGCCTCGAAAACCACAACGACTTCGGCACGGATGTCACCTCGCACATCAGCCTCAACAAGAAATTCGGCCGCAGAACACACGCCTATATTTCCTTCGGACAGGCGGTCAACAATCCGACGCTTAAAATGCGCTACGCAAACACACCCTTCTGGATCGGGAATCCCGACCTCAAGCAGGAGCGTTCACACACCTTTACCATCGGTGCAGACAGCCAGATCACGCGCAAGTGGAACGTATCGGGCAGCCTCTACTGGAGCAAGGTAAAGGATGCGCTCCGTTGGGTGGCGAATCCGATTCCCGGCAATCCCGGCCGCTACGTGAATATCCAGACCGAGGATCGCCGCGGCCTCGAACTCAGCACACGCTATCGCGCCGACGATCGCTGGGCCATCCGTGCAGCGTACAGCTATGCGCATATCGACTCTACCGATCCCGCCAAGAGCTTTCTTTCCTCGAACACGCGCCCGAACGGCTACAATCTCGGCATTTCTTATACGCAGGGAAAATGGGACGCCAACCTCGATCTGAATTATGTGACGGGACGCAGCACAGCACGCTTCACTGATGCCCGCTATCTAACGCTCGATCTCGGCGTCAATTATCACGTCACAAAGGAGTTCAAGGTCTATCTGAAGGGCATGAACCTCACCGATGAAAGCTATGAATCCATCGGTGACACAAGACTCGGCAGCTACGCCATGCCGAGCCGTCACTTCATCCTCGGCGGGACGTATAACTTCTAACCATACGCAGCAATAAAAGAAGAGCAGACAAAATCTGTCTGCTCTTCTTTTGTGCTTCCAAGCAGCAAAAGTATGTACTATAATATTACCCAGCGGCTGGTGAATGTTGGGGGACTCCCTTTAGGGAGGTGATGCACGTGACTCTTTTTGAAAGGCTGTCACTTTTGATTGCGGCAATAATGCTCGTAGGAACAGCGTGTCTCATCGTGGAGATGCGCCGTTTTTGATTTTGCTGCATGAGCGCATTGCATTTCGCTCCTACTTTCGGTAGAATGTGAATAAGGGAGGATCTATCATGCTGAAAAAATTATTCCTGCCGAGCCTCGTGCTCCTGCCGCTCCTGTTCCTGGCCCCATGCAGTCAGGTTCACGCAGAAAAGCCCCTTCCCAAAACGACGTCAGTCCAGCCGGTTCCCGAGGATGCGGTCAGCCGCTCAAGATTTTCATTGGCGACAGAACACCTGAGATTCCGTGACCAGGGCTCCGCCCTCACGATGTCCGTACCGCTCATTAATGGTCCATTTGATGTCTATCGGCTCAGAGAGGGCATTACCCTGTTTGTCAATGACAAATTTTTAAATGACGATGTACCTCTGCGGCTTACGGCACTGCTCACGCATATGCCTGCTCCTGCAGGCAAGGCACAGACGACAGCCGAACCTTTCAAAGACGACGCTGACCGCACCATCCTCTCCTACCAGACATCGCCCCTCATGCGCAATGTCAAGATCCTCAGCAACGAGACACTGAAACAGAATGGCTCTCCCGCACGGCGCTTGACGATGAGCGTATTCACACACGAGAGAGATACCATTGTCGAAATCCTGTGGATTGGCGATTCATCGGGAGCATGGCTCGTTCAATTTGACTGCAATGCCGATGATACGAATACGGTCGCTCTCCTTCCTCGCCTCCTCTCCTCTGTGAGCGTCGGCGAAGATACAGAAAAATAACTCCCATCTATGGATACTGGATTCCGAGAGGAGGACAATCATGGATTCCATCGAAAAACTTCGCACCATCCTCAGTCAAAGCCGCCGCGCGGTCTTCTTCGGCGGGGCGGGCATGTCAACCGAGTCGGGCATTCCGGACTTTCGCAGCGCGGGCGGGATATACAGCGAGACGCTGCATCAGGAGTTCAGTCCCGAGCAGATGGCGTCGCACAGCTTTCTCATGGCGCATCCGGAGGAGTTCTTCGACTTTTACCGGCGGCGCTTCGTCTATCTCGATGCTGCGCCGAATCCGGGCCACACTGCGCTCGCAGAGCTCGAGCGGCGCGGGCATCTCGCGGCGATCGTAACGCAGAACATCGACGGGCTCCATCAGGCGGCTGGCTCCAAGACCGTCTACGAGCTGCACGGCTCCATCCGCCGCGCGCACTGCATGGACTGCGGCGCGCACTACGAGCTCGACTACATCATGGAGCACACGCCCATCCCCTACTGCTCCTGCGGCGGCACTGTCCGCCCCGATGTCGTGCTCTATGAGGAAAGTCTCGATACCGCAACGATCGAGGGGGCTGTCACCGCGATCCGTGCGGCGGACACGCTCATCATCGGCGGCACGTCGCTCATTGTCTATCCCGCAGCGGGGCTGATCGACTACTTCCGCGGCGAACATCTCGTCCTCATCAACAAGAGCGAGACGCGTGCAGACCGCCGCGCAGAGCTCGTCATCCGCGAACCGATCGGCGCGACGCTCCATGCGGCGCTGCCGGAGGAAAAATAATATCTACATCTGCGCGCTGTTCCAATCGGATGCAGCGCGGCACATGCAAAGGAGGTCGTTCCCATGTCCACCCCAAAATTTCTTGTACACATTCTGATTCTTACGCTCTTTCTGCTTGCAGGAACGGCACACGCAGAGATCGCGGTCCATCCGCTGCTGCTCGAACTGCGTGCGTCAACGTTCACGGACCGCGGTGATGCGCTGGAGGTCCTGCTCCCGCCCGGCGAGTTCAAATCGGAGCGGAAGGAGACCGGTCAGCAGGTCTTTTCCTGCGAGAGCTTTCAAGGTGCATACAAGGATCGCACCCTGACGCTGCGTGTCACGCACATTCCCTTCGCCAACCCGACCGGTACCGCTCACTATGATCCGACGAGCCCCAAGCAGCTGAAAAAGAGCGTTGCCCGCTACACCAAGGAGCATGCGCGTCCCACAGGCACGCAGACCACACGCGACGAGACACTCACTATTGACAGCCGCATGGCAAGACGCCTGAAGCCGCACCGAAGGCGATGCAGCGCAGACGATCTACGATACGCTGATCATCCTCACGGACCGCGGCGAGTGGAACATCGAGGCAGTCTACACATCCGCACCGAGCGAGAAAGAGCTCGGTGAGAGCGTCAACACCATCTTCACATCCGCTTCGCCCAGGAGAGTCTCTATCTTCAGCGCACCGCGCACATCGAAGTAAACAGGGGCTTTCACCGTCTCAGCCTCAGCGCTCATGCCGCCGCACGTTCTGCAGCAGGATCCCGCCCATGATGAGCACAAGAGCGAGGAGTGCTGCGCTGCTCAGTTCTTCCCCGAGAGTGAGGGCAGAGACGACGAGCGAGAGGAGCGGCACGAAGTAGGCGAGGTTTGCAACGGCAGCAGAGTTCTTTGCACGCTGGAGCGCCATCGCCCACCAGAGGTAGCCCACGCCATTGACGAAGACGCCGAACCAGAGCATCCCGGGCCACTGCGTCCATGAGATCGGAACCCACGTCTCCGTGAGCAGCGTCACCGGCAGGGCGCACAGGGCTGTCACGCCCCACGCCACAGTCATCACGACGGTCTGATCCATGTTCTGCCTCTTGTTCAGTACGCAAAAGAGCCCGTAACAGAGCGCCGCCGTCACACAAGCCGCCGTGCCGAGCAGGGCATCCCCCTCGGCATGTCCCTCCCCGCCGAGCGTCAGCACGACGACGCCGGAGAATGAGAGGAGGAACGCGGCAGCCGTGCGCACGGTGATCTTTTCACCCAAGAGGAGCGCCGAAAAGAGGACGATCATCATCGGCCAGAGGTAGTTGAGGATGCACGCCTCCTGCGAGGTAAGCTGCGTCAATCCGTAGAAATAGAGTCCCGAGTAGAGAAAGAGCCCGACAAACCCCAGCCCCGCCATCGCCAGATACGCACGCCGATCATATGCACGAAATACGGCTGCACCGCCGCGTACGCACTGCAGGAGGAGGAGAGACACAGATGCTGCGAGGCTGCTCAGAAAAAGCGCCTCGAACGCCGGAATCGCAGTTAGGAGGCTCTTTGCCGTCGCCGCGAGCGTCGACCAGATCACAACCGCGCTGACCGCATAGAAATAGACGCGCCCCTGTCCCTGCATCGCAAAGCTCCTCTCATATGATAAAAAGGCTTCCGATCTCTCGGAAGCCTTCGCTGTTCAAATGGAGCTGATTATAGGACTTGAACCTACGACCTGCTCATTACGAATGAGCTGCTCTACCAACTGAGCTAAATCAGCATGCCGCCTCATAGGCGATAGTGGAATTATAACCGAGGGCGGCGGTCCTGTCAACCCCATTGCAAAGAATTTTTCTGCACCTCCATGCACAAAGAGAACCGCAGAAAATTCAGCCCATGCTAATCCTCTTTTCACGATGCTTTAATCACATTTTGGAACAATACAAGCAGGAGTGAACACCATGTTGAATATACTGCTGCGCGCAGCTGTCTGCGCGCTCTTTCTTGCCGCTGCGGCGCCGGTCTCTGCCGCACCGCAGATCATCGAGGCCGAGGGCGTCTCCGTCCTGGGCGACAACGACTCGCCCAAGGCCGCCCGCGATGCGGCGCGCACGGAGGCGATGCGCTCTGCAACGGAGCAGGCAGGGGTCTATATTGAGAGCTACAGCGAGACACAGAACTACGCACTGACCGCGGACGAGGTGCGCATGGTTGCTGCTGCCGTCCTGCGCGTTCTGAGCGAGGAGGTAACCCCCGCGCTCACCGGAGACGTCTGGCGCTACCATGTCCGACTCGTCTGTGCGGTGGATGCCGAGGGCATCGATCTCGCAGCGCTGTCGCAGAACAAAGCGGAGCTCGCACGCCTCCAGCGGGAGCGCGACGAGCTAAAGCGCGCGAACGACGAGCTCCTGCGCCGCTATGAGCAGGAGGACACCGCACCGCAAACGCCGGACGATTCACGTCTTGCCCGCATCTTCGACGACGCAGAGGACATGATTGAACGCGGTGAGCACACACATGCCGTCGCCGACCTCTCTCTGCTCCTCCATGATCCCGGCATCACAGGCAGCGCGCGCGCCTATGCGCTCTATCTGCGCGGACGCGCCTACTACGAGATGCACGGCGACCGCCTCGCGCTCGCGGACTTTGCTGCAGCGGAGCGCACGCCGCAGGCCGACCGCAGACTCATCTGGCGCCTCTATCAGTACCGCGGCATGATCTACTACGATGCGGAGCGGTACGATGATGCCGCACAGGAGCTGGCGAGCGCATGGGAGGCCTCGGACAAGACGGATGACGAGCTCTGGATGAAACTGCGCCGCGCCGAACGGCGTGCAGAGCAGGAGCGCCGCCATGCCCTGCGAGGCGACGGCGGAACACGCAGCTGGACCGCCGCAGCCCTTCCATAAGCGCCGATACGGGACCTTTCGCTCACGTTGACATGATCCTTTTATTTAAATATACTATGAATGGGATTTATGACTGCACGGAGGGCAAGATACCTGCCGCGCGGCCTTGTTAAAACATAAGGAGGATTCACATGACACATTCCATGCGGCGTACCCTCTCCATCCTCGCGGCAGGCACGCTCCTGCTGTCCTCATCCGCGCTCCTCACCGGCTGCTTCGGCGGCGATGCCAAGGATGGCGGCTCCTCCGGGGGCTCTGCGGTCGGCTCTCTCCTCTCCGGCAATACGGCTGTGGACAAGGTCGAGGCAATCTCGCCCTACCTTGACGCAACGAACGGTTACAACGACCTCGTCGTTACGTTCGACTACGCCATCTCGCCCTCCATCCAAAAGATGCGCGACGGCCAGCGCCAGACCAGCATCTCTCTCCCGCATTTCACCGATCTGAAGAAGAATCTGGAGGAGGCGCGCGCCAATCCGAAGACCGCAGGCGTCTTCAAGGACATCGACACCGAGGCGGACGCCGTGCTCGAGATCCTCAAAGACCTCGCTCCGCTCGCGGACAAGATGGACAGCTACTACTCATCCAAGGGGTACCTGGCGGACGACTACGCCGCGGGCACGCAGATGGCGGCACAGTTCCTCCCGCTCTATGACAAGTTCGAACCGGCATATGACAAGTTCGATGCCGTCGTCACCGAGCGGTTCAAGGAAGTGCGTCTCGCCCAGCTCGAAGATATGCGCAAGGAAGGCCGCACAAATGCCGCCGCCTTCATCGAGCTGAACATCAAAACCCGCGAGCTCGCCGACATGATGGACAACGAGAACATCGACAAAGCAGCCGCCGAGGCGAAGATCGCAGAGATCAACGACCTCGCAGCAAAGCTGCCCGACAACTCCGCGCTCGGCTCCTACAAGATGAACCTCAACCGCTTCATCGGCACCTTCCGCGGCTATGTCGCGGGCAGCGAGGACGGCAACGATGTCATCGAGGACTTCAATGATCTCGTGGGCTCCTCCTCACGTCTGGATCTCGGCGAACTGGACAGCAAGAAATAACCGCATATTCCGCATACGAGAGTGCCGCAGCGCTGTGCCGCGGCACTTTTTTTGTCCCATCTGCAATCTCTTCTATACGTCCGCAGATTTTTATGGTATGATAAGGGTGCAGAAAACAAACGCGCTTCTTTTGTAACAGAAAGGAGCTTTTTGTCATGAAGAAAATCCTCATTGCGCTGTTCCTGTGCATGGCGATCGCACAGACGGCACTCGCGCAGACCGTAACCGTTGACGGTGTCGGCGTGGACCGCGACTCTGCCATGCGCGATGCTGCCCGCACAGCTGTGGAGCAGGTCGCCGGCATGTATATCGACTCCAACACGGTTGTGTCGAACACCTCCGTGGAGATGGACGAGATTCTCTCCCACGCACAGGGCTATGTCCAGAACATCCAGGTCATCAGCGAGTCCGCAGCGGGCGGCACGTACCGTATCCGCGCGAGCGTCGACGTGAACACCGATCCGAACTCGGCGTTCATGAAGCGCCTCGATGCCGTCATGCGTCTCAATGATCCGCGCATCGGTGTCGTGATCCTGTCGGATGATACGGACCTCGACCACAACTATAACGGTCTCCCCGGCCACGACACAATCCTCGAGACGGCGCTGAACGATCGTCTGCTCACCGTCGGATTCAAACATGTCGTTGACGTGAACCTCCTCTCGTACCTGCAGGATTCGGCGGTCCTCAACGCAGTCTACCGCGGCGACAGCCGCCTCCCCTACGGCGCAAATACAGCGGATCGGCCGCTCGACTACCTCGTCATCGGGCGCAGCCATGCCGAGGGCTACAAAGTAAAGCTGCCGAACAACAAGGGCGGCTACGTCGAGACACAAATGTCCTCGGCGCGCACCATACTAGATCTCAAGATCATCTCCTTCGGCACGAGCACGATCATCGGCACCTACTCCGTCGAGGGACAGGGCGTCGAGAATTCGCCCGAGCTCGCCCGCCGCAAATCGCGCCAGGCAGCCGCAGTCAAGGCTGCCGAAAAGCTCGAGCAGCAGTTCCTGCGCGCAGCCGCGAGCGCATTCTCGGGCGTACAGGTCACGGCACGCG
>ERZ772827.1493-NODE-1493-length-11770-cov-3.132138_pt1 | contig 11770 bp, 9 predicted proteins | sample MGYA00580850_ERZ772827 | MGnify/ENA primary metagenome ERZ772827 (study PRJEB29015, sample SAMEA2737950) | human oral metagenome | biome: human oral; feature: human-associated habitat; material: dental | place: China | collected 2145 ...
TTTATTCCGCGCATTGTGTTTGGAATAAAACCCCTTTGGGATTAAGGACAAACAACCCTGTTTCTAATAAACCCCAAGAGGGATTAAAGGCAAACAACCCTGTTTGTAATAAATCCCAAGAGGGATTAAGGAAAAACAACCTTGTTTGTAATAAATCCCTGCTGGGATTTTGCACGCGCAATATGGGGGAAATCAAATCCTTGAATACTTAATAAGCTTCAACCCTGAAAGCGATTAAATCTAATAAAAAATAATTGATTTTATTATTAATTCTATAATTTGAAATTGAAAAAACCTTATAAATAGGAGGTTTTGCGAGGGTTGGGGGATAGGGTTTGGGTTGGAGAAATTGATTTATCAGGAAAATGAGGCAGAGGTATGGGATGGGAAATAAAAAACCACCATCTTAAAGATAGTGGCAACCTTAAATATATTTTAAAATGAAAAATTAAAGTCCAAGCTCTTTTTTCACTGCTGCGGTAGCGTCTGGGCCCGCCTTATAGATGAAAAGAGAAGAGTTTCCATCGAGAATATAATCCCATCCGTTTGCTTTTGCAACTTTGTTTACTGCTTCTTGGAATTTCTTTTCAATCGGAGCATATTCTGCTTCTGATTTTTCAGCTAAATCCTTTTGAGCAGCTTGTTGCATCCCTTGGATGTTTTGTTGCTTTTTCGTAAGCTCTTCTTCTTTTGCTTTTCTCTGAGCTTCGGTCAGCTTAGCAGCCCCTTGCTGATATTTCGCAACTTCTGCCTGCCAAGCCTGAGCTTGCTTTTCGATTTCTGCACCTTTAGCTTTAGAAAAAGCCTCTAATTTCTCATCTGCTTTTTTCTTTTCTGGCATCAGGCTAAGAACAGCATTTACATCGAGATGTGCTACTTTCTGGGCTTTTACTGCAGATGAAGCGATGAATAGAGCTACTGCAGAGAATAATACGCTTAGTTGTTTCATAATATAATAATGTATTAAAATTTTAAATTAATTACTTTTTCTTAATCGTTGTTTTTGTTTCCTTTTTTGCTTTCTCAGGCTTTGCATTTCTCTTCAAGAGGACATCCAAAACTTTATCGGTATAATCATACCTCTTGTCAAGATAAAGAACACTGATGTTATTACTCTTATCCAAAACCACGCCTAAATTGTTTTTCTCTACCACCATCTTTATGGCATTCCAAATCTGATCCTGGAAAGGTTGAGTAAATTTAGAGCGCATACTGCTCATTTCGCCATTGGTTCCAAATCTTGTTTTTATAAAATCTTTTACTTTACTTTCAAGCTCTTGAACTTCTTTCTCTCGTTCTTTTAGATGCTCTCCTACGAGTAATATTTTTTCATTTTCAAAAGCCGCTTTCTTGTCATCATATTCCTTCTGTAAGGTTTGAAGCTCATTTTCCCAAGACTGAATTAAGCTGTTCAGACGCCCTTCTGCTTCCTTATACTGTGGCATTTTGCTCAAGATATAGTTAGTATCTACGACGCCTATCTTCTGCCCGAAAGCCAATGTAGATGCAAAAAAAGCAAAAATTAATAAGAATCTCAAATTTTTCATATATAATTTATTTAATTACAATGTTTGTCCCATTAGGAAGTGGGTTTGCCATCCTGCTGGCTGAGTACCTCCGAGGGGTTTATCAAAACCATAAGCAAAATCAAAACCGATAAGCCCAAATATGCCCATATATACGCGAATACCAAAGCCTACGGAACGCTTTAATTGGAAAGGGTTATACTGCCCCCAAGTATTCCATACATTACCTCCTTCTAAGAAGGAAAGCGCATATATTTTTGCCGTTTGGTTAAGAGAGATAGGGTAGCGGAGCTCCAGAGCAAATCTATTATAGATAGTACCCCCACCATAAGGAGTGATATCGGTAGAACCTCTGGTACCCATCGCATAGCCTGTAGTAGAAGCGTTTTCATAACCTCTAAGCGGGATGAGCTCGCGGCCGTCATATCGTCCATTGAAAAGCCCTGTACCTCCCATATAGAATCTCTCAAATGGTGGAGCACCGAGTTTTTTTGTATATCCATCCATAAAGCCCATTTCAGCAGTACTTCTTAAAACGAGTTTTCCTACTACGGTATTATATGTTTCTGCTTTTAATTTTACTTTATAGAACTCCATCCAGTTGTATTTCTCGGTAGGCGTCATCTTATCATAATCTTTATTGCTAAACAAAGAATATGGTGGGGTGAATTTAACACTCGCCTCTATATTAGACCCCTGGGTAGGGAATATAGGGTCAAGTCCTGCGGAATTTCTACTGAGCCCAATATTGAATGAGAAGTTATTAGCAGAGCCATAATTCTCGGTAGTAGAACCAAACTGGAAAGGGTAGTTATCAAACTGATACCTCTGATACTGGATGCCCGTATAGAGAGAGAACCAGTTGTCTGGCCAGTTGAGCTGTCTATTAAGCCCTGTACTTGCAGAGAATATATTAAGATTTCCTACGGTACCATAATTATCCACATAAGCCTTTACACGGGAATAGTTAGTACCAAACGATAAAGCCGAAGGGCGCTTACCAAAGAGCCAAGGCTCTACAAAAGAAATCGCATAATTCTGGAAGAACTGCCCTACCTGAGCTGTAACAGAGAATACCTGACCATCACCTTGAGGAACGGGATTAAATTTCTTTAATCTCAAGAAATTTCTCAGTGAGAAGTTATTAAAGGTAAGCCCCAAAGTTCCAATAAAGGTGCTGCCACCATAGCCCGCCTGAAGCTGAATCTGTGAAGAGGCTTTCTCTGCAAGCGTCCAGTGAATATCCACAGTATTGCTTTGCGGATTAGGGGTTACTTGCTGATTGAGCTGCTGAGGGTCGAAGAACTGACTACCAGCCAAAGTATAATAGGTTCTTTTAATATCAGACTTTGAGAATAAATCCCCTGGACGAGTATAAAGAGAGCGGAGCACTACATGGTCGTGAGTAACGGTATTTCCTGACCAGGAGACTTTATTCCAACTGGCTTTTTCACCTTCATTAATTCTTATTTCTAAATTGATGGAATCTCCAGAAACGGATTTCTCGACTGGAGTTACATTTGAGAAAAGAAAACCATTATTAAGATAAAGCGACTTTAAATCAGAGTCGTCTTCCTTACCGCCATCTTCACCTACTTTTTTATTAAAGCCTACAGCATCATATATGTCTCCTTTTTTATAACCTAAAATCTTTTGAAGAACCTCAGTAGAATAGGTTGTATTTCCTAAGAAGCTGATATCTCCGATATAGTACTTCTTACCTTCATTAAGTTTGATATTGATTTGATAATCTTTCTTTGGCATTCTCCATACAGAGTCTGAAATAATCCTCGCATCTCTATACCCAAGAGACTGATAATAGGAGATTAAAGACTTTTTATCTTCCTCGTACTTATCTTTTATAAACTTGGATGGTTTGAAGATTCCACCAATACCGAATCTCTTTTGTTTGGTATTTTTAAAGCCCTTTTTTCTCAATTTTTTAGAAGAAATCGCTTGATTACCTTCAAAAGTTATTTTAGCTACTTTTATACGCTTGCCTTTATCTACTTCTATCGTCCAATCTACCATACTTTCATTAGCAGCATTAGGTTTGTCTGTAATCCTCACGCTTGCATCGGCAAAGCCTTTATTAATATATTCCTGTGGAATTTTTGTTTTAAGGGTTGAAATCAAGTTATTGGTAACTTTCTTTCCTGGCTTTAAATCATTATCCTTAATAATTTTCTCCTTTTTGGATTTACCAATACCTTTCCCTATAACATCTACCTCTCCCAGCTCTTTTAAATCCTGAAGATTGAAACGAAGAATAACCTGATCGCCTTCTACACTGAGAACATAAACCTCTACCTCTGAGAAATTATCTGTATCCCAAAGTTTTTTTATTGCATTGCTGATTTTTAACCCAGGAATTTCTATCTGTTCGTTTTTGTTAAGACCTGTAAAACGCAAGATTTGAGCTGGAGAATACTTTTTCACTCCATCAATTACAATATCTTTCAGGTAATAAACCTCTCTCTGATTATCAGTATATGCAGAGGTCTCTGCTGTTTGAGTATCTTTTTGCTGCTGAGTAACCTGCCCATAGAAATGAGCGGTAGCTACAAACATTACAATCGGTATGAATTTCAGTTTCATTATTTATTATTTGCTGTCTGCTGTTGGTCTTAGACTTTTCAGCTTTCTCTTTAAATTATAAATTTTCTATCAATTTAAATATTAATTACTAAGAGCTATCTGCTCACTTGTTTTTCCGTATCGTCTCTCTGTTTTCTGGTAGTCTACAATACATTTAAAAAAATCTTCTTTGGAAAAATCTGGCCATAAGACATCCAAAAATTGAAGTTCTGCATAAGCCAACTGCCAAAGCAAGAAATTACTTATCCTAACTTCTCCACTGGTTCGTATCATTAAATCTACTGGTGGAAAATCTTTTGTATAAAGATGCTTCTCAAAAACGGCTTCTGTTATATCTTCTATTTGTAGCTGACCGTCTTTTACTTCCTGTGAAATCTCTTTTACTGCTTTTAAAATTTCCCTTTGGGAGCCATAGTTAAGCGCGAGAATAAGATTGCCTTTTGTATTATTCTTAGTAAGGTCTATCACATTTAAAAGCTGCTCTCTCACTAATTCTGGAAGCCGGGAAATATCTCCTATCATATGCATTCTAAGCCCTTTTGTAAAAATTTCATCTGCCTCGGTAAGAAGGGTCTCTGAGAGAAGGCTCATCAAAGTACTGACCTCATCATCTGGACGATTCCAGTTTTCGGATGAAAAAGTATAGAGTGTAAGATAAGGGATATTAACTTCATTACAAGCATTAATAGCATTCCTCACAGCATCTATCGCATTGCGATGACCATAAGTACGCTCTTCGCCGCGGGACTTTGCCCATCGGCCATTACCATCCATAATAATAGCAACATGCTGTGGGAGTTTTTCAGGGTTTATAATTTCTTTATATGATTTCATTCCTGTACTTCATTGAAACATTATCCATTAATCACAATAGCACGGCGGTCTGCCAAAGGAGTAGCTAAGCCCTATCATTACGCTATTTAACCAGTCATTAGAATTTGTATTTCCTATATTTCTGTCTTTCATATATTTTTCTACTTCCTTATCAATAACTTCATCATAAACCTTAGGATTTTTTTTTCTCAGTTCATTATTAAAAACTGTGCCTACATCTTTTCTGCTTAAAGTACTATAATCTATTCCATCTGAGAAAGTTGGTCGGAATTTCACTTCTGCAGAAGCAGCCCAGTTATAGTGAAACTTATATTTAATCCCTACACCAAAAGGTATAGACATTATGAATTTTCCTTTTCTGGTTTCATAGATTTCAAAATCTGGCGAAGCTGCTGCTGCTCCTTGAGATTTATCCTTAATCCTAAGATAAGGAGTATTGGTAACAAGCCCTCCTATACCACCAAAGATATAAGGGCTCAGCATAGAGCTTTGCTCATTATTTACCGGGAAAAAGTTGTATTCAAAAACCACATCAAGATTTCCTCCATTATTAGAATTGCCTTTTCTGCGTTTGTTTCGGTAGGCTTCATCTGCATATTCATCATCAAACTGAACCTGAAAATACCCTGCATCTATTCTTAGTGTTTGATAAGGGTTAAAGTTCATCCTATACATTGCTTCTATATGGAAAGGGACTCCATAACTGGAAATTTTACTGAATACAGGTGCATTTAACTGATAATTATCCTGCCCAATATCTCCTACCACACTACTTAGCCCCAATTTCAAACCGATTTCGTGGCGCTGCCCGAAAGAGAGAAAGCTAAAAAAAGTTGCCATTACAGCAAGTACTATTTTACTAAACATCGGTCTGATAGACACTTTTCCAAAGTTTGTGCAAATATAAAACATTTTTACCTTAGTGAAATTCATAATACTTAGTTAAAAGCTAATAAAAACCCATAAATTTAAATCTAAACGCCTTTTGCTGATTTTTATTCTAAAACCGAGTTCTATTTCTCTCAACTAATAATAGAAATACTGTTTAATAAAAAAGTCCTTTAGAAATTTTAAAGGACTTTTTTACAATCTACTTCCGTAGTATTGATTTTATCTTATTTCTCAGCCTAATAAGAGTAGGCTCTTTATAATTTGCATCTTCATCAAAATAGCCATAGCCGTAACCATACCCATAGCCGTAACCATACCCATAGCCCTGCTTCACTTGATAATCATTATATACCAAACCAAGATGTTGTATTTCGTGTTTCGCATACTTTTCAGTAATCATTTTGAGCATATACTTCTCTGTATATTCGTGACGAACAACATAGATATTAGCATCGGTATATTTCATTAATTCGAATGAATCTGCCACAAGACCAACAGGGGGAGAGTCTATAATAATAAAATCATAATGCTCCCTTAATCCTTGAATGAAATCAATATTCTTCTGGCTCATCAATAGCTCGGAAGGATTGGGCGGAATAGGTCCAGAAGTAATAACATCTAAAGACGAAATCTCAGTTTTATTGATAATATCTCCCATACCCACTTCTCCCGTGAGGTAATTGGAAAGCCCATAGCGATTATCGATCTTAAAATCACCAAATATTTTCGGCTTCCTTAAATCCATACCGAGCAAAATAGTCTTTTTTCCACTAAGCCCCAGTACAGATGCAATATTAATAGCCGTATAAGTCTTACCCTCTCCGCTAATAGAAGATGTTACCAATATTACTTTAGCTCTGCCATCTTCACCCGCAAGAAATCTCAAATTGGCTCTTAGTCCTCGGAATGCCTCGGAAACAGAAGATTTAGGCTGTTCCAATACCGTAAGATTATTCTCGTGAGAACTCTTACCAATAACTCCAAGCAATGGAATTTTGGTAACTCTGAGCACTTCTTTTATATTAATAACTCTATTGTCTAACAATGTTCTAAGTACAATGATAAGAAGAGGAATAAGGAGCAATACCCCAATAATGATATTCTTGTTTTTGGAAATATTAGGCGCTACTGGACCTTGATCCAGGTTTTTAGCTGGGTCTATTATATTTAAATCTGAACGATTTGTAGCTACCCTCATCTTGCTCTCTGCCTGCTTTGTAAGGAGAAGACTATAAGTATTTTCTATAATATCATACCCTCTTTTAACATCAAAATAGCGCCTCTGCCCTTCTGGAAGATTGACCAAAGAATTTTCTGCCTGACTTATCTTCTGATTAATTTCATTCAGCTCCTTATAAAAATCATCGTAATAACTTTGGAGATTAGCCTGAGAACCGAGCTTTATATCATTAATCTGGCGATTAATCTCTTTCATAGCCTCAGATTGTGGAGTATATATAGACTCCATCTCCCTCTTTTTAATGTAGAGGAGTTTTAGCTCACTTACTGTGGTAGAAAACGAACTATCATCTATTCCCGCAGACCTAAGGCTTATCAGATTATCAAGACTAGAAGACATCAAGGTTCTCTTAATATTATTAAGTGTTTTTATTTTATCCTGAATATCTACTTTTTTCTTTTCAAGGTCTGTAATGCTACCCCAAATTCTTGTATCTCCTTCTTCAAGATTAAAAATACCTTCTTTCAGTCTAATATCATTGAGTTTAGTAGCCGCAGAGTCTAATTGTTTCTTAACACGCTCCAAATTCACTGTAAGATACTTTACCGTATTTTGGTCTACCGTATTTCTATCTTCCAGCCTCTTCTTTATAAGCTCTTCTACTGTAGTATTGAGAAACTGAACCGTACCATTTAAATTATATCCTCTCTTTGAAATAATAACAACACTGTTTAGCTCTTCATCAAACTTTACAGAAGTAGTTGCAATGATAGATTGTACCGCTGCATTAACCGAGCTTAGCTTAATAATAATATTATCTACACCGATGGCTGGCGTTACAGGGTTTTTTACCAACTTAAACTTAAAGTTCGGAGCCGTGTACCACTGACCTACTTTTATTAATTTATTTTTAGGAATAGGATATTCTGGTACGGAAACAAAAGTCTCATTCTTATAATCATAGAGATAATTGCTAAAGCCTTCCTCTGGAAAAGTTACTTCATACTGATCATTCCCCTTTGGCAAAAGAGTAATTGGATAATCAAGCTGCTGAGGATAGTCTCTATCAATTTCTATAAAGACAGGAGAATCATACTTGTCTAAATAGGTTTCCTTAATCACCCCTTTGGTAGAATAATTAACAAACAAATCTAATTTCTTTACCAAATACTCATTGTGTGAGCGGGAAAGAATCATCTTCTTTAAGAACAAGCCATCACTATTTGAGCGCTGATCCCAAATAAAGTTGATGGATTGATTTGGTGTAAAATAGCTGGTTGCATTACTGGACATACTCAGCGACAGATTAGACTCATATATCCTCTGAGTAAAGTATCGGCTATATACATAGGCAATAACATAACCTACCCCAAACATAAAAACAAACCAATACCAATTTCTAATAAGTTTCTGAATGAAAAGACCAGCATCAAATAAGGAAAAAGAAGCTATACTCTCCTGGCTGGCATTTTCATTATTTCCTTTCTTATTCGTTTCTTTATTGGGAATCATATAATCTTAAAGTCTGGAAATTAATAAATAAACAGATAATGCTGTAGTAAGCAAAGTAACACCAGTCGTCAAAGTATTAAGAGGGTCTTTACCAAAGCCATTAAGGCTTTTCTTACGAGTATTGAGATATATCATATCTCCATTTTGAATCCAGTAGTATGGAGAGTTCATAACATCCTCTCGTGTAAGATCCAGTTTAACAATTTTAATTCCTTCAGGATACCTTCTATGGATAATGACATCCTTTTTATCCACCGTTCTATTAAGCCCTCCATCAAGAGAAAGCGCTTCTGTAATACTAAGTGTTTGTGTATAAGCTGTCTTTTTACCTGAAACACCTACTGTCTCAATATCTCCTAATACATAATAAGTTATCCCATCAAGATTTAAACGAACATCCGTCTTATCTTTTAAAAAGTTTTCATTTACCTTTTGCTGAATTTCATTTCTAATATCTTCAATGGTTCTTCCTTCAGCCTTTAAATAGCCTATACCAAGTATATAAATCTCACCATTAGAATCTACTTTTATCCCATTAAAGTAAAATCTAACATTATCATTTGCGTTATTATTGTTATAAACCTGATTTACACTATTCCCAGAATTTATCCCTCCCGAAGTATTAAACATAGAATAAAACTGTGCTGCATCTCCCTTTGAGGTGGTGACAATATTGAGATTAAAAATATCATTTTTAGTAACTCTATACTCCTGTATATTGTACGGAACAAGACCTTCTTCATTGATTACCAAATTTTCATTAGGCTGAAGATATTTTATATCCTTAGTCGTTATACAAGAAGTAAGTACAGTGAGTATAAAAGTGTAAAATAGTAGATGTTTTATATTCATCAGTTAAAATTTATTTTGCAAAAATATAATTATTTTATCATTTCTTTAATTTCAAAAGCCATACAGGTATATAAGCCCCAATAAAGCCCAATATCATGATAATGGATAAAAGTAAATTATTTTCCAAATGTCTGAGCCAATAGGTTATGCCTACTATAAGGCAATAGTAGGATATGATGTAAAATGTCGCTCTTCTATGACTAATCCCCAAAGCCAATAACCTGTGATGAATATGGTTTTTATCTGCTTCAAATGGAGATCTTTTTTGGGATAATCGAATAATAATCACATTTAAGGTATCAATAATCGGTAAAATGAGAATAGCAACTGCTACCACAGGAGCTGAATCAAGATGATAACGAGGCAAATATCGTATGTCCTTATCAATAAAAATATCAATAAAGCATATAGCAGTAAACGCGAGTAAAAAACCTAAAATCATTGAGCCCGTATCTCCCATAAAAATCCTGATACTCCTGTATGGCGATAAATTATAATATAAAAATGCCAATACAGCTCCGATAATGATAACTGACAATATCACTAATGGATAATTATATACCCCTAATCTGTAATAACTCACACCAAAGAATAAACTACAGAGAACAGAATAAGCACCCGCTAATCCATCTATGCCATCTATTAAATTAAAAGCATTTATAAGAATAATAAAGGTAATGACACTAAAAACAACACTTAAAAAATAATTCAATTCATAAACTCCAAAAACACCGAACAGGCTCCGTATCCGAACATCTGAGCCAATAACAATTAGTACAGAAACGATAACCTGTACTAAGAGTTTTTTATATGCTCTTAGAACCATTATATCATCCATCACCCCAATATAGAGGAGTATCACCAAGGATGCAAATAAAAATTTGTACAAATCAAAAAGTTCGTATGCAAAAACAGAAGCACATACAGCTATTGAAAGAAACAAAGCTACTCCTCCTAAATTCGGTATCTTTCTAAGATGTGAACTCCTATCCCCAGGTTCATCCATTAAGTTTTTCCTTCGGGATATTTTAATAATTGTAGGTATTGATACAAAACATATCAAAAAAGACAATATAAAACTCAGTATGAGTTTTATATAAAAAATCGATATCCCTATACTATTTAATATGATTTCTATTTTATCCATTATACTAAATCTACCACAAATAATTTCTATAATGCTCAATCGTAAAACCTGCTCTCTGCCCTTGCATTACTGTATATACAATACAATAGAATACAACATACGCGATAACAATAAAGTGTAAACCTCTTCTTAATTGTAAATTTTTTATTGCTGCAATTATATTAGGGATTACCATTACCATAAACACTAAATATATAGCAGCCAATCGCCCTGAAAATATAGGACTTCCTCTAAATATAAAATACAAACAAATACCAAACACTCCAATATTTCTCATATATTCATAATAAGGAATTTGCTTACAAGCATCTTTATCATAGAAATACACAAAAAACATATACATTATACTTATTAAATCTGTAAATTTAATTGTAGATGTATCTCCTTCAATTGTAGAATATGCTGAAAAACCAGAATATACTTCAACAGGTGCTAAACTTTCAAAAATAGAGATATAATTATATATTTGAAATGGAGATAACAAAACACTTATGAGTACCATACCCAATAATGTTATTCTATTCATAGGCACAATAGCAATCCAATAAGCCAAAACAAAAACAGCCGATGATTTATGAAATCCCATCGCTAAATACACCATTATAAGAAACATCAATAGATTTCTTTTTTTAATGAAAAGAAATGAAAACATCAATATCCCCATAGCAAAAGCCTGCCTCATATGTCCTGAATCTCCTGTAAAATAAGACGGGAATAAATAAAGCAACATACTCAGCGCTGGATATACTACTGATTGTTCAAATGCAAGGTATTTAATTCCAACAGATACAATTGCAAGAAAGAGTGTAAAAATAAAAAAGGGCAATCCAAAAGAAAAAAAGACCTTCCCTATAACTGAATAAAGCCACTCTATTGGTAATTTATTCTCACGAAACAATGCCCCTTCAAGAAGTTCAGAATAATCTATGCTTACACCAAAATCTCTATACATTATAGCATAAACACCATAATCTGCCCCCGCATCTTCCCTTAAACCTGAGAGTATAATAAGAAACACTATCACTACCCAAACTCCTTTATAATTCTTATAATCACTGGCATATGTTTCCATAAAACTGAAAACAATAAGTGCAAGTATAGCAATAAGAAATACGGGGTGTAAAATCGGCATTATTCGTTAGTTCTTTTTTAAAATAAAGTTTATAATCCTTTCCTGATTAAAAAAATAAAGAAAATAATAAATCTTTTTTTTCAGATAGCTTGAATTCA
>ERZ772827.1494-NODE-1494-length-11767-cov-15.604935_pt1 | contig 11767 bp, 15 predicted proteins | sample MGYA00580850_ERZ772827 | MGnify/ENA primary metagenome ERZ772827 (study PRJEB29015, sample SAMEA2737950) | human oral metagenome | biome: human oral; feature: human-associated habitat; material: dental | place: China | collected 2145 ...
CCAGTCGTTCTTCACCGCTGGTTCGTCCAGCCGGGGGACTCGCCGGCCCTCGTGGTCATCCTCAGCGGTCACCTCACCCGTCGTGGCCGGGTCTGCGCACAGGGCCGGGTCGAGGAGTGAGGGGCACGGTAATCAAGCTGACAGGGGCATCGGCCCGTACACCAGCTGGTCGTCCTGGTAGAGGCTGACCGCCGCCACGCCCGCCTCGGCCAGCTCCTCGTAGCTGGCGCTCAGCCAGTCCTCGGCCTCGGCCTGGCTGGCGAAGTCAGTGCCGTCCAGCTCGGCGAGGTCAACGGCCTGGTCGGCGTCCTGCCACCACCACATCGTCACCACCTGCTCTCGCTAGTACTCGTCGCCGCGGGTGATCCGGGGGGCGGGGACCCGGAACCGCCGGATCGACATCGCCCGGTTGATCATGACCACCAGCAGCCCCTTCGACGAGGCCCGGGGCAGACGGTCGGCCAGGACCCGCTTGTAGCCGCGCCACAGCCGAGCCAGGTCCACGACGGCCGCCAGCAGCAGCCCGTACGCGGCCACCGTCGACACCAGCAGCAGCACCGGGAACCGGCTGGCCAGGAACGACAGCGCCAGCACCAGCACCATCACCGGCAGCAGGAACTCGGTCAGCGTCCACCGGGAGTCGACGTAGTCGCGCAGCAGCACCCGTTCAGGCTGGGCCTCCAGGGCAGTCATGGCGCGGTTCCGCTGGGCGGCCCGGGTCTGCCGCTCGCGAGCCCGGAGCTCCTTCTTGGTGAGGACCGGGTTCAGCCGCTGCCGGCGGGCGGCCTCGGCCTCCTTGCGGCTCGGGGTCGGGACTCCCTTGCCCGCACCTCGGGCCGCAGGGCGGGCCTGGTCACGGCTGGGCTCGGTGACCCCGCTCTGGTTCGTCGGCTGGTACGGGCGGAAGAGTCCCACGCTGGCCCTCGTTCTGGTCGGTCGCGATGCCTGGTCATCGTACCTGGTTAGGCTGGCCAGCCATGCGGGTACTGGTGCTGGGAGCGGCCGCATCCGGCCTGGGGCCGCGGGACGCTGGGGCGGTCGTCGGGCAGGCCTTCGCCCAGCGCGGCCACCAGGTGGCACTGGTCCCGGTGGCCGAGCAGACCAGCGCCCTGGCCGCCGCTCTGGCCGACCTGCCCGAGCCCCGCCCGGCCCTCATCCCCGCAGCCAGGCGTGCGAGCGAGCTGGCCAGGGCCGTCCGTCGGGCCGGTGCTGCCACCGTGCTGGTTGACCTGGGTCACGACCTGGAGCCCGACCTCGGCTCCGGCCCGGCCGACCCGGTGCCCGGGGTCGACCTGGTCGGCGTGACAACCGCCGAGCAGCTCGACCTGCCGCTGCTGGGCGTACGCGGGGTCGCTGCCCGGGCCGGTTTCGCCAGCGGCGAGGACCGGGCGCTGACCCTCGAGCGGGACGCCGCGTACCGGCGACTGGCCGAGCGACTGGGGACCGAGCCCGGCCCCGGCTCGGGAGCGGCCGGTGGGGCCGGGCTGCTGGTGCTCTCCCTGGGAGGGCGTCTGCGGACCCCCTGGCAGGTGCTGGCCGAGGCCTGCGGCCTGGAGCGGAGCCTGCCCCAGGCCGACCTGGTGGTGCTGGTGCTGGCGGCGCTGGACTTCGGCGGCACCGGGGTGGACCTGGCCCGGGCCGCGGCCGGCTGGGCCGAGGCTGCTGGCGTGGCCTGCGTGGTGGTCGCCGAGCAGGTGGTGGTCCCGGCCCGCGAGCTGCGCAGCTGGGGGGTCGAGGCCGGCTACGGGCTCGCCCCGGGCGACGACCTGCCGGCCCTGGCCCGGCGGGTCGCCACCACCTGGAGCTGGTGACCGGTCTCGCGACGAGGGCTGTGGCTGAAGGGCTCTAGACTGTTTCGACCACACAACGGAGGACGCGCATGACGGACACCATCGATACCACCAGGCCGACCGAGGGCGTTGTGCTCACTGACGTGGCTGCGGCCAAGGTCAAGGAGCTGATGGAGCGGGAAGGCCGTGACGACCTGCTGCTGCGGGTCGCGGTGCAGCCGGGCGGCTGCTCGGGGCTGCGCTACCAGCTGGAGATCGACGAGCAGACCTTCGACGGCGACGTGATCAACGAGTTCGGCGGAGTCAAGGTGGCGGTAGACCGCATGAGCGCGCCGTACCTGAACGGCGCCGAGATCGACTTCGCCGACACCATCAGCCAGCAGGGGTTCACGATCGACAACCCCAATGCCGCCAGCTCCTGCGCCTGCGGCGACTCGTTCCACTGAGGCCCAGCGCCGGCGCGCGAGTACGCCGGACCCGCCGACCAGGGCGGGACAACCACCTGGGGAGGGGCGTCCGGGTCACCAGCTGGCCGGTAGCGGGCGCCCTTCCTCGTACCCGGACGAGGACTGCACCCCGACCACGGCCTGCTCCTGGAACTGGGCCAGGGTCCGTGCCCCGGCATAGGTGCACGACGAGCGGACCCCGGAGATGATCCAGTCCAGCAGGTCCTCCACGCCGGGACGCTCCTCGTCCAGGTACATCCGCGAGCTGGAGATCCCCTCCTCGAAGAGAGCCTTGACGGCCCGGTCGAAGGGCGACTCGTCGCGGGTCCGGCTGCGGACTGCCCGGGCGCTCGCCATCCCGTACGACTCCTTGTAGCGGCGCCCCTGGTGGTCGGTGAGCATCGGGCCGGTCGACTCGTACGTGCCGGCGAACCACGAGCCGATCATCACCGACCCGGCCCCGGCCGCCAGCGCCAGCGCCACGTCGCGCGGGTAGCGGACCCCGCCGTCGGCCCAGACCGCCCGGCCCAGGCTGGCGGCCTCGGCGGCGCACTCCAGGACCGCGCTGAACTGGGGCCGGCCGACCCCGGTCTGCATCCGGGTGGTGCACATCGCCCCCGGCCCGACCCCGACCTTGACCACATCCGCACCGGCCTGCACCAGGTCTGAGACCGCCCGGGCGGTGACCACGTTGCCGGCCACGATGCTGACCCGGCGCCCCGAGCGCTGCGCATGCTCGTCACGGACCGTCCGTACGGCCTCCAGCGCGGTCAGCATCCGCTCCTGATGACCGTGGGCGGTGTCGACCACCAGGACGTCCGAGCCGGCCTCCAGCAACCGCCGGGACCGGGCCCCCACGTCACCGTTGATCCCGACCGCGGTCCCGACTCGCAGCCGGCCACCGGGGTCCAGCGCCGGCTGGTACAGCGAGGAGCGCAGCGCCCCCTTGCTCGTCATCAGCCCGACCAGGCAGCCATCGCCGTCGACCACCACCGCTACCTTCTGGTGCCGGGCCCGCAGCGTGTCGAAGACCTCGGCCGGGGAGGTGGTCTCGCTGACCACCGCGATGTCGGTCGTCATCTGGTCCTGCACCTGCGTGAACCGGTCGACGCCGGCGGCCTCGTCGGGGGAGACCAGGCCCAGTGGGCGGCCGTCGGCCACCACCAGCGCGACCCCGTGGGCCCGCTTCGGGATCAGGGCCATCGCCTCACCCACGGTGGTGCCGGGTGCCACCTGGATGGGGGTCTCAAAGACCGGGTGAGCCTGCTTCACTCTGCTGATCTGGGTGCTGACCACGTCGGTGGGGATGTCCTGGGGCAGCACCGCGATCCCGCCGCGGCGGGCGACGGTCTCGGCCATCCGGCGGCCACTGATCGCGGTCATGTTCGCCACCACCACCGGCAGCGGATTCTCCAGGCCGTCGGTACTGGTCAGGTCGACCTCGGTCCGGGAAGCGACGCTGGAGCGGTTCGGCGCCAGAAAGACATCGCTGTACGTGAGGTCGTGGGCAGGCTGGTCGTTCAGGAAACGCACTCGGGGATTCTGCCACTACCAGGGCGTGTCGCGGCAGCGGCCACAGCCGACCGGCCGGGGCAAGAGCGGTCCTCGCCCAGGCGCTAGGCCGGCCGGGCGGCCACCGAGCCCGGCGCCGTCGGCTCCCCGGGCCGGGCCAGCGCGCCGACCACCGGGTGCGGCCGGTACGGCTCCTCCAGGAACGCCACCTCGTCGGCGCTGAGCTCCAGCTGCATCGCCCGGACCGCGTCGTCGACCCGGCCGGGGGAGGAGCAGCCTACGATCGGGGCGGCCACGCCCTTGGCCCACAGCCAGGCCAGCGCGACATCCGCCATCGGGACCTGGTGGCGCTCGGCCACGGTGGCGACCCGCTCGATCACCGGCAGGTCCAGCTCCTGCGCCGCGTCGTACTTGGCGCGCATCGTGGCGTCGGTGGTGGAGCGGACCGAGCCGGAGTCCCAGGACGGGCGCGTCAGGTGGCCCGAGGCGAGCGGGCTGTACGGGGTGAGCGACACCCCGAGCTGCTGGCAGACCGGGATCAGCTCGCGCTCGTCCTCGCGGTAGAGCAGGTTGTAGTGGTTCTGCATCGACGAGAACGGGGTCCAGCCGTGGTCCCGGGCCACCACCTGCATCGTGTGCAGCTGGTACCCGTACATGGCGCTCGCGCCGAGCGCCCGTACCCGCCCCGAGCGGACCAGGCCGTCCAGGGCGGCCAGGGTCTCCTCGACTGGGGTGCCGTAGTCGAAGCGGTGGATGATGTACAGGTCGAGGTAGTCGGTGCCCAGCCGGCGCAGGCTGCCGGTGATCTCCCGCTCGATCGCCTCGGCCGACAGGTGCCCCTCGTTGAAGTACACCTTGCTGGCCAGCACCACGTCCTCGCGCGGCACGCCCAGCCGGGCCAGGGCGGTGCCGATCATCTCCTCGCTCGTGCCGTGGGCGTAGACGTTCGCGGTGTCGATGAAGGTGACTCCGAGCTCTAGCGCCCGTGCCAGCACCTGCTGGGTCTCGTCCTGCCCGATGGCCCACTGGTGGGTGTCGGGGAAGACCTCGCCGAAGCTCATCCCGCCGATGCACAGCCGAGGGACCTGGATCTCGGTCTGGCCGAGCGTGGTGTGCTGCATCGCTCCTCCTGAAGGTGGCCCTCGGCCTCACACTACCCCCGCTGCCCGGGGCGTTGCGGAGGGCTGGGGCGGCGATCGGGAAGAGAACTGCGGGTGGTGCTGGCGCAGCCAGGCGACCGTGGTGACGACGTGCTCACCACGTCGCCGGGCTCTGCCTCGACCCCGAGCCGGTTCAGCCTCGCCGCGTACTGCGTCACCGAAGCCACTCACTGACAGCGCCAGCCGGGCGCTGAGGCCCGTACGCACCAGCCTGGCCGGTCGGCGTACGAGCCAGTGGAGTCGGGGGAGGCGCCCCCAGCAGGGGCTCGCCTGCGAGTCTGCGGCCGGTACCGGATCGCGAGGACGGCCGGGCCAGGAACACTAGGATGCAGTCGGCAGACCAGACCCGAGCCCGAGGAACGACCATGAACGCGACCGCCAAGGTGCTGCTCTACTCCGACGACCGGACGGTCCGCGAGCGGGTCCGGGTGGCGCTTGGACGGCGGGTCGCCTCCGACGTACCAGAGCTGGAGATCGACGAGGTCGCCACCCACCACGCCGTGGTGTCCGCTGTCGAGACGCAGACCTACCAGCTGTGCATCCTCGACGGCGAGGCGGTCCCGGCCGGCGGCATGGGGGTGGCCAAGCAGATCAAGGACGAGGTCCGAGACTGCCCGCCGGTGCTGCTGCTGGTCGCCCGGCCCCAGGACGCCTGGCTGGCGACCTGGTCCGGTGCTGAAGCGGTCTCGCCGTACCCGGTGGACCCGGTCCGGCTGCCGAGCGCGGTGGCCGAGCTGCTGCGGGGCGCCCAGAAGTCCGGAGCCCGAGGCTGATGCGCTGGCCTGACCTGGTCTCCGGGCTCGTCCGGCGTGAGGACCTGGAGCCGGACGCGGCCCGCTGGGCCATGAGCCAGATCCTGGACGGCAGCACCACCCCGGCCCAGGTGGCAGGCTTCGCCGTGGCCCTGCGGGCCAAGGGGGAGACGGTCTGGGAGGTCTCTGCCCTGGCCGAGGCGATGCTGGACGTCGCGACTCCGGTCGACCTGGACCGGGAGGCGGTGGACATCGTCGGCTCCGGCGCCGACCGGGCCAACACGGTCAATGTCTCCACCATGGCCGCCGTGGTGGCGGCCGCGGCTGGGGCCCGGGTCGTCAAGCACGGCAACCGGGCAGCTTCGTCGATGTGCGGCACCGCCGATGTGCTGGAGGCGGTCGGGGTGGCGATCGACGTGCCCCCGCAGCGCCAGCCCGTGGTGCTGGCCGCGACCGGGCTGACGTTCCTGTTCGCGCCGCTCTACCACCCGGCACTGCGGCACGCGGCGACCGCCCGGCGGGAGCTGGGGATCGCGACCACCTTCAACTTCCTGGGGCCGCTGGCGAACCCGGCGCGCCCGGTCGCCCAGGCGGTGGGCGTGGCCGACCTGCGGATGGCCGAGCTGGTGGCCGGGGTGCTGGCCCGCCGCGGCTCGCGGGGACTGGTGTTCTACGGCGACGACGGCCTGGACGAGCTCACCACCACGACCACCTCGCGGGTCTGGGTGATCGGCGACGGCCAGGTCCGCGCCGACGAGCTCGACCCGGTCCAGATCGGGATCCCCCGGGCTGAGAAGTCCCAGCTGGTGGGCGGGCTGCCCGAGCACAACGCCGAGGTGCTGCGCCAGACCCTGGCCGGCGCCCCCGGCCCGGTCCGCGACATCGTGCTGCTGAACGCCGCCGCCGCCCTGGTCGCCTACCACGGCCCCGACCAGCGCCCGGTCGCCGAGCAGCTGGGGCAGCGGGTCGACGAGGCCGCCGCCGCCATCGACTCCGGCGCGGCCTCCCGGCTGCTGGAGCACTGGGTCTCGGTGAGCCAGGAGCAGCGGGGATCGGCCTAGGCCGTCTGCACCAGCAGCGCAGCGTACGGGCCGAGGATGATGCTGGGCCCGTACGGAAAGGCGCCGTCACCACGCCGCGCGACGGCGCTGACGACGCCCCACAAGGCGCCGACCACTGCTCCGAGGAGCAGCCCGGAGGTCAGCGTTGTCCAGCCGTGCCAGGCGCCGACCGCTCCAGCCAGGAAGGCAAGCCGGACGTCGGCGAAACCGAACAGGTGCCGTCCACTGCGGACCGCGACCTCGTACACCAGCCAGAACACGCCGCCGGCGATGACTGCTCCCAGGGCTGCCCGGCGTGCCGCCGACCAGTCGGGCAGCACCGCCGCACTGACCAGCACCGCCACGGCCGCCAGCGCCCAGGCGCCGTGGCAGAGCCGGCGCGGGATCCAGGTGGTGGCGATGTCGACCACCGCCGCGACCGCCCCCGTCACCGCCAGCACCAGCCAGGGGGCGAGACGGCCCAGCGGGACCTGAGACGCAGCCCAGAAGGCGAGCGGGGCCGCCCAGAGCAGACAGGCAGCCGCGGTCCTGCGGGTCGCGAGGGCCGCGTACGGGAGCTTCTGCTCGTCGGGCTCGAGGGGCGGCTCCGGGACCCGGCGCAGCAGCGGACCGGCGCTGGCGGCGGCCGCGGCGCCACAGCCGAGCGCTACCAGCGCCGCGGTCAGCAGGGAAGTCACGGGCGCATCTTACGCAGTCCGGCGGTTGGCTAGGTCAGATACCGTGAGGTCGGTCAGCCGCTCGGCGACAGAGCGGGCGACATGAGGCCGCGCCAGGCCGCCGCGGCCGTAGACCAGGGTCCTGACTGCGGCGGCCGGAACTCCCGCACAGGCCGCCAGCTCGTCAGCACCGACCCCGCAGCTGCGCATCAGGTACTTCGCCCAGCTGCGAAACGGTGCGGCTGGAAGCCAGAAGCTGTCGGCCATGACGGTACGTCCTCTCGGTCGGTGACGGTTCACCTCTAAAGCCGTCGCCGAGCCGGGATTGTGAGGTGGCCGACCAAGAGTCTTGGATTCTGAGACACGCAGCGGCGGGCGCCCACCGGGGGCGCCCGCCGTGACGAGTCGAGGCCTAGCGCTGAGCCTTGGTGAAGCCAGCCGCCTCGGCAGCCTCCTCGCTGACGAACCAGACGTCGGCGTTGGTCCGCTCGTAGCCGCCGGAGCCGGGGACGTGGTACTTCCTCGAGCGCTCGTTGCCCTTGATGGTGTAGCCCTCGGGAGGCTCAGAGCCGGTGTACGACCCCTCGCCGTAGGCCGGGGCCTCGTCTGCGGCCGGCTGGTCAGCGTCGGCTGCTGCCGGCTCCGGCGTGGGGGCTGCTGCCGGCTCCGGCGTGGGGGCCGGTGCCGGGGTGGTCTCGGTGTACGTGTACGCCGGGCTGGGCTCGTGCGCGGCCCAGCCGGAGTCCTTGGAGCCCAGGAAGGTCTTCACAGCGACGGCCGCCGCGGCCAGCAGGGCGCCGACTGCCGCCACCTTGGCGAAGGTCTTGCCCTTGGACTTCTTCTTGGGCAGCTCCAGCTCGTTCTTGAGCGCGGCGACAGCGCCCTGGCCTCGGCTCTCAGCCTCGTCGACGACCTCCTGCGCAGAGCCCAGCGCGGCAGCCACGGTCGGGTTCTCGGCCGCTTCGTGGAGCAGCTCGATGAGCTTCGGGATGAGGTCGTTCTGGACTGTCTTCTGGGCCTTTTCGACGGCGGGAGAGACCTTGTCAAGGGCCTCGTTCAGCTGGGGCTGGATCGAGTCCATGGTGTCCGCCGCGAACCGGGCCGCCGACACCTTGGCATCCTGCGCCCGGTGCAAGGCGTCCTCAGCCAGGGGAGCGACCCGCTCCGCTGCCTGCTCCAGCAGCGGGGTGATCCGCTCGATCGCGAGCTCGAGGGCCGCGCTGCCACGGTCAGCGGCCGGGTGAGTGGTCTCTGCGGCGGCTGCCCGCAAGGCCTTCTTGCGAAACATATGGGTTGTCCTTCCGATTTCGGAATGCTGCTCCAGTGATCTGGAGCTGCCCCCACGGTACCTGTGAGGGGGCGCTGGGTCGCGTCAGTGGTGCGAGATCACCCTGGTGAGGGAGGATGAGCACAACGCACCCGACCAGAGGAGCACTGTGAGCACAGCCACGCTGCACACCAACCACGGCGACATCGTGATCGAGCTGCTGGACGACGAGTCCCCCAAGACCGTCGCCAACTTCGTCGGTCTGGCCACCGGCACCAAGCCCTACCGCGACCCGCGCACCGGGGAGCAGACCACGGGCAGGTTCTACGACGGGCTGGGCTTCCACCGCGTGATCGCCGACTTCATGATCCAGGGCGGCTGCCCCCTCGGCAACGGCCGCGGCGGCCCCGGCTACACCTTCGCCGACGAGTTCCACCCCGAGCACCGCTTCGACCGGCCGTACCTGCTGGCAATGGCGAACGCCGGGCCGGGCACCAACGGCTCGCAGTTCTTCATCACGGTGGCGCCGACCCCGCACCTGAACCGGCGGCACACGATCTTCGGCGAGGTCAAGGACCCAGCCAGCCAGAAGGTGGTGGACGAGATCTCCACCGTGCCGACCCGCAGCAGCGTGCCGGTGAACCCGGTGGTGATCGAGTCGGTGACGGTGGCCTGACCCACAACGACCGAGCCGCGTCGGGCAGTGAGGCAGCGCTCTCGCTGCCCGACGGGCGTCCTAGGCCCAGAGGCAGCCAGGGCCTGACCGGCGTCCTGGCACCGTCAGCCCGATGCCACCGGTCCTACCGTCGTCGGGACCGAGATCGGTGACAGCGCGGGCTGGTGGTTCCACACCAGCGCCAGCGCGATGGCCGCGGCCAGCAGGACCAGCCCGGTGCCGAGTGCCACCAGGAGCGACCGGTTCGACGGCTGCTGCTGGCCCGGCTCCCCGGGCGGTGGACCGGGGCGGGCGCCCGGAGCCGGTTCTGGGGAGCCGAAGGGTGCGGGCTGGGCCGGTAGCGTCACGAGGCGCCCAGGGAGAACGCCGCCTCGAGGTCGTGCCGGGAGTACGCCCGGAAAGCGATGTGGGTCTCGGTACGGACGACACCCGGCACCTTGTTCAGCCGCTCCGCGACCACCTGCGCTACCTCGTCGTTGGACTGCACCCGGACGATGGCGATCAGGTCGATCCGGCCGGTCACCGAGTAGACCTCGGTAACCCCGTCCAGGTCGGCGATCTGGCGGGCCACCTCGGGGATCACGGCCACGTCAGCCTCGACGAAGACAATCGCGGTGATCATGACCGCATCCTAGGCGACCGGCTCGGCCACGGCGGCAGCCGGCAGGGTGGGCAGTCGGTGACCGCAGTGCAGCGGCCAGGACCAGGTCCCGTCGACCGAGACCAGCCGGACCCCGCCCTGCTCCAGCCAGGAGGCGATCAGCTCGGTCTCCTCAATGGTGGCGGCCGGCAGCGCAACGGCGGGGGCGGAGACCTCTTCACCGCTGGCGACCGCCAGCTCGGCGACCTGCACCGGGTTCTCGCCAGGCCGGCTACGGGCAGCGGCGGCAAGCCGCCCGTACCGGAAGACGTGAATCTCCCAGCTGCTCTCAACCCGGCGGGCGGCCACGATCTCGGCACAGGTCGCCAGGCTCTGGACCCGGTGCTGACGGCGCATCGCTGCCTCCAGGGTGCGCAGCCGTCGGTGGACGGTGCCGGCCTCCTCGTACCGCTGCTGGCTGCTGAGCAGCTGCAGCCGCTGCTGTGCGGCCTGCAGCACGGGGCGGATGTCGCCGCGGAGCACCAGGTCGGCCCGCTCTACCACGGCCCGGTAGCTCTCGGCGCCGGGCCCGAGCTGGCACGGCGCGGGGCAGTGGCCCAGCTCGGCCTGGGCGCAGGCCGCTTGAGGCCGGCTGCGGGACAGACGCTGCGAGCAGCGGCGTAGCGGACAGGCGTCGTAGAGGGCCAGCAGTGCCTCCTCTGCCGAGGCCCGGGCCCGGAACGGGCCAAGGTAGCGGGCACCGTCGGGGCGGACCTGGCGGACCACCGAGATCCGGGGGAACGGCTCCTGAGTGAGCTTCAGCCAGTGCCACCGGTCCTGGGCCTTCGAGCGCCGGTTGTAGCGCGGGGCGTGCGCAGCGATCAGCCGCAGCTCCAGCACCGAGGCCTCCAGACCGGTCTGGCAGGGCACCGCCTCGACCCCGGTCGCGACCCGGACCATCTCGTCGATCCAGGGGCGGGTCTGTGACGCGGTGAAGTAGCTGCGGACCCGGGACCGGACGTGGCGGGACGTCCCCACGTACACGTACTCGCGGTGAGGGCCGTCGGGGCCCGCTGTGTCGCGGACGAAGAAGTAGACCCCCGGCCCGGGCGGCAGGCCGCGCGCCCAGACCCGCTTCGCCCGCCGGGCCGGGTCGACCTTGCGGGTGAGCTCGATCAGGTCCTCGACCGTACGGACCTGAAGGCTGCCCACTCGCTCGATCAGGGCGTGCAGCACGTCGACCGTCGCCCGGGCGTCCGACAGGGCCCGGTGGTCGGGGGTGACCCGGGCCCTGAAGTGAGCCGCCAGGGTCCCCAGCTTGCAGTTGGGGACCTCGTCGCGCCGGAGCACCGACCGGGCCAGCGCGACCGTGTCGAGAACTGTCAGGCCCGGCCACGGGTGCCCGAGGGCGGCGCAGGCACGCTTCAGGAAGCCAACATCGAAGCGGGCGTTGTGGGCCACCAGGACGCAGCCGGCTGCGAACTGGAGGAAGGACGGCAGCACCTCGGCCAGGCGGGGAGCGGTGGCCACCATCGAGCTGGTGATCCCGGTCAGGACAGAGATCGAGGCCGGGATCTGGGTCTGCGGGTTCACCAGGGTCTGGAACTCGCCGGTCACCTCGCCGCCGCGGACCCGGACCGCCCCGAGCTCGGTGATCGCACAGTCCTCAGCGCTACCAGTGGTCTCCAGGTCCACCACACAGAACGTGACCTCGGCCAGGGGAGTCCCGGCATCCAGCAGCGAGGGTTGGGTCATGGCCGAGACGGTACCGAGGCCCTCTGACAGTCGTTCCTCACCGCTGGTTCGTCCAGACTGTGCTTGACCGCCGCGGCCTCCGCCGCGGCTCGGCCGCTCCGCCTGACACGCC
>ERZ772827.1497-NODE-1497-length-11756-cov-3.724212_pt1 | contig 11756 bp, 9 predicted proteins | sample MGYA00580850_ERZ772827 | MGnify/ENA primary metagenome ERZ772827 (study PRJEB29015, sample SAMEA2737950) | human oral metagenome | biome: human oral; feature: human-associated habitat; material: dental | place: China | collected 2145 ...
AAGCAACCTAAAATAATAGGTAAGCGGTCTAACGACCGATTGGGGTTAAAGTCCACCCCTGTATCTTTTTTGGACAACGCAGATACAAGCAGCACCGTGGGCTGATGCCCGTTAACATCACTGATGTCCCTTGCAGATGTACATAGAAAAGAGCCACATCCCACTCTTTTTACAGAGTGGATGCGGCTCTTAAAAGTTTTGTTATTGTCTGCCTCTGCTGCTGGTTTACACCCAATATGGTCAACAGATTGTCCATAGACACTTCCGTTTTGGGTATATGTGTTATCAGCCTACTTTTATATATATGACTTATAACACAAGCTACACAACAGTCTTTGCAACATTAATTTGTTAGTTACCCACCACAACAGCAAAATATGCCTTCTTACCTGTTGGGTAAATGCCTTGTATATAAAGCACGGGGTCTTTGCTTGTCGATGCTTCCTTAACGGCTTTCTGCAAGTCTTCGGTCGACTTGATAATCTGTTCGTTAACCTTCTGGATGATAAAGCCTTTGGCAACGCCAGCATCTTTCAGCGCACCATTGTTCACCCTTATTACTTCCAAACCCGAACTGATGTTCAGTTGTCGTTTTTGGTCTTCGGTAATTTCCTTGAAGTTGCCGCCAAGAATATCCAGGTCGGCACTCTTCATCACCTTCGTATTGCCCTGAGCATTCTTCAAAGTAGCCGTAGCGGTGGTTTTCTTCTTATTACGTAAGTAAGTAATGGTAATCTTGTCACCAGGTTTTTTGCCCGAAAGCAATTCTTGAAGTTCGGCCATCTTGGTAAGCTTTCTACCGTCGGCAGCCACGATAACGTCGCCAGACTTCAACCCAACAGCCGAACCTGCGCCACCGTCTTCAACCGAATCAACATATATACCGTCGTTAGTTCCGAGGTCGTGTTCTTTGCCTTTCTCCTTTTCAATGTCGAGGTAAATGCGCACGTCGCTACCTTTAATGCCCATAACGGCACGTTGTACGCTACCATATTGCTTGATGTCGGCCACCACCTTATTCATGATGGTTGTGGGAATGGCAAATCCATAGCCGCTATACGAACCCGTTTGCGAATAGAGCATGGCATTAATGCCCACCAATTCGCCTTGGGTATTAACTAGCGCGCCACCCGAATTGCCCTGATTGATGGCCGCATCGGTCTGGATGAACGACTCGATGGGGTTGCCTCCCAACCTACGTGCCTTGGCACTAACGATACCAGCAGTGACAGTAGAGTTGAGATTAAAGGGGTTTCCAACGGCCAACACCCACTCGCCCACTTTCAGCTTGTCAGAATCGCCGATAGGTAAGGTGGGTAAGTTCTTTCCGTCTATCTTAATTAGCGCAAGGTCTGTGCTCTTATCCGTACCGATAATGCGGGCAGAGAACTCCCTATTATCGTTCAATGTTACAGTTAGCTGGTCGGCACCTTCTACCACGTGGTTGTTAGTAACGATGTAGCCGTCTGCCGATATGATAACACCCGAACCAGTTGCTTCGCGCTTCGGGGTTTGTACTTGTCGTTTTTGTTTTCCACCATTGCCTCGTCCTGGACTTCCAAAAAAATCGCCAAAGAAGTCGCTAAATGGGTCGCTCTCCACTTCTACGGTTTCAACCTTTGAGTTTTGAACATACCGTATATGCACAACGGCGGGCAGTGCTTTTTCTGCGGCAAAGGTAAGGTCTACAGGTTGTGCAGGCATCGCCGGAGATGCTGATGCGGCATTAACCTTCATAAATGAACCGGCAGAGAATGCAACAGAAAGCAAGCATAATCCGCCAATGAGGTACTGTGAATACTTTTTCATTGTTTCTTTCTTTTTATTAAATTACTATTTTTGTCTTGTCTTAGCTTTCCGTTTGCAAATATAGGCGCAAATATTTAAAAACTGCAACATCACCACCTTTCTTTATCCCAATTTAACATACGCGAATGTCATATTAACGCCTATTAAAGCCGTGGTAATTACTATTTGAAATAATTAAGCATCCCAACCCCTAGCATTTATTACGCATTACTCATATCAAACAGCAAATAGACATTTAAGCCGTTTAGGCTTTTGGTATTTCTATAAATTGAGCGGAGTTTTTGCCTTTGTGCCGTAAAACCAAGATTAACACGCGCGCATGTACGACGTGACGGAAAAATACGATGAAATCTCAAATTCGGCCTCATTTGTCTGTGGCAAAACATGGTCTCCTCTCAAATAGTGATCGGGCGGAAGCTATTCAATGCTGTCTCCACAAACTGGAAACCGCTTGTCGATGCCCAATCACTTATGCGTTTACATGATGCTGTTGACATTGTACACGAGCAGCATGGCCTGCAACCGCCCACACTGGCCCTCGCAAGTCTACATGTTTTCCACGCCACTGCCATACGTACATATACGATGCAATAGTTTTTGTCTATATTTTAGTCGGATTTTTAACATTATAAGTGCCATTTTCGTCCACAAATCGCCAACCTTGCCGCAAAAAATCGATTCTCGCGAAGGTTTGTTTTGAGGCAAAATAGGGGTGGCATGTGCATGGGGAAAAATGAATATTTATTTAAACAAAACGCCATTTGCACCTATTTCGGGGCTATTTGCTGCTAAATGCAGTGCGTTTTGATGCTAAACGCAAGGCATTTTGGTGCTAAATGCAGTGCGTTTTGGTGCTAAATGGAATGCGTTTTGGTGCTAAACGCAAGGCATTTTGGTGCTAAATGCAGTGCGATTTGGCACTAAATGCGAGATAATTACGCATAAACATCCACAGTAATGGCATAAACAAAACCTTTTAGAGCCATGAAACACATGTCTAAAAAGGGCAAAATAGCCGTTAAAAGTAGGGTTTTAGGGGCTAAAAGCGAGTAATTGGAGTTGAAAAAATACGAGTTGGCAACCAAACTAGAAAGCCAAAATGGTGCAAAATGCAGGTTGATGACTTAAAAATAGACAAGTACCAAGAAGCAAAAGGTTATAAATGGTAGACTTTTACATACTTTTCAACCTGTATTTCCGCTAAAACGAAGCGAAATTTAAAGCGGAATTGTAAAATAGAAGACAAAATTTTAAGTTTTAGATGTGACAAGCTTTCGAGCTGATGAGTTGGTGGGTTGATGAGCTTTTGAGTTGGAGTGTTGGCAAATTGATTTTTTGGGGAGTTGTTGGGCGTTAGTTAGTTCATGTTCAAATTCGCGCATAAGACATTTAATTCCAAAGCCAATCCTTTTGGGTTATAACAACTAAACGGAAAGACGAGTTGACAAGCTGGCTTGTGGACAGGTTATCGTGTTGATAGGTTAAAGAACGAATAAGCTAACAAGTTGCCTTGTTAAGTTAGCCTACCGCAACTAAATTATAAGAATGCCGTTACTCCCAACACGCGTTGATGGTTGTAGGCTATTGGGTTTTCTTAGTGGATATACTTTAAAGTTGGTGAGCTTTTAGTTATTGAGTTGAATTGATTCTCAAGCTGAAGACCAACGAACTCACCGCTCGTTAAAGCTCGAAAAGCGAAAACTCATGAACTAAAAGCTCACCTACTTTAGAAGCTTATATAGCTATACTGCTTAGCAAAATGCATTATTTACAGCTCCCATCCCACGGCACTTGCGCCAAGAACGGCAGCCGAAGAGCCTTCAAGGCCGCTAATGAGGAACTTTGCCTTGTCTTTGAAAATCTTCAATACGTTCTCATCGTATGCCTTTTTAAGCGGTTTCATCAGCAAATCGCCGGCTTTGGTCAATCCGCCGAAGAAGATAAATGCCTCTGGCGACGAGAATGCAGCGAAGTCTGCGCATGCCTCACCAAGCATTTTGCCAGTGAACTCGTAAACGTCGATGGCCAACTTGTCGCCTTTCGCAGCGGCAAGCGATACATCAAGCGATGTAATTTCTTCGGGTTTCAAGTCGCGAAGTACAGAGGGAGTTGTGCTTTTCTCCAAAAATTCGCGTGCTGAACGTGCCACACCCGTTGCCGAGCAATAGGTTTCCAAACAACCAAAGCGACCACAACCACAGCTGCGTCCGCCTTCTCTTTGGGCGATAACGTGTCCCAACTCGCCTGCAAAGCCGTCGCAGCCATACACCACTTGCCCGTTAATAACGATGCCAGAGCCAACGCCCGTGCCTAGCGTGATAACGATAAAGTTTTTCAAACCACGTGCAACGCCATAAATCATTTCGCCAATGGCGGCAGCGTTAGCATCGTTGGTAAGCGCAACGGGGATGCCGCCGAGCCCTTTGGAGAACATATCGGCAAGAGGAACAACGCCATTGTGTCCCCAAGCCAAGTTAGGAGCAAACTCTATCGTGCCTTTGTAGTAGTTGCCGTTAGGTGCCCCGATACCCATTGCCTTAATGGTTTGAATACCACCTACTTGCTCAATGATAACGTGCAATGCGTCGAGCGATGCCTTAACATAGTCCTCTACTTCTGCATAGGCTTGTGTCTTAATGGCCGTAGTGGCCTTAATTTCGCCTCGGCTATCAACGATACCGAATACAGAGTTCGTTCCACCCAAGTCTAAACCAATCACGTATGGTTTCAGTTCTTCTTGTCCACTCATGTTGTGTCTTTATTTTTTTAGTTTAGTAATAATTGTTTGCTTTCGTCGATGATAGGCTTAAAGGCTTGTCCCTTACGATGGCCATGTTGCGCCATCTTTTGGTCTGTACCTTGTATTTAGCCTTAAATTAAGCGTTGACAAAGTTATGAAAAATATGGAATAACACAAACTTATAAGTTGAAAATTTGCTCAATTCGCATATTTTTTGCAATTTTGCATCCGTTATGCCCTTACCTTTTCATATAGATATTGTAGACATTGTATTCAAGGGAATACTTATTGGTCTTATTGCCTCTGCCCCGATGGGGCCTGTGGGGGTGCTTTGCGTTCAGCGAACACTGAACAAAGGCAGATGGTATGGCTTTATCACAGGCATTGGTGCGGCGGTAAGCGATATGATTTACGCCTTGGTTACTGGCTATGGAATGAGTTTCATCATGGATCTCATCACCGCCCCACGCACGCTTTTCGCCCTTAAAATATCGGGAAGTGTGCTGCTGATGTTGTTTGGGATTTACTGTTTCAAGTCTAATCCCACCAAGAAAGTGCATTACAGCGGTAAGGGCAAGGGCACATTGATACACAATGGCATAACCGCTTTTCTCGTTACTTTCTCTAATCCACTTATCATTTTCCTCTTCATGGCCACTTTCGCGCAGTTTGCTTTTGTTGTTCCCAACAGGTCGTGGCTGATGGTTGGCGGATATACAGGCATTGTTTTGGGCGCGCTGATATGGTGGTTCGGGCTTACTTGGCTTATCGACAAAGTGCGTGGAAAGTTCGATAAAGGCGGTATTGTACTCATCAACAAGATTATCGGCAGCGTGGTTATCATCTTTTCGGTGATATTCCTCATCGGCACGATATTCAATCTCTACACTTTCGAATACTGACGCGTACCACCCGCCCGTAGCCGTTTATGCCCCTACTTATATAATAAGGAGTGGCCTATTCATCCCTAGCAAACATCAATAAATGTACATCGCCAAACAACTAAGAGAAAAAAGCATTGCCGAATACATATTATATATGTGGCAAATAGAAGATCTGATACGCGCATACGGCTGTTCGTTGCAACGTATCAGGCACGAATACATAGACAAGTTTGACTATACCCCCGAACAAAAAGAAGAAATGCTCGACTGGTACGGCAACCTTGTGCGCATGATGAACCAAGAAGGGAAACGCGAACGGGGACATTTGCAAATTAACGCCATTATTGTTAAGGACCTGATGGACCTACATAACCAATTGATGCAAAGCACCAAGTTTCCCTTTTACAATACGGCATATTATAAGGTGCTGCCCTTCATCGTTGAACTACGCAACAAGGGCGACAAGCAAGTGAACGAGATTGAAACATGTCTTGATGCGCTTTACGGCGTTATGTTGCTGAGATTGAAACAAAAGGAGATTACCCCCGACACCATGACAGCCATCAAAGAGATTACTACCTTTGTGGGAATGCTTGCTGATTATTATCAGAAAGACAAGCGCGAAGGACTGGTTTTTGAAGACGAATAAACATAACCTACTGTATAAATGAACATTTTGATTACTGGCTGCAACGGCCAACTAGGAAACGAAATACAGCTGCTGCAAGCGCAGTATGCACAACACACGTGGTTTAACACCGACGTTAACGAATTAGACATCACCGACAAGGCCGCCATCGAACGCTTTGTTGAGACGAACGAGATTGGCGGCATCGTGAACTGTGCTGCCTATACGGCCGTAGATAAGGCCGAAAGCGACCCGCAACTGGCAAGGAAACTAAACGCCGACGCACCCGCTTTCTTAGCCGAGGTAGTGAGCAAACGCGGCGGATGGATGGTACAGGTGTCTACCGACTACGTCTTCGATGGCACCAAGCACACACCATACGTGGAAACAGACGAGCCTTGCCCCAATAGCGTTTATGGGCAAACGAAGTTGGAAGGCGAACAGGCTGTAAGTAAATTCTGCCCCAACGCCATGATTATAAGAACGGCTTGGCTGTACAGCGAGTTTGGAAACAACTTTGTGAAAACAATGATTCGCCTAGGAAGAGAACGCGAACAACTGGGCGTTATCTTCGACCAAGTGGGCACACCAACCTACGCTCACGACCTTGCTATGGTGATAATGACGGCCATAGACAGTGGCATTAAGCCTGGCGTTTACCACTTTTCTAACGAAGGAGTAACAAGTTGGTACGACTTTACCAAGAGCATACATCGCCTATCGGGAATAAATACTTGCCAAGTATCTCCCTTGCACACCGCAGAATACCCCACCCCAGCCTGTCGTCCCGCATATAGCGTGCTAGACAAGACGAAGATTAAGGCTGCTTACGGCATCGAAATTCCGCATTGGGAGGAGTCGTTGGCCAAGTGTATAGCCAAACTTTAATCCCGAAATTAACACGGTTAACAAAATAACGGGGCTATCAACTGAATAACGGCTCTGTCAACTCGTTAACCCGTTAACTTGTCAACTTAGAATAAGAACATTGTAAATAATGACTGAAATAGAAAGAAGACGAACCTTTGCCATCATCTCTCACCCCGATGCAGGTAAGACAACACTCACTGAGAAGTTCTTGTTGTTCGGCGGACAGATACAGGTGGCAGGAGCTGTAAAGAGCAATAAGATAAGAAAGACGGCCACATCCGACTGGATGGACATCGAGAAACAACGTGGTATCTCGGTTTCTACCTCGGTGATGGAGTTCGATTACGAAGGCTATAAGGTGAATATTCTAGACACACCCGGACACCAAGACTTCGCCGAAGACACTTATCGCACACTTACAGCGGTAGATTCGGCCATCATTGTTGTGGATTCGGCCAAAGGTGTAGAAACGCAAACGCGCAAGCTAATGGAGGTTTGCCGAATGCGCAACACTCCCGTGATAATCTTTATCAATAAGATGGACCGCGAAGGACGCGACCCGTTCGACCTGCTTGACGAGTTGGAAGAGGAACTGCAAATAAAGGTTAGGCCCCTTTCGTGGCCCATCAACCAAGGCGAACGTTTCAAAGGGGTGTTCAATATCTTCGAAAACCAGCTGCAATTGTTCACGCCCGACAAGCAACGCGTTACCGAAAAGGTGGAGGTAGACGTAAATAGCGACGAACTAAACGAACATATTGGCGAACAAGATGCGCAGAAACTTCGCGATGATTTGGAACTGGTAGACGGCGTTTACCCTGAATTTGGCGTGGAAACCTATCGTGCAGGGCATGTTGCGCCCGTGTTCTTTGGTAGTGCGCTTAACAACTTTGGTGTTCAAGAACTGCTCAATTGTTTTGTGCAGATTGCTCCAAGCCCCAGGCCCACTATGGCAGAAGAGCGCGAAGTGCAGCCCACTGAATCGAAATTTACGGGCTTCATCTTCAAAATAACGGCAAATATCGACCCCAACCATCGCTCGTGCATCGCATTCTGCAAGATATGCAGCGGCAAGTTTGTGCGAAACCAACCCTATCGGCACGTTCGACTCGACAAAACACTGCGTTTCAGCAGTCCGACACAGTTCATGGCGCAACGCAAAAGCACCATCGACGAGGCCTATGCTGGCGACATTATAGGCTTACCCGATAACGGAATATTTAAGATTGGCGACACATTAACCGAAGGAGAGTTGCTACACTTCCGCGGTTTGCCATCGTTCTCGCCAGAGATGTTCAAGTATATCGAGAACGACGACCCCATGAAGGCCAAGCAACTGAACAAGGGTATCGAGCAATTGATGGACGAAGGCGTGGCACAACTCTTCGTCAACCAATTCAATGGGCGCAAAATCATCGGCACAGTAGGTCAACTTCAATTCGAAGTTATCGAGTATCGACTTCAAAATGAGTACAACGCTAAATGCCGTTGGGAACCAGTTCACCTGCACAAAGCCTGCTGGATAGAGTCTGACGACCCCAAAGAGCTGGAGAATTTCAAGAAACGCAAGTACCAGTATATGGCCAAAGACCGCGAAGGGCGCGACGTTTTCTTGGCCGATTCGGGCTACGTATTGAGCATGGCGCAGCAAGATTTCGAACACATCAAGTTCCATTTCACAAGCGAATTTTAGGTGTTAGCACGCCACAAGTAAGCCCTAGCCATGCCCAAAGCATGCTATATTTTGCAAAAATCTATGCTTGATGTAAAAAGAAAATCGTATTTTTGCAATCAAAACGACAATAAATTAAAAGGTATATGATAAAGATAACATTTCCGGATGGCTCCATCCGCGAGTACGAAAAAGGCATTACCGGCTTGGAAATAGCGAAGAGCATTTCGCCAGCCCTAGCGCGCGACGTGCTTTCGATTGGCGTAAATGGCAAAACCACCGAACTTAACCGCCCCATAAACGAAGATGCAACGATTGCGCTTTATAAATGGGAAGACGAGGAAGGGAAACACACGTTCTGGCATTCGTCGGCCCACCTGTTGGCCGAAGCCCTGCAAGCACTCTACCCCGGCATTCAGTTCGGCTTTGGTCCTGCCGTAGAAAACGGTTTCTTCTATGACGTAATGACCAAAGACGGAACGCCCATCAGCGAGAACGACTTCCCTAAAATAGAAGAGAAGATGCGCGAATTTGCCAAGAGAGACGAGGCTATCGTGCGCCGCGAGGTGTCGAAAGCCGATGCCCTGAAAGAGTTTAAGGAAGACGGACAGGAATATAAGTGCGAGCATATTGACCTCGACTTGGAAGACGGAACTATCTCCACCTATTCACAAGGAGCGTTTACCGACCTCTGCCGTGGCCCTCACCTCATGTCCACAGGCCCCATCAAGGCCATCAAGCTCACCAGTGTTGCCGGTGCCTTTTGGCGTGGCGATGCAGAGAAAGACCAGCTAACGCGTATCTACGGCATCACGTTCCCCAAGAAAAAGATGCTTGATGAGTACCTTGTTATGCTCGAAGAGGCTAAGAAACGCGACCATCGCAAGATTGGAAAAGAGATGGAACTCTTCATGTTCTCCGAGCGCGTGGGCAAAGGCTTGCCTATTTGGTTGCCCAAAGGAACAGAACTACGCCTGCGCTTACAAGACATGTTGCGCAAGATACAGAAACGCTTTGGCTATCAAGAGGTAATTACCCCGCATATCGGCAGTAAGAACCTCTATGTTACTTCGGGACACTACGCACACTATGGCAAAGATTCGTTCCAACCCATACATACGCCCGAAGAAGACGAAGAGTACATGCTCAAACCCATGAACTGCCCACATCACTGTGAGGTTTTTGCCTGGAAACCCCGCTCGTATAAAGACCTGCCCCTGCGTATTGCAGAGTTTGGCACGGTTTACCGCTACGAAAAGAGTGGCGAGTTGCACGGACTTACCCGCGTTCGCTCGTTTACACAAGACGATGCCCACATCTTTTGTCGTCCCGAACAAGTTAAGAACGAGTTCCTGCGCGTGATGGACATCATCCAGGCCGTATTCAAAATCTTCCATTTCGACGACTTTGAGGCGCAAATAAGTTTGCGCGACCCGAAGAACACCACGAAGTATATTGGTTCTGACGAAGTTTGGGAAGAAAGCGAGCAGGCCATTATCGACGCTTGCAAAGAAAAAGGGCTCGACGCAAAGATTGCTTATGGCGAAGCGGCTTTCTATGGCCCTAAACTCGACTTCATGATAAAGGATGCTATCGGACGTCGCTGGCAACTGGGTACAATACAAGTAGACTACAACCTGCCCGAACGCTTTAAGTTGGAATACACAGCCGAAGACAACACGAAGAAAACGCCCGTCATGGTTCACCGCGCGCCTTTCGGCTCGATGGAACGTTTCACGGCTGTTCTTATTGAACACACCGCAGGGCACTTCCCCTTGTGGCTCATCCCCGACCAAGTGGCTATTCTGCCCATATCGGAGAAGTACAACGACTACGCACAGCGCGTGGCCAAGTACTTTGACAGCGTTGGCGTTCGTGCAACGCTCGACGTTCGCAACGAGAAAATCGGCCGTAAGATACGCGATAACGAAATTAAGCGCGTGCCTTACATGGTTGTTGTCGGCGAAAAAGAGGCTGCCGAAGGACTTGTTTCGATGAGAAAGCAAGGTGGCGGAGAACAAGCCACCATGTCGATGGAAGAGTTTGCTAAGCGTATCAACGACGAAGTAGCCGCTCAATTGGCTGCTACCGACATCCATCCTAACGACTAACCGTATGCACGACAACTCGTTAACTAGTAAACTAGTAAACTTGTAAACGCGTTAACTAAACAGCCGACTTATGGTCTACACTTCGCAACACACCTGCGAATGTTACGTCCATGAGTCGGTTTTTATATTCAAACACTCCCCCCTTCACCACAACCATAGTGTGAAAGTACTTTAACAAGGAAGGAAAAAGAACACGTATCTGTAAAATAATCAATGAATTATTTTGCTTGTTGCGCGAAAAATCGTACTTTTGCAGCCGCTTATCATAATATTGTTGAATGAAGAATGAAAGAATAAAGAACCAGTATCGCGTAAACGAGCAGATACGCGCGAAGGAAGTACGCATCGTAAACGAAGGCGGTTCCACCGTTATGCCCACCCGTCAAGCACTCGACATGGCACGCAGCCAAGGAGTGGACTTGGTGGAAATATCACCCAACGCACAACCTCCCGTTTGCCGCATCATCGACTATTCCAAATTCCTTTATCAGCAAAAAAAGCACGCAAAGGAAATGAAAGCCAAGCAAGTGAAGGTGGAAGTGAAGGAAATCAGGTTTGGACCGCAAACCGATGAGCACGATTACAACTTCAAGCTGAAACATGCCAAAGAATTTTTGGATGCCGGCAACAAGGTTAGGGCTTACGTTTTCTTCCGCGGACGCTCAATTCTCTTCAAAGAGCAAGGCGAAGTTTTGCTTCTACGCTTTGCCAACGACTTGGAAGAATACGGCAAGGTAGAGCAGATGCCCGCACTTGAAGGCAAGAAGATGTTCCTTTACATCGCTCCCAAGAAAACAGGCGTAGTGAAGAAAAGTCAGCAAAAGATGGATAGAGAAAAGCGTGAGAACGAAAGTAAAAACGCTGAAACAGAAACCAACAGCACTGACAACGGACTGTTTGCTAACGCCAAGAACGGCGAAGACGTGCTTAAAAAGCTACAAGCAGAATAAATAAGCGCAAAACAAAGCCCACACAAAAGACAAAAAGAAGAGGTGCGTAACGCCGGGTATATGCGTTGCCACCATATATAAATAACAAATAA
>ERZ772827.1498-NODE-1498-length-11749-cov-11.992560_pt1 | contig 11749 bp, 9 predicted proteins | sample MGYA00580850_ERZ772827 | MGnify/ENA primary metagenome ERZ772827 (study PRJEB29015, sample SAMEA2737950) | human oral metagenome | biome: human oral; feature: human-associated habitat; material: dental | place: China | collected 2145 ...
CGTGGGAGCACTCCTGGTGAATCTTGGTCGAGAATCCGGGTCCCACGATGCCCCCTCTGTTCTCAGTCAGCCACACCAACCAGGGAAGCCCCGCAGGAACTGCCACCACACTAAGAGACCCACCCCATCCCCGCTCGCGCGGGGTTTACTCATGTCGATTCCTTTCGGGTGAAGTTGCGGGCGGATCATCCCCGCTCGCGCGGGGTTTACCCCTGTGCTCCTACAGGGCTTTGTGCCGTGGGGGGATCATCCCCGCTCGCGCGGGGTTTACTTCGTCGGCGTGGATGAGCTCCCCGTTGACGGGGGATCATCCCCGCTCGCGCGGGGTTTACGTCGCTGACGCCGGCGGCAACACCGTCCCCGCCGGATCATCCCCGCTCGCGCGGGGTTTACCTCGAACTGCGGAAGGATGCGACCCGGTTCCGGGGATCATCCCCGCTCGCGCGGGGTTTACGGCTCCAACTGAGCGATCACCATCATATCGACAGGATCATCCCCGCTCGCGCGGGGTTTACTATGACTACCGTCCGGACAAGTTGGTCAAGTTCGGATCATCCCCGCTCGCGCGGGGTTTACGTCACCGGAGGCTGCAAATGATAGAGAGCGCTAGGATCATCCCCGCTCGCGCGGGGTTTACTGTACTCAACAGAGGTGATGAAATAGAAGAATGGGATCATCCCCGCTCGCGCGGGGTTTACTCGGGCCCGCCGGTGGCGGGGACGAGGGGGTCCGGATCATCCCCGCTCGCGCGGGGTTTACTTCCCGCCACCCATGAGAGGAGCCTCAATGTAGGGATCATCCCCGCTCGCGCGGGGTTTACGGTTTCCCGCGAAGGCTTCAGTGCATGGATCGAGGATCATCCCCGCTCGCGCGGGGTTTACACTATTAAATACATTCACGAGTACAATCGTGAGGGATCATCCCCGCTCGCGCGGGGTTTACGCCTTAACGTCCAGGAACGATTCCACCCATGACGGATCATCCCCGCTCGCGCGGGGTTTACCCGGGCTGCCCACCTAGGGCGATCTCTGTGTAGGGATCATCCCCGCTCGCGCGGGGTTTACCAGAGCGGTGGCCGACGCAGGTTGACGTGCCTAGGATCATCCCCGCTCGCGCGGGGTTTACGAGATGATCTCGGTGCTGGTCATGGTGTAATCCGGATCATCCCCGCTCGCGCGGGGTTTACGGGATCGATTCTCGCTGGCACGATGAGTGGGGGGGATCATCCCCGCTCGCGCGGGGTTTACTCCCGAATATGTACTACAATCCAACGTCATTCCGGATCATCCCCGCTCGCGCGGGGTTTACGGACTCATCGGTACTCTTTCCGGATCAAGAGGGGGATCATCCCCGCTCGCGCGGGGTTTACGGCTCGAGTTGAGCGATCACCATCATATCAATGGGATCATCCCCGCTCGCGCGGGGTTTACACTTGCGGATCCTTGGAATCCCAACGACGAGTCACCCTACCAGACCGCGTTTACCTTCACTGCTGACCTAGCGCTCGCTCCGCAGAGTTCCGGTAGCGCCGCCGTCGCGCAGCGATCGACCAGGACTCCTTCGGAGCCTTGACGGCGCCGGGGATCGCCTGCGATCCCTCGATCTGCCGGTACGGGGTTCGCATGACGAGACACCCCTCGACATCGACCGGTTCACGCTCGTGCCCCAGAGAGGCGATCTCGAACCGCTGCTCGGATCGCACCGACCAGATCAGTAGAGCACGACCTTCCCCGATGTATGCGCGTACCAGCTCCCACAGTTGCTCTCGTACTCGAGCTGAGAGATGCCCAACGAAAACCCCGGGAGAGACCTCAAGGAGCCAGCGAGTCAGAGATCCCCGCAGTGAGGCCGGGGCTGCGGACAGGACGATGACTACCATCCTCCTGCTTCCTCTCCGGCATAATTCGCTCCACCGGCCACAGCACGCTGCTGGTAGTCCCACAAAGAGACGACGTTGACGCTCATATCCTCCAGATCATCAACCTCAAGCAGACGGTAGATATCTTTGACCGTCCGTTCGATGATCTTGAGCTCGAATACCTTGTCCCGAACTCGCCGTCGAGTGGTCCCAGTGAGGTCATCCATCCCCTCGGAGACGACGTCGAAGGCGATGGGGATCGTCGTCTCCGCTTTGTACAGGTCGGCGACATCGTAGACGAAGGAGCGCTCGTGGCCCGTGTGAACGAAGCCGAGTCCCGGAGAGCACCCCAGGGAGACAATCACTCCGTGAACGACGCCGTACAGGGCTGCGTGCGCGGCTGAAAGCGCCTGGTTGATCGGATCCGATGCTTCGAAGTCATCAGGACGGTAGTCGCGTCGGGTCCAGGGAACCCCAGTGCGCCTTAAGTTCTCGCGGTACACCTCGCGGACCCGAGCGCCTTCCCGGCCTCTGAGCTGCTGCATGGTGAGCCCGTCGACATCTTCGCCGCTGAAGCGCATGCAGTACATCTCGCGCGCCACCCGCAGTCGCTTCTGGGGAGAGGAGACCCTGGCCGCTTGCTCCACCAGCAGGCGGGTGGATGTCGCCAGCGATCGGCCATGCGCGTAGTAGCGCACGCCGCGTTCACCGACCCAGACCGCCGTCGTCCCGCACTCACCCAGCAGGCTCATCGCCTGGTGACTGACCGACGTTCCCGGACCGAGGAAGACCGCCACCAGAGAGGCAGCAGGGACACGGATAGTGCCCTGATCGTTACGCGCGGTCAGGGCACCATCCTCCCGGTGCACCACGCAGTGCTCCAAGTAAAGAAAGGACATCCGGTCCTGGACACGGGGCAGCGCCGTCACCGGAACCGGCAGCATTCTGACCATCGTCAGTCCTGTCTCACCCGGGCGAGCGTCATGAGCCCACAACCGTAGGCCTTGGACCGGCCGATCCCGGCGATGAGCGCGCGGCGCAGGGGCTCAGGATCAGTGACACGCAGAACGCCTTCGTAAACGGTGCGGTTGATGGTCACGCGGTCGCGTCCTTCACCTCCTGGTCGTCGCCGGTTGAAAACGGGACGCTCCCGGTACGCGACCAAGACGGCCTCGTCAGTCCCCTCACCATCAGTATGATCCACGGGCATGAGCTCGAAGCCGAACCGTGGGACGCGGTCAACGAGCCACTGTCGCTGCTGTTCAGCGGTGACGTGTCCGTAGCGTTGCCCGCGCACTCCTGGGCCCCGAGAAGCCGAGTAGGACGGGTTCGCCGCGAGGCGGAAGGCCCACAGCTGCCCGGCATCCAACGAGACGAGGAACGGAGAGTAGTCCAGGGTCCGCGCCTGGGTGCCTGCCGCCCCCGCCTCCGTGACGAGCTGAGAGCAGTCAGGCTCTACCGGTGAGAGTATGTACAGGGCCGTCGTCATACCTCGGTCGACCCGCCACAAGACTCGTCCCGGGCCGTCACCGACATGACCTCCGGTGGCACTCATGACGACGGCGTGCATGGCCTGAGGCGAACCCAGGTACTTGCGCGCGAGGCGGCGCTCCGGGGCCAGATCGATCTTCGTCAGAAACACTGGTTCGCCTCCTCCAGCGCAAGCATAGGATCATGCGCGTCCGCTTTAGGCACACCGACCTTCACCATGAGCCGTTCAACCTGGCGGAAGTCGTAGTCGCGGCGCCGCGGATCGAAGGAAACCGGTACATCACGACTGCCACGGGCCGCGCCCCGATCCCCTACGGGTACCGCCTCCTGGTCGAGAAGCAGCTCCGCTTCAAAGACACGGCTGCGATGCCGCTTCTGGAACCACGGTGAAGCGAGCCAGGGCTCGGTCCGAAGCACATCGAGCAGCGCTGCCTCCCGAAGGCCCAGGGACACGGGAGGCGTCGGAGGGCAGGAGCGCCTCCCTAGGTATAGCGGGAAGGCCGGGTGGTGAAGCGCCTCGTCAATGCCCTCCAGGAGGAGGCGATCACCTTCGATACCCGCGAGGAAGACGGCGTCACCGAGGTAGTACCGCTTCGACAGAGGCATAGATTCCTTGCCGTCAAGCGTGCGTGCCGTGTGGAAGTCCCTGATGACTCGACCGGGCTGGTCCTTCCGCACCCCGAACCGCAGGGACAAGAGGTCCTCGATCGGGTCTGTCCGGCGACGGCCGACAGCGGCCGCCAGCATGCCGATGATGCCGCTCCTGGTCGGCTCGAGCTCGGTGGAACGAACGGTGAAGCGAGATTTCACCCCCCAGGCCTGTAAAGGTCCTGCAAGTCGCAGGAGGAGGACGGTCATCAGGCTCGCTCCTCACGGCTCACTCGGGGATCCACAACCTGACGGACCCGGTCAGGTAGGTCGGCGAAGGACACGCGCTCACCAAACGAGGAGACGGCATCTGAGTCCTTGAGAGCGACGACGAAGCTGCTCAGCGGCCTCGACCCGTAGTTCTTCTCGATCGTCTCGGTGTACTGAGCAAGCGCCCCCACCGAACGGTCGACGTAACCGCGGCCGGAGGACTCCGGTACCGGCTCTTCGAAAGCACCAACGAGAGAGACGGGCTGGTCACCACGTATGGAGACAACGACGGTCTCCGGTAGGGTCCGGTTGGCGAACGTGTTCTGCTTGCCGGTGGGCATGGATAGGCAGAAACCCTTGATGAAGACCTCCAGCGCTCGCAGTGCCGCGTCGCCGTCTCCGAGGTTCTCCACCAGCATGTCGAGATTGACGGTGGCATAGCGGTACATGGTGGCCGAGGAGAACTCGACCGTGCCCATCATGCCGGCGCCGGCGTCCTCCTCCTCTGATCGGCTCTTCTCATCGTCGACGGCGGTGAAGAAGTCGTACTCGTTCTCAGCTGCGTGCGTGGAGATGGCATGGGCCACTTGGCAGGCGGCATCAACGTTGAGGTCGGTGTCATCGGCGACCATGCGTCCAAACAGTGCGATATCGACGGCGTGCGCCTCCTTGAAGATCTTCTTGACTGTTTTGGCGTCAAGCGCTTCACCGTCACGTGCTGAGGTAACGGCCAGCTCAGCCAGGCGCGCGATCTGGCTGGTGGACAGGAACAGGAGGTAGCCGGACTCCTGAGGCCCATCCTTCTTGCCGCGCGGAGGTGAGAGCTTGATCTTAGCCGCCTTGAACACGCCCTCGGCGAGTGCGGCGGCGTTCTCCTCGAGTTCAGGCGCATCCTTCTCAATTGCCGCGGCCAGCACCTCGACGACTCGCTTCGTGCGTACGCCGACGTCATCGGCGTCCAACAGGTCATTGAAGTACAGGCGCGTTGCTCGTTTCCAGGACTGGCTGGAGACCCGCAGACGGCGGACGCCGCCGTAAACAGCGGATTTGGGTGAGCCCGAGTCGTCCCGGTTGACGCAGGAGGGCGGAAGGTTCTGGATGATGTGAATATCGATGTAGGTGCTCATTGTCAGTTCTCCGGGGTTGACGCGGTTGTCGTTGAGTTGGTCGCAGATGCCGGGGTGGCATCGTCGAAAGAAGGTAGGGATTCGGCAGATAGGAACTGGTACTCCCTTGACCAGGTCAGGCGAACCTTTCTGGCTCCGCCCGGTTGCTGGAAGTGGAGGATGTCGTCTGCGAGCATGGCGTGATCCAAGGTGATGCTCCGGGCTCGGAGCAACGAGATGAAGCCCCGCAGGTGGTGGCGCAGCTCGGTGACGGTCGTCGAGGTGACCAATGCGTTGAAGCGCGCCCGGGCCGAGGGGTTCTCATCGTCCGGTGGACCGATCAGGCTGCGGGCGGCATGGCCGAGCCCTTTTCCGGGCGCGAACATGGGGTCGGTCCGTGACTGCTGGTGCACGGCATAGAGCGTCATGGCGGTATGGACGGCAGTCTCCTCCCACGTAGGGGCGTCACCCGCATAGTCGGGAACGTGGACGCTGGTGAGCTCCCAGATCTCGGGGAGCTCACTGGGAGGCCTGTTCACGCCCTTTCGTAGAGCGGCCAACTCACCGCGTGCTCGAGCCTCATTGCGCCGATAGCGGGCCTGCAGGCCTTCCTGCCCTTTCGTTCCACCAATGCGCTGGTCCACGAGGCGGCCGACATTCTCCTCCAGCCGCGGACGGTAGGGCCGCTGGCACGCTCCGGGCAGTGCTGCATCGGCGGGGTTGGCGTGTGTACTGGTATCCGACACAGTCATGCCGGTGTCCTTTCTTCATTCTCATGGTTCTCAGCGCTGCTGTCTTGCTGTGCAGGTGCTGGTACGGCCACGTTTAGAGCACGGCGGAAGAAGAACAACGCCTTGCCGACGTCCATCCGCCCCTTTCCCTCTCCACGCCCGGCGAAGGCGGTATCAGGCACGGCGGATGCCAGCGCCTCCTGCTGCCCCCATGCCTCGGAGCGCAGCAGCCTGCGCCACTGGTCGCGAACCCTGACCGGGTCAGCGTCGTCGAGGGAGGCGAGCCATCGGGGGAAACGCTCATCAATGACCTGGTAGAAGGATTCACTGGAGTGCTTGCGAGCAGCCGACACCGTATCCGGGCTCCCACCGCGAGCACGGTCCAGGTTCCCGGCCAGGTTCCGCAGTGCGGAGGCGACCTGCTCCGTCTCCTCCATGGCGTCGTGCACAACGGCGAGCAGTCGCGTGTTATCGGGGTCGAGTAGGCCGGCGGGCAGGGGAAGGACGTCGTCAACGAGCTCGGAGACAGTTGACTCGTTATTTCCGTACTCGATGCCGACGGCACGTAAAGGAATGAGACCACCTGCAGGCACGATTCTGCGGCGCATGAGCTCCTGATAGAAGGAGACGACACCGGGGGAACGGTACTGCGTCACTGTCCCTGCACCTTTAACTGTGACCTTCGGGCTCAACTGAGCCACAACGGTTGACAGCCCCCGCCAGAATGCCCGGTCTGTCGGCAACTTGCGCGGCATGTAGACGGGCGTCTTGAACTTCTTGGTCTGAGGTTCGGAGTAGCGCCATGCGGTCATCGGTTCCACCAGATACCGGTTCTGAGGTGTTGCCTTATCTCCATTGCCGAGGAAAAGACTGGTGACTCCCGCATCATCACCGTGCAGCAGCACGCGGCGCGTCTGCCACGTATAGCAGGAAACAGGTCCCGTAGGTTCCAGGTCGTGGGAACCCGCCGGACCGTCATTCTCGCGCTCCCACGGAGCAAGATCCTGCTCCGGATCGACGTCGACCAGATCAGGGAGGTTCTCGCAGACGGCAGTGTTGAGGAGCAGCGTCCGTTCCAGGCTTTCTCCCGTCACGGTCACGGTGCCGATCTGCCCTGTCCACCCAGGGCCGATGGGGTACCCCTTTCCTCTCTTGACCGAAGGGTCTCCGACGGCTCCGGAGCGGATACCGGACGGGTCGAAGGCATGAACGTGCACCAGCCATCTGGCTGCCTCCGCCCAGCCGATGGATTCCAATCCTTGAGCCATACGAGTCGTGAAGAAGGGGTTGCCGTTGGGAACGTCCGCAATGAGGGACTCCAACCCCGAAGTCTTGCCTGATGCTGCATGGATGCCCGCAACCTGGAAGAAGGGACGGTCCGGGTCGCGCAGGTCGAAGCGCTCCCGGTAGCGCTCGAGATAGTCGATGACGTCCCGCCCCAGGTGCTCGGGCTCCTCCCAGTACTCCCTCCAGGTGTCCAGGTCCTCTGGCCCATCCATGGCGCGGTGGCAGATGGCCAGCAGCAGGCGCAGGATGGCCACGTCCTGGCTGGCGATCTCGCCGTGGATCCCGGCGATGTCCGTCGCCTCCCGGAACAGGGTGAGGAGGGAGACCTCATCGGGGGCCCCGTCGAGCCGGGTCACCCGGATCCAGGGCTCATCGAGAAGATTGAAACGCTGCGTCATTCTGATTGGACCTCCTTGAGTCCGGTGGATGGGGAGTACTCGAGTACGGTGTCGGCCAGCTGCGCCCGGCCCTCATCCAGGAGAAGGAAGAGCTGTCCTCGGAGCTGCAGATCATCCTGCCAAGCGGGTACGACGCGTTTCTCCAGCTCATCGATAACCTCGTCGATCCGGCGCGGATTGCTCAGGCGCGGAGGCAACCTCACGGCGGACAGGGCCATGGCTCGGGCTGTCTTCTTGTCCGGTGCGCGGTCTGTGGGGATCATGGCTCCTGGAGCCTCCGGTGCGGACAGCAGGGTGCGCAGCTCCTCCTGGCCGCCTTCCCGTTGCAGGTCCAGGAGGATGACCTCCAGGGAGTCCTCGCCGTCGCGGACCTGGGCGCGCCCGCTCTCCTCGTTGTCGGAGGCCGTCACGTGCAGCCAGCTGATCAGGGAGGCACTCTTCCCTCTCCGCTCGGGCTCATTCAGGAGGAATCCCTGAGCGGCCTCATGCTTTGCACGGTTGCTCGTCGCGTATTTCTCTCGAGCTCGGTCGACGGCCTCCTGCCACGACGGTGGCACTGGGGCATCGGGGCCGTAGACGGCCTCGATGAGGTCGTGGACATCGTCGGGAACCGTGACGACACCGGGGCCGTCGATCACCCGGTCCAGTGCGGCCGCGCTCATGAGCATGTCCTGCTCGCCGTAGATCGCCTTGGCCCCCGGTTCCAACGAGGGCTCGGGGGACGACGTCGACGGCAGCCAGTCGATGTGGCAGACGGGCTCGGCAAGTCGGGGCGGCCGCTGCCGCTGGTGACGGTGCAGGCGTCCCATGCGCTGGAGGACCAGGTCGATGGGTGCGAGGTCGGTGACGAGCAGGTCGAAGTCGACGTCGAGGGACTGCTCGACGACCTGGGTGGCGACGACGATGGCTCTGTACGGGCGCTTTCCAGCCTTGCGCGGAGGACCGAAGCGGTTGAGAAGATCCTTGTCCTTGGCGAGCCTGTCGCCGATCGTGAACCGGGCGTGGTTGAGACTGACGTCCTCTCCGAAGTGCTCGCGCAGCCGCTCATAGGTCTCCTGGGCGCGCCGCACCGTATTGCGGACCACCAGCGCGCAGCCGCCGTCGACGAGGGCCTCCTCCAAGAGCGGGATCAGAGCATCCTTCGTAAGCCGTCTCATCCGGACCGTGCTGCGTCGTCCCGACGCCGTCGGGACAACCTCGGTGTGCTCCTCACTAGCAGTAACCAGGCAGGGGAAAGGAGTGTGCACGTTCTCAGGGGCGGGACGACGGCGGACGCGCTTTCCCGCTGCCAGGCGCAGGCCCCGTCGGTAGGCGTCAACCATGGCGGAGCAGCGAGCCTCGGACAGTGTGGCCGACAGGAGCACGACCGGCACCCCGTAGGCCGCGAGCCAGGTCAGGACCCGGTCCAGGTAGACGTTCATGTACGTGGAGTAGGAGTGCACCTCGTCGACGATGACAACCTTGCGGGACAGTCCCAGGTGTCGCATGGCCAGGTGCGGGGAACGCATTGCCCCGAACAGCAGGTGGTCCACGGTGGTGACGACGAAGTCCGACAGCATCGACTTCTTGCGCCCGCTGAACCAGGCCAGGATCGCCAGATCGGCTCTACGGCCGTCCTCGGAGTCTGTGACACGGCCTGTTCGAGCCTCTTCCTCGTCCCATCCGATCCCGCTAGGGCGTGGGGTCTCGCCGATCGAGTCGTTAAGCGATCCGAGGAGCCGGTCACGTATCTCGTAGCCGCGGCGTCGAAGAAGCTGCGCCTCCTTGTTGAGTCGAGAGCGTCCGTGCAGAAGCTGAGCCGCAAAGTCGGAGGGAGCACCCTCGCCGGCGTAGGCCTCCTCGATCCTCTCCAGCCAGTCGAGCTCGCGGGAGAACATGGCGTCCGTCGTCGCCTGGGTGGGTAGGGCGAAGAGGATTCCGGAACGGCGAGTGCGGGCGGCGAGCACCTCGGCGGCTATGAGGGCCGCCTCGGTCTTTCCTCCTCCTGTGGACTCCTGGACGATGAGCATGCCCGGCAGCCCCATAGAGCGGGCGGCCTGGAGTGTGCGCGCCTGGACGTCGGTGGCGCGGGAACCGTCGGGCAGGTTGAAGCGGCTGGTGAGCAGACAGTCCGGATCAGCGCCATCGTCACGGGGGCGCCATGGCGCGGGGATCTCCAGACGCGACAGGCCGGTGGCCACGCGAAGCGCATGGGACTCGGGGCTGAGCAGGCGCGCACCATCATCCTCAAGGGGTAGCAGCGGAAAGTAGGCCTCAGTTGAGGAGATCCAGTCCGAGACGATGAGCAGCCCCGAGAGCTCGACGAGGAAGGGCTGAGACCATCTGCGCTGTGCCCAGCGAGGGAGAAGAGCCGCGGCACCGGAGCGTCGTGTCACGAGTTCGAGGAGCTCGTGGCGGGTCGCGCTCCACGCCTTGTCCTCACCGAGGAGGTGCTCATGCCCGTAGTAGTCGGTGGTGAGAGCAGCCGTCGTAGGTGGGATACCGTGGTGAGCTCCGACAACGGAGGCGAGGGCCTCGGCGGGTTCAAGGTCCCAACCGTGCCCGTCCATAAGCCAGTTCTCCAAGATCAAGTGCCCCGCCAGGGCGTGCGGTACCTTGCGCCGCTCGAGAGGATCCACCGGTTCGTGGATCAGCCCTGCCTCCTTCATGCGGTCGTCGAGGGCCGGGGCCTGGACGGAGAAGGCCGGGGTGCACTTGCCGATGTCGTGCACCCCGGCGATCCAGGAGGTGAGCAGGCAGAACTCCTCCACCGGGGTCAGCCCGGTGTCGGAGTCCTCGAACTCGCGCTCAATGAGTTCGAGGACGGTGGGCGCCAACCAGTGTCTGGCGAGGTGCTCGGCCACTGCTGCGGCGTCGAGCAGATGCAGCCAGAGGGGGAGCCAGTGGCGACTCTCGGGGTCGTAGCCGAATTTGGCCCATACGGATCGGACTTGCTCCGAGAGCGTCACAGGGATCTCCTTCGTTGGAGGGTGAAGCCGAATGGACCTCGACACTGAGGTTCGTCCGCAGGGCATTTTGGAGTGTTTCAGCGGAAACTGCGTGCTTCCGCTCAGCAGTAGCAGCCCATCCCAGAGACAGTTCAACTTTTCAATCAAACGGGCCTCAGGAGCCGAGTTTCCACGGGAGATAGTAGCACGCGGACCACTCATCATGAGACCTGTAACATAGGGGAAGCGCTGGCATCCACTCTCTACGCAGAAGATTGATGAAGCTACTTTAACCGGAGCGGTGAATTTTGGCGCCGCGTCTTCTCGCGCGATCCATTGCGATACAAGCCGAGAAGCCCGGTACTGGACATACTTGCGGGACCGGCAGACCGATTCACGCGGTCTGCCGGTCCCGTAGGTGCTCAGGCCCGGATCCCGATCAGGCCTCGCCCGTCTGCGCAGCCACCTCAGCGGCCGACTCGGTGGCCTTCTCGACCTTAGCGGTCGGTTCCTTGGCACCCGGGACCGCCACAATCGAGGCGTCCACGCAGCCGACCTCCCGCTTGATGAGGTCCAGGTGGGCCCCGGTCCAGGCGCCCTTGTCCTCAGGAACGGTCAGCTCCAAGCGGATGCGGTCACCCACGTGCAGGCCGGCGGCCTTGCGCTCATCCTGAACGAGGCGGACCAGGTCGCGGGCCCACCCCTCGGCCTCCAGGGCGTCGTCGAGGGCGGTATCCAGGACCACGAAGGCTCCCGAGGGCAGCATGGTGGCGGCCAGGGAGTCGTCGTCGACCTCGATGCGGGTGGTCAGGGTGAAGGCGGAGTCCTCCGCCTCCAGGACCACGGGGGCGCCATCGAGCAGGACGTCGTTGAAGCGCACGTCCCCGTCCTCGGTGAGCTCCCACTGGCCCGCCTTGACGGCGGCGAAGAGCTTGGAGGTGAGCTTGCGGACCTCGGGACTGAAGGCGCGCGGGTTGAGGCTCAGGTCCGTCCGGGCCTCGTAGCCGGCGGACTCGGCGTCCAGGACCCGGACCTCCTTGACGTTGACCTCCTCGGCCACGAGCTCGCGGAAGGGGGCCAGCCCGGCCGGGTC
>ERZ772827.1504-NODE-1504-length-11723-cov-6.526826_pt1 | contig 11723 bp, 6 predicted proteins | sample MGYA00580850_ERZ772827 | MGnify/ENA primary metagenome ERZ772827 (study PRJEB29015, sample SAMEA2737950) | human oral metagenome | biome: human oral; feature: human-associated habitat; material: dental | place: China | collected 2145 ...
TGCTGGGCTCGCCAAGTGGGGTAAACACTGGGTCTTGGGTAGCCGCCAAGCGGGGAGTTGCCGGGTTTGCGCTATTGCAGCGCCTGTATGAGGTCTTGTTGCAGGGCGGCGATGGTGGCGGGGTCAGTCAGCGGGCGGTGTTCGCTGTCGGTGAGGTGGAAGGTGTCTTCGACTTTTTCGCCGTAGGTGCCGATTTTGGCGTGGCTGATGTGGATGTGGTGCGCGAGCAGGATGCGGCTGATGTGTGAGAGCAGGCCGTGCCGGTCTTTGCAGGCGAGTTCGAGGGTGGTGCGTTCGTGGTCGGGGTCGTGGGTGATGTTGACGTGGGCGGGCACGGTCATGTGGCGGTAGGCGGGTTTGGGCAGGCGCGCACTGAGTGGCGGCGGCGGGCGGTCGTCCGCGATGTGGTGTTCGAGGTCGGCGGCAAGGTCAGGTGCGGGCGGCGGGGTGTCGTCCAGGGTGTATTGCTGGATGGTGAGGCGGTGGTCGAGGGTGCTGTACAGGCGCGCTTCGTGGATGTTGTGGTTGTGTTTTTCGAGGTAGTGGGTCACGCGGGCGAAGAGGATATCCGCCGGATGCGGGCTGCTGATGATGAGGCGCGGCGGGTAGTCAGCACTCAGGCTGACGGCGTGGGCGTCGCCACGCGCGAGCAGGTGTTCGGTTTTGGCGGCGATGTGTTCGGCGCTTTCGCCGAGGTAGTAGGCGTCCGGCAGGTTGGCCCATAGCGCGTCGATGGCGGCGGGTTGGGCGTTTTTGATGAGGGTTTTGGCGCGTTCGCGTTCGGCCTGGTGACGGGTATGCAGGCTGTGTTCTTGGTGTTCGAGCAGGTGGCGGGTCTGGCGGTAGAGGTTGTGGATGAGGCTGGCGCGCCAGTTGTTCCAGAGGTTGCGGTTGGTGGCGCGGATGTCGGCGATGGTGAGCAGGTAGAGGTAGTCGAGGTAGTCGCGCTGCGGGAAGCGGGCGGCGTATTCGGCGATGGTGGCCGGGTCGGCGAGGTCTTTTTTTTGCGCGGTGTGGCTGTGGTCGAGGTGGTGTTTGACGAGGTAGACGAGGAGGTCGCGTTCGGCCGGGCTGATGGCGTCGTTTTCGCGGGCGTAGAGGTCGGCGATTTGGGCGCCGATGTCGCTGTGGTCGCCGTCGTAGCCTTTGCCGATGTCGTGGAAGAGGGCGGCGAGGTAGAGGATGGCAGGGTGTTTGAGGCGGCGCAGGGTGTCGGCGGCTTCTGGGTAGGCGGGGTCGGGGCGGACGAGTTGGTCGAGGGTGTTGATGAGGTTGAGGGTGTGCTGGTCCACGGTGTGCTGGTGGAAGAGGTCGTATTGCATGCGGCCGGTGATGTAGGCGAAGGCGGGGATGTAGCGGTAGAGCAGGCCGTATTGGTGGATGCGTTTGAGTTGGGGGTAGACGTTGCCGGGCCGGGCGAGCAGGGCGAGGAAGCGGCGGCGGTCGTCGGCGTCGCGGCGGGTGGCGATGTCGGTGAGGCGGTCGCGCGAGCGGCGGATTTGCCGGACGAGGTCGGGGTGCAGGTCGCTGATGGTGGGGTTTTGTTGCAGGTAGTGGAAGATGTCCCACAGTTGGTGCGGTTTGTTGTTGAGGTTTTCGGGGTGGCGCAGGATGAGTTTGTTGTTTTTGGCGGCGTAGTCGGCGTTTAGCGGGATGGCGGGCTGCGGCGGCTGGTGGTCGGCTTCGATGAGGCTGACGACGCGCTGGTTGATGCGGCGGATGCGCATGGTGTGGCGGTAGTAGTGCTGCATGAGTTGTTCGATGGCCGGGTAGTTGCGCTGGTCGTGGTAGGCGAAGGTCGCCGCGAGGTGTTGTTGTTGGCCGAAGTCGAGGGTGTTTTTGCGGTGCGCGCTGCCGCTGTGCAGGGCGAAGCGGATGCGCCAGAGGGTGTCGCGGCTTTCGTCCAGCGCGGCGGCTTCGTTGGCGGTGAGCAGGTTTTTGGCGATGAGGGTGGTGTAGCTGTGGTCGTGGTAGCAGTAGGCGCTGAGCCAGCGGATCATATGCAGGTCACGCAGGCCGCCGCAGCCGTTTTTGAGGTCGGGTTCGAGTTGGCCGTGTTCTTCTTCTTTGTGGTCGCGCGCGCGTTGTTCTTGTTGTTTGGCGCGGATGTAGGCGGTGCGGGCGATGAGCGGTGGGCGGGCGGGGTCGATGGGGTGCGGCGCGCCGGCAAGCTGGCGGTTTTCGAGCAGGGCGGTGAGCAGGTCGGTGTCGGCGCTGGCGGCGGCGTTGAGGTCGCGGTCGTGGTGGACGTGTTGGGAGATGTCGAGGCCGAGTTGCCAGAGCTGGGCGATGTAGGTTTCGATTTGCGCGTGGTCGGCCGCGGTGCTGTCGTCCGGCGCGAGGATGAGGATGTCGGTGTCAGAGGCGGGGAAGTGTTCGCCCCGGCCGTAGCCGCCGATGGCGTAGAGGCGGATGGCGGGGTTGGTGATGGTTTGTCGGTAGAGGGCGGTGAGGATGTGGTCGATTTGTGCGGTGTAGTGGGCGACGAGGCGGTGCACGTCGTAGTCGCGGCCTTTGATGTGCGCGGCGAGGGCGGGGCGCAGGCCGCGCAGGTAGTCGCGCGCGCGGCGGGCTTCGGTGTCAGGCGGGGCGGGTGGTTCTGCCGGTTGCCAGTCGGGGGGCAGGGTCAGGGTTTGTCGGGGGGGAGCCATTGTTGCAGGCGGCGGAAGGCGGCGTTGATGGCGGGGTGGGTGAGCCAGTGGGCGTCGTCAGGTGGCTCGCCGCTGATGTTGAGGTCGGCCTGGGCCATGTATTGGTCGGCACAGGCGGCGGCTTCGGCGCGGTGGTCGCTGGCTGGGTCATGAATGTTGTACCAGTATTCGAGGGCGTTGTGGAAGGCGAGGATGTTGCCGTCCGGCGCGCCGCCTTCTTCCGCCAGCGCGTTCAGGGCATCGCCGATGTGAGTAAGGCGCCAGCTGCCTTCGCTGATTTCTTCGTAGAGGGCGCATAGGTGCGGGCGCAGGTAGGGGTCTACAGCGGCAAAGGTCGGGTCGGGCAGGTCGGCAGCAAGCGCGCGGGCGACGCGACGGGCAAAGGTGGCGCTTTGCTGGCGGGTGTAGCGGGCGAGGCGTGCGTTGAGGTAGGCGGTGTAGTCGTCGTAGGTCTGCATGGTCAGTCAGCGGGCGGGACGGTGCCGGTGGGGCTGATGCCGCGTGCGCGTTCGGCGGCACTCAGGGTGAAGATTTCGTAGCCGTCGGCGGTCACCGCCAGGGTGTGTTCCCATTGTGCGGACAGTGAGCGGTCGCGGGTGACGACGGTCCAGCCGTCATTGAGGATTTTCAGGTCGCGTTTGCCGGCGTTGATCATCGGCTCGATGGTGAAGGTCATGCCCGCTTCGAGGACGGTGCCTTTGCCCGGCTGGCCAAAGTGCAGGATTTGTGGGTCTTCGTGGAAGCCGCGCCCGATACCGTGACCGCAGAATTCGCGCACGACGCTGAAGCGTTCGTTTTCGGCAAATTGCTGGATGGCGTGGCCGATGTCGCCGAGGGTTGCGCCGGGGCGGACGCAGCGGATACCTCGCCACATGGCTTCGTAGGTGATGTCCACCAGGCGCTGGGCGAGGACGCCGGTCTCTCCGACGAGAAAGGTGCGGTTGGTGTCGCCGTGCCAGCCGTCTTTGATGACAGTGACGTCGATATTGACGATGTCGCCGTTTTTCAGGGTCTTGTCGGACGGGATGCCGTGGCAGATGACGTGGTTGACCGAGATGCAGGTGGAAGCGGGAAACGGTGGGCTGCCATAGTTGAGGCAGGCAGGGATGGTGTGTTGCTCGTTGACCATGTAATCGTGGCAGCGGCGGTCAAGTTCGGCAGTAGTGACACCGGGGACGACGTAAGGCTCGATCATGTCGAGGACATCGGCGGCAAGGCGTCCCGCGACGCGCATTTTTGCTAAATCCGCGTCGCTTTTCAGGGTGATGGTCATGGAATTTTCTGTTTGGTAATCAAGGGCGGCTATGGTATAAAGCGCGCGCCTTTCTGGCAACTAAAACACACAAACGCGGTAATTGACGCCCCGGGTGCCTTAACGGTTGGGGTGATCACGCGTTTGGAGGCCTAACCCTTTGAATGGAGAATTAAATGAGTAAAGTCAGTATGCGCGAGCTGTTCGAAGCAGGCGCGCACTTTGGACACCGTACCCGTTTCTGGAACCCGAAAATGGCGCCGTATATCTACGGCAAACGGGGCGACATTCACATCATCAACCTCGAAAAAACCGTGCCGATGCTTAACGACGCGCTGAATTTCGTCAGCACCGTCGTCGCCAGTGGCGGCACTGTCATGTTCGTCGGCACCAAACGCAGCGCCTCCGAAGCCGTTGGCACCGCTGCTGCCCGTTGCGGTATGCCGTACGTCAACTTCCGCTGGCTCGGCGGGATGATGACCAACTTCAAAACCATCCGCCAGTCCGTCAACCGTCTCGAAGCCATTGAACGCATGGCCGAAGACGGCACCTTCCAGAAACTGGTGAAAAAAGAAGTTATCGTACTTGGCCGCGAACGCGACAAACTCGCCCGCTCTCTCACCGGTATCCGCCACATGCGCCGCTTGCCTGACGTTCTGTTCGTCATTGACGTGGGTCATGAACACATCGCTATCCAGGAAGCGAAAAAACTCGGCATCCCAGTCGTCGGTATTGTTGATACCAACAACCAGCTCGAAGGCGTCGATTACATCATTCCGGGTAACGACGACTCCGTCCGCGCCATTAATCTCTACGTGAACGCTGTTGCCGACACCATCCAGGAAGCGAAAGCATCTGTCACCACCGGCGGTGGTGAAAACGCTGAAAAAGCGCTGGAAGAAGCTGTCGTCGTGGCCGAAGAAGAAGTCGTCATTGTCGAAGAAACGCCGGCTGCCGAATAAAGCGCGCCATTTCTTCAATCCCCATCTGTGAATAAAAGGCTGCGGTATAACAACCGCAGCCGTCCCTATTTCAGGAGTATCCATGTCAGAAATATCCGCCAAACTGGTCAAAGAACTGCGCGAACGCACCGGCGCAGGCATGATGGAATGCAAAAAAGCCCTCGTCGAAATGAAGGGCGACATCGAAGCCGCCATTGAGCACATGCGTAAAACCGGCCTCGCCAAAGCCGACAAGAAAGCCGGTCGCGTTGCCGCTGAAGGCGTACTGGTCGTATCCGCCAGTGACGACAATAAACACGTCACCATCCTCGAAGCCAACTGCGAAACCGACTTTGTTGCCATGGGCGACGAATTCCGCAGCTTTGCCGAGCGCCTCGCTGATATCGCCCGCAGCCAAAATCTCGCCGATGTGGATGCGTTGAACGCTGCCGAATTTGCCCCGGGCGTCACTGCTGACGAACGCCGCCGCGAACTCGTCGCCAAAATCGGCGAAAACATGAATATCCGCCGCTTCGAAACCTACAACGCCGGTAACGGTGTGGTCGGTTCCTACCTGCACGGCAAAAAAATCGGTGTACTGGTGGAAATCAGCACCAGCGACATCGAACTTGCCAAAGACATTGCCATGCACGTCGCCGCCAGCAACCCGCTTGCCCTTGATGCTGCGTCTTTGTCGCCGGAATTCATCGCCAAAGAGCGCGAAATTGCCCAGGCCAAAGCCGAACAAAGCGGCAAACCGGCCAACATCATCGAAAAAATGGTCGAAGGCGCCATGAAAAAACTGTTCAGTGAAGTGACCCTGAAAGGGCAGAGCTTCGTCAAAAATGGCGACATCACCGTTGAGCAACTGCTGAAAGAAAAAGGCGCGGAAGTCGTGCGTTTCACCCGCTACGAACTGGGCGAAGGCATCGAGAAAGAAGAGTCTGATTTCGTCGCCGAAGTTATGGCACAGGCCAAGGGCGTATAAATCCGCCCAGCACTGTCTACAAAACCGCCGCTTGCCGGCGGTTTTTTTATACCCAAGGCTACCGCTCCAACCGCAGAAAAAGCAGGAAGTACCGGTGGGCACAGATGTTTTTACCGCCTTGAAACGGTAAAATAATTACAGAAAAGTTAAATATTTGGTGAAAAATCCCCTTCTTCCGCGCTGGAAATCGCGCGTGTATGAGGATAAGAACCGTAAACAACCAACAAAAAAGAAACGCGAGAAACAGGAATGTCCGATTTTGCCTATGCCTCCCTAGCCGAAACCCGCAAACGCCTATTGGATCTGACGGCAAGCAATGCCTTGCTGAATTACCGTCACCCGCAGGACAGATGTATTTCCATCGTTGCTGATACGGCAGACCGCATCTACGCAGCATTGCAGGGCGGGGAAGAACTGAAATTCCTACCCGTACCGGAACCGGGGTCAAAGGAATTACAGCAGAGTGAATTATGGGGCAGCGGGAATAAAACCCCGAATGCCGAAGAATGGGCGAAACGGTTGGGCATCAATACTGCTTTAGAATTAACCGCTCCCATAACGGCTGAAAGCAAAAAAGATGAGCTGCAAACCTTGCTTTACCCTGCCACACTCGCCTCCCGCCTGCAAAAAATCCGCGCACTGGCAGGTAGCGCCATGGATGAAACGGGCTCCAACATTCTGTATCTGACCTTGGGTTTTCTGGAATGGGCGGACAATGACGGCAAGTCCGGCAAGCGCCTAACGCCCTTATTTACCCTGCCGGTGAAACTGGAAGCCAGCGATCCAGCCAGGAACAGCGGGGAACGCCGATACCACATCAGTCTGCGTGACGATGACGTATTCAGCAACGTGACTTTACAGGAAAAGTTGTGGCATGACTTCAATCTGCGATTGCCGTCCATCAACGAAGGACAAGCCCCGGAAGACTATTTTGCGTACATTGAGCAAACATTATTAAAGATAAAACCTGCATGGCAGATAAAACGCCGGGTAACCCTGACCCTACTGAATTTCACCAAACAGGCGATGTATCAGGATCTGGATCCGGCCAACTGGCCAAAAAGCGCGCCTCTTGAAGAACACCCCATTATCAAGAAACTGTTCAGCAATAAGAGCGAGGAAAGTCATGCCGATATCAGCATTCATTATGCGGAAGAGCATGATATTGACCATATTCCGCAAATTCATGACGATTTTCCCCTGATTTATGATGCCGACAGTTCCCAGCACAGCGCGCTGATAGATGCGGTTAAGGGCAAAAATCTTGTGATAGAGGGACCGCCCGGCACCGGCAAGTCCCAAACCATCACCAACCTGATTGCCGCTTGCCTGAATCGCGGCAAAACAATCCTCTTTGTCGCCGAAAAAATGGCCGCCTTGAATGTCGTCAAAGACCGCCTGGATAAAGTGGGATTGGGCGAATTCTGTCTGGAACTGCATAGCCATAAAACCAATAAAAAAGAGCTGTTGCATGCACTGGAACAGAAACTGGACAAACAAGGGCAATATCGTCATCCGGCGAAAATCCATACCGACATCCAATACTACGAGGACTATAAAAAACAATTACTCGACTATGCTGAGAGGATTAATCAACCTTGGCAAGACAGCGGCCTCAGTATCCACTGCATCCTTAATCGCGCAACCCGCTTCCGTCTGGCGCTGTCATTGCCGCCCGACGCCATTGTCTTAACTCCACCCGATGATATGCAGCTCAATGCAGTAACGATTGAAAAACTGCGGGACAGCGGGCAAATACTGGAAAGTGTTTTCAAAGAAACCACCGCACAATCGCCCACCGGCACGATTAGTGGCCATTACTGGTACGGCATCGGAAAAACAATCCTGACCGATTACGAAACCCGGCAACTGCTTGACGCCTTGCAGGCATGGGATACCGCTCTGGCACAACTGGCACAATTCCATGACGAGTGGCAACAGGCATTCAAGCAGGATATTTCTTCGTTCAGCCATGATGATTTGCAGGCATTGCTGGTGGCTTTGCAACAATTACCCGCCTTGCAAGGCAATGAAGACTTTTCCGTGAATCCGCATCAGATTATGCAGGAAGAAGCGGTATTTACCAGATTTCTTGATCGGTACGAGGATAACCACCGATATATTGCCGCATTAGCAGATATCTTCAAAATGGATACTGTCGACAAAGCGGAAGACTGGCATGCTTTTACGCAAACACTCGCCCAACTGCACAACCTCTGCGGCGATCCGGCCAGCAGTCCGAAGGCCATCAGTGCCTGTGGCAAAACCGCTTGGGATACCCAAATGATGATTAACCAACTGGATGAGAAGCTGGCAAAGATACGCTGCGAAGTACCGGAAAACATCCGTCATCTCTTTGCCGTACATCCGGATAACCAACAAGCCCTGGCCACATTTGCGGGTTTCATCAAGCAATTACCCGCTGAATTATGGCAATATCGGCGCGATGTATTCGATAACCCGGATATCGATTCCTTTTTGGATCAATTGCAGCCGTTGCTGAATGAAGCCCAAAAATTGCACAAAAATCTGTCCGGTACTTTCCATATGGACGACCTGCCGGATATGGGTACCCTGCAACAATATCAGGACATATTGGATGACCACGGACTGTTTCGCGTTTTATCACCACAATGGCGGGCAGCCCGGGCGGAAATCGCCGGACTGATACGACGCGCCAAACCGGACTGGCAGGAAATAACTGCTGCATTGCCGGATCTCGTTCACTACCGGCGGCAACTGGCAGACATCGAAAGATTGCAACGCCGATTCCCCGCCTTTGCCCCGCTCTATCACGGCGTGGATACTCCTGTCGCACAATACCGGGAATTACGGGCGTGGTATAAAAATATCCGTCGCCAATACGGCGCAAGATTCGATGAAAACAGCGCTACCGGTACGACACTCTTTACCTTGGAACGCAATCTCGCTTACGACATCGCCGATACCTATACGGATAAATTGCACGAAACCCTGGCCCACGTACTGCAACAAATACCCACAATCCGTCATACCTTCAAAAACGTCACAATACCGACCGATGCGAACGGTAACATCAACCTCATGCCGCTCATTGAAGACCTCAAACTGCATTTGCCCATCTTGCAGCGGCATCTTGCCCGCAGCGACATCAGCCTGCACGAACTCGTGCAAGCGGTGGACAAATTACAAACCGCGCTGACCCTGGCGCAGCAACTGCAAACGCAAAAGGTGCAATTTGCCTTCCTGCCGCAGGCATGGCATTTCCCGCCGCCGCCCCATCATTTCAATCCGGCAGAGGTCGCCTCGGCCAGAAGCACCCTGGCGCTCATCGCGGCAGTGCAGGCGCATCCTGCCGTGGCAGGCATCGTATTGCCCGCTTTTACCGCCGTGCATTACACCCGTTTGCAGGCGCTGGCGGCACAGCTTGCCCGTTGCCTGAACGCGGCAGCACAGTCAGAACAACATTTCTTGCGCTGTGGCGCGGTAGATAAAACCGCATGGCTACCAAGCGGTGAAAGCCTTGCTGCCATCATGCAACGCAACCGCACCGCTCTGTCGCAACCTCGCTGGCTGGGCACTTGGGGGCAATATCTGAGTATCCGCAACCGTCTGGCGGCCGGGGCGCTGGGCAATATCATTCAGCACTTGGAAAGCGGCGTATTACCGCCCGAGCAGCTACTTTCCGCCATCGAACTTGCCATCCACCACCGTCTCGCGCAAGACATCTTTGCCAGCGACCCGCTCATTCGCGACTTTGCGGGCATGACGCACAATGCCGCCATCCAGCGCTTTCGCGAATGTGACAAAAAACTGCTGCATTTGCAGCGGGAACAAATCGCTTACAACGCTGCACAGAAAACCGTTCCCCTCGGCATCAGCTCAGGCCGGGTGTCCATGTTGAGCGAAGCCTCGCTGATCCGCCACGAAAGCCAGAAAAAGACGCGGCATATCGCCATTCGCCATTTACTGGATCGCGCCTCTGCCGCCATATTGGCGCTGAAACCCTGCTTCATGATGAGCCCGCTATCGGTCGCGCAATACCTGAAGCCCGGGCATTTCCAGTTCGACGTTGTCATCATGGATGAAGCCTCGCAAATCCTGTCCGAAGACGCCATCGGCGCGATTGCCCGCAGTGCCCACAAAAATGGTTCGGCGGTGATTGTCGGTGACCCGAAACAACTGCCGCCGACCCGCTTTTTCCAGAAAGTGGTGGATGGCAATGACGGAGACGACGGCGATGACGGGGACGGCGGCACTGTTGCCGTGCAGGAGATGGAAAGCATCCTGGACGCCGTCATCCCGGACGCCACCTTCCAGACCCGCCGCCTGACCTGGCACTACCGCTCGCAGCACGAATCCCTCATCGCCTTTTCCAATCACCATTTCTATGACTCGAAACTGATCCTCTTCCCCTCGCCGCAAGCCACATCGGCGGAATTGGGCATCCGCTACAAGAAAATAGACGGCTGCTTCAACGAGCGGTGCAATAAAGAAGAAGCCGCTGCCATCGTGGAAGAAGCTGCCGATATATTGCGACAACACCCTGAAGAAAGCCTGGGCATCGTCGCCATGAACAATCCGCAGCAGGAAGAAATCGCCGCCCGCTTCGAGCAAATGCTGAAAGACAATCCCCTGCTGCAAAAAATATACGAAGACAAAGCCAAAACCACGCCCGTATTCATCAAAAACCTGGAAAACGTCCAGGGGGATGAGCGTGACGTCATCCTGATTTCCATGACCTACGGCCCGCAGCAGCCCGGAGGCCGCGTCTATCAGCGTTTTGGCCCGATCAACAGCAACGACGGCTGGCGTCGCCTCAATGTTCTTTTCACCCGCGCCAAAAAACGGATGCACATCTTCTCGTCCATGAATGCGGCAGACATCCTCACTACCGCCGACAGCAAAAAAGGCTTGCGTGCCCTGCGTGCCTTCCTCGACTACTGCGAAAAGGGACATCTGCATCAAAACATCATTACCCATAAAGCACCGGACAGCGACTTTGAAATCGCTGTCATGGATGCGCTTGCCCAATACGGCTACCAGTGCGAGCCGCAAGTGGGTGTCAACGGCTTCTTCATCGACATTGCCGTGAAAAACCCGCACCGCGAAGGACACTTCCTGCTGGGCATCGAATGCGACGGCGCGACCTACCATTCCGCCAAATCCGTCCGCGACCGCGACCGCCTGCGCCAGGAAATCCTCGAAAATCTCGGCTGGGAGATGTACCGAATTTGGTCAACCGACTGGTTCAACAATCCGGATGCTGCCCTGCAACCTATTCTGCAACGCCTTGACGCGCTGGCGACGCAATACGCCACGCTGGGCGGGACGGATGACGACATAGACACGGCGGGACAGATACCCGCAGCCCCGGCAGATAGCGGGACGCCACCGGAAAACAGCGGACATCCGCCGTATCCAGACTACGGGCATGCCTGACAGAGGGCAAGAGTAAAAAGGACCTGCGAGATTCAGGGCGTCGCAAAACTTCAATGTTTATGCAGCTTGGCGAAATTTGTCGTGTGCGAAGGCCGCCCGTATCCCCGCCGCGTCTATAATGCACGGCGGTTTTTAACGTCGGAGAACTCACATGTCTATCAATAAGTCCCCTAAATATAAAAGAATTTTGCTGAAAATGAGCGGCGAGGCGCTGATGGGCGAGCAGGCCTTCGGGCTGGATGCCAATGTGGTGCGCCGTATCGCCGGAGAAATCCGCCAACTCGTTGAGGCAGGCGTAGAGGTTGCCATTGTCGTCGGTGGTGGCAATTTGTTCCGGGGCGCGCAGCTTGCCGCGCTGGGTATGGAACGGGTGACGGGCGACCATATGGGGATGCTCGCTACCCTGATGAATGCGCTCGCCATTCAGGATGCCCTGGAGCAGATTGAAGTACCGGTGCGGGTGATGTCGG
>ERZ772827.1505-NODE-1505-length-11720-cov-5.646207_pt1 | contig 11720 bp, 10 predicted proteins | sample MGYA00580850_ERZ772827 | MGnify/ENA primary metagenome ERZ772827 (study PRJEB29015, sample SAMEA2737950) | human oral metagenome | biome: human oral; feature: human-associated habitat; material: dental | place: China | collected 2145 ...
AGGGCAAGGAGCCGGTCGCCTTCGACTCCGACTGCCGCGAGGGCATCTGCGGCCAGTGCGGTCTGGTCATTAACGGCCAGGCCCACGGGCCCATCCGCTCCACCACCTGCCAGCTGCACATGCGCCACATTGCGGAGGACCCCTCCTTCAAGGACGGGGGCACCATCACCATTGAGCCGTGGCGCTCCACGGGCTTCCCGATCCTCAAGGACCTGATCGTGGACCGCTCCGCCCTGGACCGGATCGTCCAGGCCGGCGGCTACATCTCGGTCAACACCGGGGGCGCCCCGGAGGCCCACTCGGTGCCGGTCCAGAAGGAGAAGGCCGACGCCGCCTTCGAGGCCGCGGCCTGCATCGGCTGCGGCGCGTGCGTGGCCGCCTGCCCCAACGCCTCGGCCATGCTGTTCACCGGCGCCAAGATCTCCCACCTGGGGCTGCTGCCCCAGGGGCAGCCCGAGCGCCTGGCCCGCGTGGTCAGTATGCTGAACCAGCACGACGCCGAGGGCTTCGGCGGCTGCACCAATATCGGCGAGTGCGCGGCGGTGTGCCCCAAGAGCGTGCCGATCGAGGTCATCTCCCGCCTCAACCGCGACCTGGGCCACGCCCTGTGGAAGGGCCAGCGCTCCCACACCCGCTGAGCCCCGCCGCCCCTCCTCCTTTCGCGAGAACGGTACTTATTCGCCGTGGGAGGGGGCGGGGCGGCCGCCGGGCGTAGGCTGGGGGCGTGAGCGAGCCCCTGATCCTCGGCATTGAGTCCACCTGCGACGAGACCGGCGTGGCGCTGGTGCGCGGCCGCCAGCTGCTGACGGACGTCACCGCCACCTCCATGGACGAGTACGCCCGCTACGGCGGCATCATCCCCGAGATCGCCTCGCGCGCCCACCTGGAGTCCCTCCTCCCCACCCTGGACGCCGCCCTGGAGCAGGCCGGGGTCGGCCTGGACCAGGTGGACGCGGTCGCCGTGAGCGCGGGCCCGGGCCTGATCGGCAGCCTCACCGTGGGGGTGAGCGCCGCCAAGGCCCTGGCCGCCGTGCTGGGCCTGCCCCTGTACGGCGTCAACCACGTCATCGGGCACCTGGCGGTCGACGAGCTCGTGGACGGGCCCCTGCCCCGGCGCTTCGTGGGGCTCGTCGTCTCCGGCGGGCACTCCAGCCTCCTGGCCGTGGGCGACCTCGCCACCGACGTGCACGAGCTGGGGGGCACCCTGGACGACGCCGCCGGGGAGGCCTTTGACAAGGTCGGCCGGCTGCTCGGCCTGCCCTACCCCGGCGGCCCGCACGTGGACCGCGTCTCCCAGCACGGGGACCGCGCCGCCATCCGCTTCCCCCGGGGGCTGGCCGCCGCCAAGGACCGCCAGCGCCACCGGTACGACTTCTCCTTCTCCGGGCTCAAGACGGCCGTGGCCCGCTACGTGGAGTCCCTGGAGGACGACGGCGAGCTGGTCCCCGTGGCCGACGTCTGCGCGGCCTTCTCCGAGGCCGTCAACGACTCCCTGACCGCCAAGGCCGTCCAGGCCTGCCTGGACCAGGACGTGGACACCCTCGTGGTCGGCGGCGGCTACTCGGCCAACTCCCGCCTGCGTGAGCTCGCCGCAGAGCGCTGTAAGGCCGCGGGCATCACCCTGCGCCTGCCCCCGCTGCGCTACTGCACCGACAACGGCGCCCAGATCGCGGCGCTGGGATCGGCGGCCGCGCGCTCCGGCGTCGCCCCCTCGCCCCTGGACTTCGCCCCGGACTCCGGTATGCCCCTGGAGACGGTCGTGGCCCGGTAAGGCCCGCGCCCGCGGTGCCAGCCCGAGCCCGCGGTGCCAGCCCGCGCTCCCAGGCCCCTGAGCCGATCGGCAGGACCCCACCACCACGCGACGTGAACCGCCTCAGGCCCCTGAGCCGGTCCCTGCGGCGGTTAAGGGCGTGGGTCGGGGAGCCCACCACACAACAGCCCCTGCCGGGAGCCTCCCCGCGCACCAGTCCCCGCGCCCGCCCGGGCCGTCAGCAGCCCCTGCCGGAGGACGTCCGCCAGGCCATGGGCTAGGTGACGCTGGCGCTCCGCCTCGCGCTTCTCCTGTGGGACGTCCGCCAGGCCACGGGCTCAGGCCCACCACACAACAGCCCCTGCCGGGGGACGCCTTCTTACGTGAACGGGTGAGGGTAGTGGTAAGGGTAGTGGTAGGGGCGGTAGTAGGCGCTGGTGGGTACCCAGGGGGTGTAGGTCTGCTCAGTCAGCGTCAGGGGCGCCTCCTGGTGCCAGGGGTCGTAGGCCAGGACCCTCAGGGCGGTGACGTAGGACTGCTGGCTAATGGCGTAGGGGGTGGAGGAGCTGAGCATGGTGCCCGGCAGGGGGATCTCCCCGTCGTCGAACGCCAGGCACACAAAGGCCATGGACGGCGTGCCGACCGCGCTGGGCACGTACTGCGTGACCGTCTTGACCGCCACGTGGCCGTGTGCCTGGGACCAGGGGATGGTCTGGACGGGTGCGCCCGGCTGGTTCAGGTGCAGCCCCTGGGCGTCGACCACGGTCGGCGGCGTCCCGGCCCGGGTCATAGCCCATATGCACAGGCCCAGGGGCAGCGCGAGGGCGGCCGCGAACACGCCGAGGCCCAGCCCGCCGCCCAAGGGCTTGTCCGTACCGGTGGATACCACGACCCAGAGCAGCATGAACAGGACGGGGACCAGGAGCATGAGCAGGACGACGATGAGGACCAGCCCCAGCGCGCGGCGGGTACTCCTCCCGGCGTCCAGGACGAGCCGGCCAGCCGGACCGGGCTGCCACGGGTAGGGCGTGAGCTGGGAGGACGGTGGCGTCGCCATGGCACCACAGTAGACGGTCGGCGGCGTGCAGGCCGCGGGTTGCCGCGGCGGGAGGGCGGGTTGCCGTAGCGGGGAGCGGGCTGCCGTAGCGAAAGGAGCCGTGCAGGCCGCGAGTGACCCGATCCCCGTCTGCGCGAGCGGCTCCTTAAGTCTGCGGGCCGCACCCGGGCTGTTTCGACGAGCCCCGCCACCTGCCCTGCACCCGGCCGTTTAGGACGAGCGCCGCCACCTGACAGCCGCCCTGCCACCGTCCCCGCCGCCCCGCCACCTGACGGCCGCACCCGGGCCGTTCAGGTGGACGATGAGTCAGGTGGACGACGAGGCCAGGGCCAGCACCTGGGTGGGGTGCAGGGGCCGTCCCGCACGTGTCTCGGCCAGCAGGAGGCGTACCGCCGCCTCCTTGCAGCCCCCGGCGGCCCCGACGGCGGCGAGCTGGCGCTGGTAGGAGGCCCCGGCGTCGAGCGTGGCGCGTACGCCCTCGAGCTCGGTCAGGCAGCCCAGGTCGGAGGCGACCGGCTCGAGCTCGGTGAGCATCCTGGCCACGGTGTCGGTGACGAGCTCCTCGTCACCGGCGGAGTTGGTAATGAGGATGGCCTCCATGCCGTAGCGGGCCGAGCGCCACTTGTTCTCGGCCACGTACCAGTCGGGCATGGCGTCGAGCTCCTCCCCGCGGTCCAGGGCCCGGGAGAAGGACTCCACCAGGCACTGGGTCAGGGCGGCGACGCCGGCGAGCTCGGTGAGGTTGGTGGCGGCGTCGCAGGCCCGCACCTCGATGGTGCCCAGGCGCGGGGAGGGCCGCACGTCCCAGCGGACCTCGGTGAAGTCCCTGATGACGCCGGTGTGGACCATGTCCCCGGCGTAGGCCTCCAGCTCCTCCCAGGTGTCCAGCTGCTCGGGGGCGCCGGCGGTGGGCAGCTGCTGGAACATCATGGCCCGGTTGTCGGCGTAGCCGGTGTCCTGCCCGGACCAGAAGGGCGAGGAGGCACTGAGGCACTGCAGGTGGGCGGTGCGGGTGAGCAGGGCCCGCAGGATCGGCAGGACCTTGGCGCGCCTCTCGACGCCGACGTGCACGTGGGTACCGAAGATGAGCATCTGGTGGCCCCACAGACGGGTGCGGTCCACCAGGCGCGCGTAGCGCTCGGCGTCGGTCACCTTCTGTACCAGCGGGTCGGCGAAGGGGTGGGTGCCGGCGCTGGTCAGGTCGACGCGCAGCGGCTCGGTGACGGGCAGCAGGTGGTTGAGGGCCGCGGTGAGGTCCTCCATGCACTGGGCCACGCGCTCGCGTGCCCCGGAGACCACCTCGACCGTGTTGAGCATCATCTCGCCGTGGACGAAGGGGCTCTGGCTCGCGACGCGCAGGATCTCGGCAGCGCACTGGCGCAGGTCCAGGCTGTCGCGGTCAATGAGCATTAGCTCCCACTCCACCCCCAGGGTGGAGCGCGCCGAGAGCGCGAACGGAAGCGGCTGACGGTGGGTACCGGTGCGGGGGCGGGTCATGGATCCCTCGATTCAGTCGGTGAGGCTGCCGGTTTCACGTGCAACGGTCTGACAAGGACAACTGTCCGGACCCCGGGGCAGGCGGCTCAGGAGGGGGCCTACCTGCTGACGGCGGGGTGGCCGGGCCCCGGGCGGCTCAGTCGAGCTCCAGGCGGCTCAGGAGGTCATGGGGACGGGGTCGACCACCAGGACGGCTCCCCGCGGTCCCCGGTCCCGGGGGTCCGGCCCGCCGGGACCCATCCGGGTCAGGAGCCAGGTCTCGCCGGCCTGGCCGGCCAGGTGCAGGGAGGCGCGCAGGGCGTCGGGGGAGACGTCCACCCCCCGCCGGTGGATCTCCAGGCGGCCGATCCCCTGCTCGCGCACCCGGACCCTCAGTGCCTTGAGGTGCAGCGGGAGCACCTCGCGCACCCGCCAGGCGCGCAGGAAGGGGGCCAGGTCCGCCCCGGGCAGGCGGGGGCCGGTGAGGTAGGCGATCCGGGGTGCCAGGGGGGTGGCCCCGGCGCGGGAGGCCAGGTGGGCCACCAGCCCGGCGCGGATGGCGGCGCCGTCGGGCTCCAGGACGTACTCGCCGAGCTCCTCCTGTCCCGCGATCGGGGGCAGCTGGAGCGGCGGGGCGGTGGGGTCGGTGCACTCCGGGTCGCTCAGGCGGGCGACGGCGGGGCGGGCGACGGCGTCTGGGCCGGTGCTATCTGTACTGGCGCCGCTGCCCGCACTGGCGACGGCGTCCGGGCCGGTAATGGTCCCGGCGGCTGCGGAGTCAGCACCAGTTCCACTGTCCGGGCCGGCCCCGGCGTCGCCCACCCCATTGGTGGTGGCACCCGCCCCGCCGTCGCCCGCCCCACCGGTGGCGGCAGGCGCACTGCGCAGGACCAGGGCGGAGCGGCCGGGGCCCTCGAGGGCCAGGGGGCCGCACCAGATGTCCGCCTCCAGGACGCCGCCGTCGACGCTGACCCACTGGACGTGGGCGTCGGCGGGCAGGAGGGCGTGGTCGATGCCGGGGGCGGCCTTCACCCCCAGGGCGGGCACCTGCTCGCGCCACGCCAGGACCGTGCTCAGGGGCGGCGACCACTGCTCGGGGTCGGTCAGCCGCCGTCCGCCGGAGCGCCGGGCGGGGTCGGCGAAGACGCCGTCCACGCCCTCGGCGACCAGGTCCACCTCCCGGGCGTCGGCGCAGCGGACCGTGACCTCCGGGAAGCGCATGAGGTTGACCGTGGCCAGGGCCGCCGTCGCCTCGTCCCTCTCCACGGCCAGGACGCCCAGGCCCAGGCCGGCCAGGGCCAGGGCGTCGCCCCCGATCCCGCAGCCCAGGTCCGCGACCCGGGTGGTCCCGGCGCGCTGGTAGCGGGCGGCGTGGTGGGCCGCGACCGCCAGGCGGGTGGCCTGCTCCAGGCCGTCGGGGGTGAAGAGCATGGTGGAGGCGAAGGGGCCGAACTTGGCCGCCGCCCGGGCGCGCAGGCGCTGCTGGGTCAGGGCCGCGGCCACCAGGTCGGGGGAGTGCCCCTGGGCGCGCAGGCGCTCACCGAGCGCCAGGGCCTCGTCCTGCCGGTAGGGCGGCAGGGTGGCGAGCAGCGCCCACCCGGCGGGGGTGAGCAGCGGGGCGAGGGCGTCCTGCGTGGCGGTCACCTCCGTGATCATTCCACGGCCTCGGCTCTGACACGCCCCGGCTCGCGCGGGGCCGGGTGTGTGTCCCATGACGTTCCGGGTGTTCCCAGCGTCCTGTCACCTTCCAAGGGCTACAGTGACGCCCTGGGTCGGCTCTGGCCGGCTCACCGTGCCGCCGGTGGGGAAGGAGGAGGAGGCATGGGGAAACGAGTCCGTCGGGTCACGGTCCTGCTGGTGCTCCTGGTGCTGCTGACGGTGGTCCTGGGGCCGAACCTGTGGATCTGGCACCTCAGCCACGGACGCATTAGGACCCTGGGGTCGCCCAGTGACACCTCGACCGCCCCGGTGGCTGTCGTGCTGGGTGCCTCCGTGTACGCCGACGGGACGCCCTCCACCGTCCTGCGCCGCCGACTGGACACCGCGGTGAGCCTGTACGCCTCCGGACGGGTCGAGGCGGTCCTGGTCTCGGGGGACAACTCCGAGATGACCTACAACGAGCCGGTGGCCATGAGGGCCTACCTCATTGAGCAGGGGGTGCCGCCCGAGGCGATCGCCCTGGACTACGCGGGGCTGGACACCTACGACACCTGCGTGCGCGCCCACCGGATCTTCGGTGTGGACCAGGCGATTATGGTCACCCAGGACTTCCATGCCCCCCGGGCCGTGGCGGTGTGCCGGGCCGTGGGGGTCGACGCCCGCGGTGTGGTGGACGCCGAGACCGTCTCGGGGACCCGCTCGTGGTGGCGCAGCTGGCTGCGTGAGCGGGTGGCGGCCATGAAGGCGGCCTGGGACGTGGTCAGCGACCGTCAGCCCATCCTGGGGGACCGTGAGGTCACGGTCGATGAGGCCAGGGCCTGGACCCGCTCGCAGCGTCCGTCGGTCTCGTGACGGCCTGGTGCCCGGCCGGCTCGCGGCGCTAGTAGGGAGCCGTGCCGACTGCGCCGGTGAGGGCGCGGCCGACGCCGGACCGGGGTCTGGCCACGCTGCTTTCCGGGGCCGGGCCAGCCAGCGCCCGTGACTGGCGCCAGTGAGGTCGCGGCCGGGAGCGCCGACCGTACCGGGGCCAGCCGTACCAGGGCCAGCTGTAGCAGGGCAGGCTCAATGAGCTCGACGGAGCCGTCGAGCCAGTCTTCACCGGGGCCAGCCGGGTGACCGCCCTGGTGTGCCGGGTCTCACCGGTTACGAGGGTGGTGACGCCACGGGCGAAACCGCACCCCGTGGTTGGCACTCGCATTGACTGAGTGCTAACGCCGTCGTAGATTCTGCGCAGGCGCAGGCGCGTGGCCAGGACGTGCGGACGTCCGGGACGCGCCCTGCGACTCGCGCTCCACCAGCGTCAGGCCGACCCCCGCGACGGCGGCCGGGCGCACCCGGCGGAGGGCGAATAAGCCGTTCCACTGCACGCTGAGAAGCGAGAAGGGGAGGTCCGCAATGTCGATCTCCATTAAGCCGCTGGAGGACCGCATCGTCGTCCAGACGGTCGAGGCCGAGCAGACCACCGCGTCCGGCCTGGTCATCCCGGACACCGCCAAGGAGAAGCCCCAGGAGGGCAAGGTCGTGGCCGTGGGCCCGGGCCGCGTGGACGACAAGGGCAACCGCGTCCCGGTGGACGTCGCCGAGGGCGACGTCGTCATCTACTCCAAGTACGGCGGCACCGAGGTCAAGTACGCCGGTGAGGACTACCTCATCCTCTCCGCCCGCGACGTCCTGGCCGTCATCACCCACTGAGAGCCTCGCCGGCACCGCGCCCCGGTGCCCGGTAGCTACAGCCCGCCCCCGAGAAGGCCCTTCTCGGGGGGGGGCTGGTCGTATCTGTCGGGGTCCTGGTCGTGTCCGTGGGGCCCTGGCCCGCTCGCGTGGGCACACGAGCCTGCGCACGATCCCGGCCTGGTCGCAGGCCGGGATCGTGCGGGTGCCCTCAGGCGCTCACGCTTCGGCGGCGCCTGCGGGACTCCGCGTCGAGCCACTCCCGACGCTCCTCCTCTGTCATACCTCCCCAGACTCCGTAGGGTTCGCGCGTACGCAGAGCGTGCGCGCGGCACTGCTCAACAACCGGGCAGGTGCCGCAGATCAGCTTGGCGCCCTCGTCCCGACGGCGACGCGATGAGCCTCGCTCGCCCTCGGGGTGGAAGAAGAGGGAGGAGTCCATCCCCAGGCAGGCGCCATCGTACTGCCACTCCCACAGAGCGGAGATCGGGCCTGGAAGCCGTGAGTTCTCCGTCATCGTGTCCCTCCGATAGACGCCTATCGTGCAGGTGTCGCACATACGCCTGTCTATAATGATAGGTGGCCCGAACTGTTGAGACAAGGTTTGACAGATGTTTTCCGAGAGTTTAATAATGACCTTCCGGAAAACCTGCAGGTCAAGGGCTGCCCAGTGGTCGTCTTCACAATATGAGTTACGATTGCGAGTCCAACCGTTTAATTGGTTGTGGGCACGTTATGGGGAGGTTTTAGGACCCTGGTGGCAGGGTGGGCCGGGAGCGGGACACAGGGCTTGCCCCTCCTGGGCGATGGACCGGGACGGCTGGCGGGTGCTGACGACGGCTCAGGGTGCGTCCCCGGCACCGCCACCCTACGATGCGTGCTGTGAGCGACTCGATCACCAACTCGGACCTCTTTGCCCCGACCGGACTGACCTATGACGACGTCCTGCTGCTCCCACGGCTCACCGACGTCATCCCCTCGGAGGTGGACACGGTCTCCCGTCTGACCAGGACGATCTCACTGGACGTCCCGCTGGTCAGCGCGGCCATGGACACGGTTACCGAGTCCGAGATGGCTATTGCCATGGCACGTCAGGGCGGAATGGGCGTCCTCCACCGCAACCTGCCCATTGAGGACCAGGCTGACCAGGTGCGTCGCGTCAAGCGCTCGGAGTCCGGCATGATCACCGACCCGGTGACCGTGGACCCCGACGCCACCCTGGCCCAGATGGACAGGATCTGCGGCCACTACAAGATCTCCGGCCTGCCGGTGGTGGACGAGGGCGGCGCCCTGGTGGGGATCATTACCAACCGGGACCTGCGCTTCGTCCCCGGTGAGCTGTGGCCCACCGCCCGCGTGCGCGACTACATGACCCCGCGCGAGCGCCTGGTCACCGGTTCTACCGGCATCTCCCGCCAGGACGCCAAGGCCCTCCTGGCCGCCCACCGGGTCGAGAAGCTCCCGCTGATCGACGCCGCCGGGCACCTGACCGGCCTGATCACGGTCAAGGACTTCGTCAAGACCGAGCAGTACCCCCACGCCACCAAGGACGCCGAGGGGCGCCTGGTGGTGGGCGCCGCCGTCGGCTACTGGGGTGACACCTGGCAGCGGGCCGGCGCCCTGGCCGAGGCCGGGGTGGACGTGCTCGTGGTGGACACCGCCAACGGCGGGGCGCGCCTGGCCCTGGAGATGATCTCCCGCCTCAAGTCCGACCCTGCCTTCAGCCGGGTCCAGGTCGTGGGCGGCAACGTGGCCACCCGCGAGGGCGCCCAGGCGCTCGTCGACGCCGGGGTGGACGCCGTCAAGGTCGGCGTGGGACCGGGCTCCATCTGCACCACCCGGGTGGTGGCCGGCGTGGGCGTGCCCCAGGTGACGGCCGTCTACGAGGCCTCACTGGCCTGCGCCCCCGCAGGGATCCCGCTCATCGCCGACGGCGGCCTGCAGTACTCCGGCGACATTGCCAAGGCCCTGGTGGCCGGGGCGGACACGGTCATGCTGGGCTCCCTGCTGGCGGGCTGCACCGAGTCCCCCGGCGACCTGGTCTTCGTCAACGGCAAGCAGTGGAAGCGCTACCGCGGTATGGGCTCGCTGGGGGCCATGAGCTCGCGCGGACGCGCCTCCTACTCCAAGGACCGCTACTTCCAGGCCGACGTGTCCACCGACTCCAAGATCGTGCCCGAGGGCATTGAGGGGCAGGTCCCCTACTCCGGCTCCCTGGCCGACGTCGTCTACCAGCTGGCTGGCGGGCTGCACCAGTCCATGTTCTACGTGGGCGCCCGCACCGTGGGCGAGCTCAAGGAGCGGGGGCGGTTCGTGCGCATTACGGCGGCTGGCCTCAAGGAGTCCCACCCCCACGACGTCAAGATGACCGTGGAGGCGCCCAACTACTCCGGGCGCGGCGAGGGGCGCTGAGGCGGGCAGCACCCGGTGCCCTCGCCGGGGGTGCTACCGGGGCCGGTTTGGGGCGCTACCGCAGGGGCTGGTCGGGTGCGCTACCGGGCCGCCGGGGTGCTACCGGGGTCGGTTTGGGGTGCGTTAGCGCGGGGCTGGCCAGGGCACGCGGCCTCTACTACGGCAGGGGCCAGGACAGGCTGGCACCCGGTCGGCCCGGGTCCTGGCGAGCCAGCCAGCGGTTGAAGGACTCCGCCCACTTCCGGTGGGCCTGGGCCTGGGTGCTGACCAGATCCTCCCGGGGCAGGTCCGCCAGCTGGGGGTGGGCGTCCACCATGGCCTCCAGGACGTCCAGGGTGGCCTCCACGTCCACCTCGGCCGTGTGCAGGCTGCTGGCGACCCTCACCCCGTAGACCTCGGTCAGGTCCCCCAGGCGGCGCTTGCCCTTGCGGAAGCGGTCCACCATCCGGTCCAGGACCAGCGGGTCCACCACGGGCCCCAGGTCCCGGCCCAGGCGCTGGCGCAGCGTGGGCAGGCCGTGGCGGTCCAGCTCGGCCTCCATGAGGGTCAGGTCGTAGGAGCCGTTGAAGGCCACCACCGGCGTCCCCGCCGACATCGCCCGCGCCAGGACCGCGGCGACCTCCTCCAGGACCTCGGAGATCTTGCGCCCCTGGGCGCGGGCCTGCGCCGTGGAGATGCCGTGGACGGCGGTGGCGGCCTCGGGGATCTCGACCCCCGGATCCGCCAGCCAGGTCCGCACCTTCTGGGCACGTGGGCCGTCGGCCCGGCGCGGGCCGCGCCAGACCAGGGCGGCGGTGACCAGGCGGTCCTGGCTCGGGTCCACGCCCGTGGTCTCGGTGTCGAAGCCGAGCAGGGGCCCCTGGACCCAGGAGGCGGGGCGGGCGGCCTCAGGTCCGCGGGGACGAGATTGGCGGGGCGAGGCGGGTTCGGTGGTGCTCATGGGGCCAGGATGGCACCCGGTGCCGACACCAGCGGCAGCCTCTTACCCGGGTGGCAGCCTCTTACCCGGCCTGTCCGTCGGGTACGCCGAGGCGGACGCCCCCGCTCACGGTCAGGTCCTTCCCACGCCGTCAGGTGCGTCTGCCTGAGCGGACGCCCCCGCTCACGGGGCCAGCGGTGGGGTGCTGGCGGCAGTACCCCCGCGGTGTGGCCCTGACCATACTGATGGGCTCGCCAGTCGGCCTCCGGGGGTCGTTGGTGTGACGGGGAGCGCTTTCTATGTTTCTCTCAGGTCGAAAGGATCTCGGCGCGCACGGCGATTGTCCGGTACTGTGGCCCCAAAGCAACCCTCGGGTTGCTCCCAGTCATGTGGCACTGTGGCGTCTGACGGCGTCGCACTGCCGTCCCCATCCTCTTAAGGAGCTCTCATGGCCCAGGTCACCGCCACCATCGCCTCCAAGGTCGGCCTCCACGCCCGTCCCGCCGCCACCTTCGTCAAGGCTGTCGCCGAGAAGGGCGTTCCCGTCACCATTGCCAAGGAGGGCGGCGCCCCCGTTGACGCCTCCTCCATCCTGGGTGTCATGACCCTGGGCGCCGGCTTCGGCGACGTCGTGACCCTCGCCTCTGACGCCGCTGGCTCTGAGGGCGCCCTGGAGGAGCTCAAGGCCCTCCTGGAGACCGACCTCGACGCCTGATCCCCGACCGGGGCTCACCTCTCTCACTCTCGCGACGGCGGGGTACCAGCTGACACGGCTG
>ERZ772827.1507-NODE-1507-length-11712-cov-2.894141_pt1 | contig 11712 bp, 7 predicted proteins | sample MGYA00580850_ERZ772827 | MGnify/ENA primary metagenome ERZ772827 (study PRJEB29015, sample SAMEA2737950) | human oral metagenome | biome: human oral; feature: human-associated habitat; material: dental | place: China | collected 2145 ...
CATTACGCTGTTTTACAGGTGCTGCAAGCCGTTGAGTAACAACAGTTGAAGCTATTCTCAAAACAGCGCTTTTTCAGCTAATAACTATAAACAACTACTAAACAACAAAATAAATAACTTAATAAATAACCTGCTCGTTGGCAACAAGCCTAGCGACTTGTTAAGCCAACTTCACAGAAATATAGTCTATAAGAGGAATTGTTGGATTAAAAATTATATAATAGAAGCAAAAATTCTTTATTGAATTGATATTTATTGTGTCATAATGTAATAATATAATCAAGGAGTATTTATTATGGAATTAGAATATATTAAAGTAAGTGATTATGCAAAACTTAAAGGTAATCATTATAGAACTATTATGCGCCACTATAAAAATGGGTTAATTGAAGGCTATACTAATGAGTATGGTCGGACTTATTTAAAAAATCCTAATTATAAGCCAGCTAAAAATGAATCTCAATCTAATAAAGTTATTCTTTATGCTAGAGTATCAAGTACAGTCAATAAAGAATTATTAGATAGTCAAATTGAGCGATTGAGAAATTATGCAGCTGCAAAAGGTTATGAGATTGTAGATGAATATAAAGAAATATCCTCTGGGTTAAATGACAATAGAAAATATTTCAATCAAATCTTAAATCGTTTAAATATTAAATTAGAAGTAATTAACAATATTGAAAATAAAGACCAAGAAATAGTAGATGATTTTATTTCTATCATCACAAGTTTTTGTGGCAAAATTTATGGAAATAAAAGAAAAGAAAAAACAGAAAGAATTATAAAGGAGTTAAATGAAGAAGAAACAAGTTAAATGGAAAAGTTTTAATATAAATATGCCTCCTGAACTTATACCTATTTATGATTTCTTACAAGAGGAATTGAATTTTATTCTTTCAAATGATGAAACAAGAGCTATTTTAGATAATATAGATTTATCGAAACTCAGAGGTGATATTTGGCTAGATTTAAGAGATAATCTTAAATTTAGAATAAAAGATTGGCCGTTACATAATAAAACGTGGCACTCATACATTTTGTTTGAAAATCTTAGACGAGAATTAAAGTCAAAACAAGAAGCAATCGCCATTTGGAATGAATTAGTTAAGAATGATTTTAACATCAATGAAGAGTTATTCAATTCATTACATAAATTAAATATTTGGACTACAAGAAGTAGAATTTCAAATATTAAAAGAAGCAATTCTGTACCAGAGTTAGCACGAAATGCTGTATTTAATTTGGATTACACTGTTTCATCAAAGCAATTCTTTAGAATGAAAAATGCTAATATTTGTGAAATAAAAGTTGGTAAGAAAGATTGGATAGAGTATGAGATAGTATTTCCAAGTAGTATTGATGCACGATTTACTGGAATAGTTGCAAAACCTAGATTCATCAAACGTAAAAGAGATGGTAAATATATTGGTATTTGTTCTTATCAATATGAAGTTGGTGATTATGAATTAGAAGATAAAATCTTAGGTATAGACATTGGTAAGATTAAATTATTCAGTTCTGTTGTTGTGGATAAAAAGGGTAATTTCAGTGATGAATTTATCAATACTAAAAGAAGCCAAGAAACAGAATATAAAATCAATAGACTTTATGAAAACAAACAAATTTTATTTAATAAAATCAAAGCTTATGAAGATTTAAGATTAGATAATCAATCTAAATATGAATCTTGGAAAAATCTTTATTCTAATATTACAAATAAAATTACTAATACTAAAGATTATCAAGCTAAACTATTGTCCAGCGAAATTGTGAAATTAGCATTAGAACAGAAATGTAAAACTATTCATATAGAGAATTTATCTTGGTTAAACTCTCAAGGTGGAAAATGGAATCATTCGCAAATTCATTCCAAAATTATAGAAAAAGCTTCTATGTATGGAATTAAAGTGAAAAAAGTCTCAGCATTTAATACGAGTAAAGAACACCCTATAACAAAAGAAATAGGAACTATTCAAGGCAGAACTGTTGAATTTACAACTGGGAAAATTGATAGAGATTTATTAGCTGCTATCAATATAGCACTTCGTTCTACTAATATTAAACTTAAAAAATCTTTACCTAAAAAGGCAAAGACTAAAAGGATTAAAACAAAATCAAATAAAAAAGAAATTAAGGAAAAAGTAAATAAGATTAAAGGAAATGGTCAAATTGTGTCATTTCTAACGAATGTACTTGATTCAACAATTCAAGTTGAATTAGGAGTTCGTCCTCTACATGAGGTATTACCTTACAACTCACTTATTGATTATTACAATAAGTTACACTTGTAAGCAACAATCACAATCACATTTACACCAAAACGTAACACAAAGAAATCACCAGAAGATTTACAAGCTCACTTGAATGAAATGCGCCGTGGAGCATCTGTAACTAAAAATGGAAAAGGATTTAAACGCCATCCTAAACATAAAAATCGTGAATATTAAAGGAGTAACAAAAATGGCTAAAGAAAACAAACCACTAAAATCTATCTTGTTTGTTAGTAGAAATAAAGATAATAAACATATCCCTAACTTTAAGGAACGAAGATATGTTCGCCTAACTACTAAAACAGCAGAAGAACTTAAAAAAGATTTTGAAAATTGGAGCGCTCTAGGACGAGAGGGAGAGTTCTGTCGCTTCTATATGAAAATCAATGCTCGTGACCGAGAAATGGCTAAAAAGAAACTTATTCAAGAACTAATCTTTAATGACAACTTTGATTTAGTATCTGCTGAAGCAAAAATTGCTGGTATCGCTAATAAAAAAGAATGTGCAGCCGAACGAAAATGGCTATTTGACTTTGATGATACCGAAGATAAACTTGAAGAGTTCATCAATGATATTAAGGATTGTGATAAAGCTTCTGTTCCGCTAGAAATAGAAGTGCATAAAACTCCAAATGGGCATGCAGTTATCGTCAGTCGTGGTTTTGATACTAGAGAATTGATGAAAAAATGGAGTTCTACTGTTGAACTTTAAAAAAGACGAAATGCTATGCGTTGATTGGTCAGGTAAGGAGAATTAAGTGGAAAGAAAAGGATATGAAATGCTTAAAGGCATTTTTGAATTAGAAAAAGATTGGAAAGATTACACTGAAGATGAACAAAAAGAAATTGTAGCTAAGAAAGCAAAAGTTTTGCTTCATTTAGTAGAAACAAATCCTCGCTTGGAAGAAGCTTTAATTGGTCATTTGAAACAAGAATATATTGCTTCAGTTGAAAAGAAAGCAAAAGAATATATTCTCGGTGGGTTCCCTACTTTATCGAAGATGAACAACAAAACTCAAAAAGAAAAATAAACTGCTTATTATAGCAGTTTTTCTTTTTTTTTAAAATTTTTCAAAAAAGTTTTATTTTTCTGTTGACAAATTAAAACTCTTGTTGTATAATGATATTATAGAAATGAGAAATGAGGAAAAATAACAATGATAGAAGTATGGTACTATGACAAAAATAAACAAGCTGATAAAACTTATCCAAACAAACTTTCAGAGTATGAAATTGCTGATTTGATTAAGAATGGCTTGACTACAACACCAGAAGAAAATATTGCTCAATATATGAGTCCTTGGTACAGTACTTATAAAGATAAAAAAGATGCTAAGGAAAATTGCCCATATTCTAAAAAACGTGGCAATGTAGTAATCTTCAAAAACATTAAAACAGGTAAATTTACTCGTGCTTAATAACTCTCAAACTGATTTTGAGGGTTGTTATATCGCCAATGAGTTGTTCAAAATGCTATTGTTTTCCAACTTCGATACATTTATCGAAACTTAGAAAAGAACAGCTGAGAACAGCTCATTTTTCTGTTTATAAAGATTTACTTTTTTGTTGACAAAATCAGCAATTTCGACACCTTTAATTTCCATCTCACAGCACCTGTTGCTGCGGGAGATACGATGCTGACCATGGGAACGGGCAGCATCGGGGGAACGGCGAACTGGACGAAGCTGACGCTGGATGCAGCCGGGTGGAACAATGATAAGACGAAATACGGCAATATAGGCAATGTCATCCTTATGCACGCGGGCTCTGGTTCGGATATTGTTTTTAGCAACTATGCCGCGAAAACAGGGACGAGCGGCGACTTTGAGTATAAAATTACTGCACAAGCAGGCATGTTATACCCTACGAGGACACAGACGCAGAACGTCACGGCAGCATTGAACCGCTTCCAAAACGCCGACGCAACTGCCGACAATGTCACAGGCACAGCTGTCTATGGCGGCTATTCGAGTCTCGGCAACACGACGACGAAGAACAAGATCAAGATCACGAATACGAACAATACGAATCTGAATGTCTACGGCGGCTATACGGCGGGGAATGGCGATTCGACGAACAATCACGTCACGATCACGGCGACGGGCAAGGTAAAGGCGGCGTATGGCGGCTATGCAACAGCTGCGAACAGCAAGGCGGAGAAAAACAGTGTCACTGTTGAGAGTGGTGCCTCGATCAACAACTCGATTTATGGCGGCTATGCAACGGAAGCGAACGGTACGACGGAGAACAATATCGTCAATCTCGGTGACGACACGCATCATGACCTCTCCGGTGCGACGCTCTCGGCGAGTAACATCTATGGCGGCAACAAGGCGGCGACGGGCAATACGCTCAATGTAAATGCGAAGAATATCGCGGCGAAGTCGGTCAACAACTTCGAGAACTACCAGTTCAAGCTGAACAGCGCGACCACATTCGGCGATACAATGCTGACCGTCACCAATGCGGGTGACTTTGCGGGAACGGGCGTTGACATGGACAAGATCACTGTCGATCGCACGGGGCTGTCGGCGGACTACCTCGCGACGCAGCACGGCATCAAGCGCATGACCCTTTTGAAGCGCAGCAATGATACCGATACGTTGACGTTCCAAAACTATGCGGCACGTGGTGAGGCGGCGACGGCTACCGAGACGCATGAGTTCGGCTTTGTCACGAATAATGGCACAGGTACGGCGAACGCCCTCATGCTGGAGGCGAGCCGATTCAAGGGCAGTCATGTCACGTATGACGGCACAACACCGACGTTCGGCGGCGAGGTCTACGGCGGACTCTCCCGCTTTGGTCATACGACGACGGGCAACACGCTGACGGTGACGGGGCTGCCTATGTCCGGCACACAGCTCTCCTATGCCTACGGCGGAAAGAACGAGGGCGCGACAGGTGATGTCAAAGACAATACGGCGACGCTCGAACTCCCCGCCAACACTTCCGCGATCAAGGATATCTACGGCGGTAAAATCACGAACGCAGCCAATGCGGGCGAGGTCTCGGGCAACATCGTCAATATGAAGCAGGGCACGGTGGAGTATGCGGTCGGCGGGCAGACCGACGGTACAGGTGCGGCGAAGAACAATACGGTCAATCTCACGGGCGGCACGGTGACGAGGGAGATCTATGGCGGTCTCAGTTATAAGGGAGCGGCGACGGGCAACACGGTCACGATCTCGGGCGGCACGGTCGGCAGCTCCACCACTGCCGATGTCTACGCCGGCAAAAAGACGACGGATGCCGGCAGCAGCGCATCGAACAATACGGTGAATCTCGGTGCAGAGGACGGCACCTATACGGCAGACCTCACCAAGGCAAAAATTCACGGCGACAACTCCACGGACGGTGCGGTGAACAACAATACGCTGAATGTCCGTGGCAAGAATATCACGGTCAACAGCGTGGATAATTTTGACAAGTATAAGTTCACGCTGAACAACAACATCAAAGACGGCGACACGATGCTGACGCTGAAGAACGACGGCTTTGGCAGAGAAATCGACTTCGCGAACAATTTCGGCCTGGATACATCGAAACTGACGGGAAAACCAACCGGCCTTATTACTCTTGTCAAGAGCGCGACGGGGACGCTGAAGTTCAAGTCAGGTTACGTGCCGCGCGATCTCGGCAGCACGGACAATGTCGAGTACTTCGTCGGCACCGACACGGGGGAGCGTGAAGGTTCCTCCGTGGTCATGGGGTACAATATCTTCAAGGGGAATGCGTGGACGTATAACGGCACGAATCCGCCGAATGCGAAGGAACTGTTCGGTGGTGTCTCCTACAACAACCACACGACGGAGAGCAATACGCTCACGATCACGAACACCTCCACAACGCAGTGGGTGGGCAATACCTACGGCGGCAAGACGGCAGGACGCACGGGCGGTTCCAAGAACAACCGCGTCGTTGTCGAGAATACGGGGGTCGGCGGCGGACTCTCCTACGTCCACGGCGGCGCGGTCACGAATAAGAAGAACGCTGCGGGCACGGTGACAGGCAACAGTGTCACGCTGAAAAATGGTCGTACTAGCACGGTCTACGGCGGCTATACGCGGGGCAAGGGCGCGGTCGGCGGCAGTGCGGACGGCGAGGGCAATGCGGTGACGTTTGAGAATGGCACTGCGGGCGATGTCTACGGTGGTGCCATCGACAATGCGGACAGTACGGCCGCTGTCACGGGCAACAAGGTCACGATTCAAAACGGTACATACAACCGGCTCTATGGCGGTCATACCAAGGGCAAGGGTGCGGCGCAGAACAATGAGGTCACGATCTCGGGCGGCACGAGCAGCGATGATGTCCACGGCGGCTACACGCATGACGGTGGCGCGGCGACGGGCAACAAAGTGACGCTGACGGGCGGCGTCGTTAACGGTCTGGTCTACGGCGGCTATACAAATAACGGCGGCGATGCCACGGGCAACACAGTGACGCTCACGGGCGGCAAGGTGACGGATAAGGTCTACGCCGGATACGCGGACGGCGGCGGTGCGACCACGAACAATACAGTGAACCTCGGGAACGGTACGGGGCTTGCTGAGGGTGCCGATCTTTCGGGTACCTCCATCTACGGCGGTAATCGGAGCGATGTGACGGGCAACACGCTGAATGTCAAGGGAAAGGATATGACCGTCAAGACGGCGGGCAAATTCGAGAACTATACTTTCTATTTGGGGAATGATGTAAAGGACGGCGATACGCTGTTGACGTTCGCGCAGGCGGGCGGATTTGACGGTGATGACGCAGACTGGTCGAAAATCAACCTCGACGGAGAGACGCTTCACGCATGGAGTGTGGGCAAACAGCGCACGAATACCATCACGCTGCTCAATGCCGCAGGCATGACATTCACGGGCGCGGCAAATCAGCGTCTCCTCAGCGTCCATGACGGCATGGAGTACGGTCTGCGCACAAATCATGTCGGCAGCACGACGGCGAACAAGATCTACCTCGATGCAAACCGTTTCAAGGACGGCGTGGTTGACTTTACCGCCGCGACGACGGGCGAGGCACTTGGCGGCATTTCTCATTTCGGCAATACGACGGAGAGCAATCGGCTGACGGTCAAGAGTCTCGCCGCAGGTGCGCACAGTGCCTACGGCGGCAAGACGATGGGCACGGTAGGCGGCTCGATCAAGAATACGGTCACGGTCACGGGGACGGGCGCGGGTACGCTGACGAACGTCTATGGCGGCTACGTTGATAAGGCTGCGAACAGCGGCGCGGTCACGGGCAACCGTGTGACGCTCACAGGCGGCACTGTCACGGGTGCGGTCTATGGCGGCTACACGAATGGCGGCGGTGCAACTACGGGCAACACGGTCAACCTCGGCGCGGATCCGACGACGCTGCGTCAGGGCGATGCCTCGACGCTCGCGACGGGGACGAATTTTACGGCTGCCGAGCTCTATGGCGGCAACAAGTCCGATGCCTCGGGCAATACGCTGAATGTCACGGTAAAGGATGCTGCGGCGAAGAAAGCGCAGAATTTCGATAAGTATACGTTCTATCTGACGAACTCCGTTGCGGCGGACAAGCCGTCGAGCGGCATGGTTGACGATACCTATACCACGAGCCGCGGCACGATGCTGACGCTTGCGAATGGGTTTGACGGACAGACGGCAGACTGGAACGAGGTTACGGTCGATACGTCGAAGCTCTCCGCCGACAAGACGCTCGGGGCGATCACGCTGATGAAGAGTACGGCGGCGAACAAGCTGAAGTTCTCGAACTACGCGGCAAAGAATCATGCGGTGAGCGGCGACTACGAAGTCGTTCAGCGTACGGATACAAATACGGGCGAGGCGAACGCTGTCCTCATTGACGTGAACCGTTTCAAGAATGGCGATGTCATTTATGACGGTGTCAATCCAAATGCCAAGACCTATGCCGGTGTTTCCTACGGCGGCAATACGGCAGAGAAAAATATAATGACGCTTACGGGCATTGCCTTGGGTAATACCGTTGATTACCTCTCGGGTGGACGTTCGGAGGGCACGGCGGGCGGCGCGGTCAACAACACCGTGAACCTCCTCGGCACGGGCGGGGGTACGCTCAAGAGTGTGTATGGCGGCTACATCGGCAAGGAGACGAACGCGGCGGATGCGACAGGCAACACGGTCAACATCGCAGGCGGCACGGCGCAGAATGTCTACGGCGGCTACACGAACGGCACGGGCAAGACCACGGGCAATATCGTGAATATCGGCTATACCGACAAGAACGGTGCATTCCATGCAGTCGCAGATGGCACGAAAGTCACGGGCACAATCTACGGCGGCAGCAAGTCCGATGATGTGATGGGCAATACGCTGAATGTGCGCGGCGCGATTACGGCGGGGCAGATTGCAAACTTTGAGAAGCTGAACTTCGCCGTAAACAAGGATACGGCAGGTAAGACACTCCTCTCCATCAACGGCACTGCGGCGACTACGGGGCTTGACTGGTCGAATGTAACGGCGACGGTCGATCCTACGAACATGACGGTGAGCAGCTACGGCGCGTCGCGCATCACGCTGATGGCGAATGCGAACGGCATTGACTTCGGTGCGACCTATCACGGCGCAAAGGGGGAGACGCGCGATGTATTCGAGTTCGTTACCGATAAAGACAACAACAGCGTCTACACGGACACCTATCGTTTCAAGGGCAACGAAGTCTCCTATGCGGCGTCGGACAATACGCACGACTCCGCATGGGGCGGTCGCTCGGAGCTTGGCAACGTGGTCGAGGAGAATACGCTCACGATGACGGGCGGTGAAATTACAGGAACGGCGTACGGCGGTACATCGCGTACGAACACAGCGAAGAAGAATAGGCTTGTCCTGCATGGCGGATCGGCGGGCGAACTTGTCGGCGGCTTTGGCAAGACGGCGACGGACAACACCGTCGATATCTTCGGCGGCAGAGTGACGGGCGATGTCTACGGCGGACGAGCAACAAACGGCACAGCGTCGAACAATACGGTGAATCTCTATCACGGTGTCACAATCGGCGGCGTGATCCACGGCGGTGCAGGGAACACGGACAGCACGAACAACACGCTTGCGGTGCGCTCGTTCGGCACGACGGCGAAGGATTTTGATGGTGTGCAGAACCTCCATTTCTACCTGCCGGCGGGAACAACGTCCTCGGAGACGCAGACGATGCTGACGCTCACGAATGCCCCCGCAGTCAAGGACATCAGCACGTTGAACCTCGGTGTGGCTGCGGTCGCGGCAGATGCGCGTGCGTTCCGTCGGGGCGATGCGGTGAGCCTGCTCAAGGTGAACGGTACGCTGACGACGGCGGCGGAGCTGAAGAATACGGGCGATGCGCAGACGATGAAGGCGACGCAGAGCGGCATTCTCGACTATACGATGCGCCTCGAAAAGCGCGGGGAGAATGAGCTGATTGCGACAGTCGACCGCGTTGATGTGAACGATCGGAGCAAGTCGCCGGTCGAGACGCGCGTGGCGGCGAGCGCACTGCTGAACGCAGGTGCAGACCTCCTCTCGAATGTCGGATATACAGCTGCGGCTGAGGCGGCTGCGGGGACTGCGGCATCTGCCGGTGCAAATGCGTCGGCGGCGGTCAACGGTGCATTCCAGTCGTGGGCGGCGCAAGGCGGCTCGTCTGTGCGGCTCAATTCCGGCTCCTACGTGGATGCGAAGGGATGGAATCTCAACGTCGGCTTTGCCCGTACGAATGAGATGAAGGATGCGAAGCTGACCTACGGCCCGTTTGTCGAATACGGGCGCGGTACGTATGACTCTTATCTGGACGACGGTACGCACGGCAGCGGTGCGATGCACTACGTCGGCGGCGGCGTGATGGCGAAGATGGCGCAGAACAGCGGTCTGTATGTCGAGGGAAGCCTACGCGCGGGACGCGTCTCAAGCGACTATACGGGCAGTGACGATGCGGCGGAGCTGAGCTACGATAATGAGAGCACGTACTTCGCAGGACATGTCGGTGTCGGTCAGGAGTGGAAGCTCGCGGGCGGCGATAAGATTGAAGGCTATGCGAAGTACTTCTACTCGCATCAGGCGGGCGATACGGTGAAGCTGCGTTCGGGCGGAATCCTCGAGTTCGGCGATGTGGACTCGCACCGTCTGCGCGTCGGCGCACGCTATACACACGCGGTTGGCGGCGGTAGCGAACTCTATGCGGGACTTGCGTACGAGCACGAGTTTGGCGGTGATGCAACGGCGACGTATCAGGGCTACTCCACGCCGAGCCCCTCGCTCGGCGGCGGCACTGGCATCCTCGAACTCGGCTACCGTTTCGCACCGAAGGACGGCCGCGTCAGCTACGGCGTGAACCTCATGGGCATGACCGGTCAGCGCGAGGGTATCGCGGGCGGTGCACAGGTAACGTGGGCGTTCTAAGTGGAATATTGATTTTGAGAGGGGCGGCTTTGATGTCGCCTCTTTCTGTATACAGAATTATTTTCATTGGGCGGTTGCGTGTCCGGTGGAATCGTTCTATAATAAGACACGCCCGATAGGGCAGGATATATCCAAAGGGCTCAACGATAAAACGGATTTATCGTTGGCGAATATAAGAGGTGATACGAGTGAGTGATACGTACAGTGTCGCCATCAGCTATGGCGACGTTCTCGGCTGGATTGATTATGATGCGGCTTCGCATTCGGCGACGGTAAATCTCGCGGATGAGAAGGGGCGCGCTGCGGCAGAGGCTTTCCTCGCACAGGAGCATGAGGTTGAGGTGCCGCATGAGACGCTGATGGACTTCACGAAGGAGACCGTCACTCCGCTCGCGGATTGGGAGAGTTTTGAGCTGGCTCTCACCCGTCTGTGGAATGAGACGGGGGTACAGGTGGACTGGTCGCGTCCGGTAGATTATGTGAAGGCGCACCCGCACTATTGAGAACGGCACAGCTCTTGCAAGATTTACGTCGTCCGGGGGGATGACGGGAGGAGTTTTTATGATTCGTATTGGCATTCTTGGCTATGGCAATCTCGGCCGCGGTGTGGAGTACGCTGTGGAGGCAAATGAGGATATGGCGCTCGTCGCGGTGTTCACGCGGCGTGACCCTGCGTCGGTGAAGCCGCGCACGAATGTGCCGGTGGTCGCGGCAGATCAAGCGGCGGACTGGAAGGATAAGGTGGACGTCCTCATTCTCTGCGGCGGCTCTGCAACCGATCTGCCGGAGCAGACGCCGGAAATGGCAAAGCTGTTCAACGTGGTGGACAGCTTCGATACGCACGCAAAGATTCCAGCACATTTTGCAGCGGTCGATGCAGCGGCAAAAGCTGCCGGGCACGTCGGCGTGATATCGGTCGGCTGGGACCCAGGGCTCTTCTCGCTTGCGCGTGCCTATGGAAATGCAGTTCTCACGAACGGCGCGGACTACACGTTCTGGGGGCGCGGCGTCAGTCAGGGACACTCAGACGCGATTCGCCGTATTCCCGGCGTCAAGGA
>ERZ772827.1508-NODE-1508-length-11711-cov-3.700583_pt1 | contig 11711 bp, 9 predicted proteins | sample MGYA00580850_ERZ772827 | MGnify/ENA primary metagenome ERZ772827 (study PRJEB29015, sample SAMEA2737950) | human oral metagenome | biome: human oral; feature: human-associated habitat; material: dental | place: China | collected 2145 ...
CATAATCGGCGTGGCTAGGGCGGTATACCTCGGCTATATGGGCATAGTCAGCTGAATGCTGGTTTTCGTTCTCAATGATAAAACCAATAGGAGTACCAGTGGTTTTACCGTTTAAAATACCCGAAAGGAAGCGTACCTTGTCGCCCTCTTTGCGTTGGGTGACAATAGCTGACTGCCCTGGTTTTCGACGGTCGAGTTCGTGCTGTATGGCTTCAAAATCTAAGGTTATATTAGGTGGACAGCCGTCTATAATTCCTCCTAAGGCTTCGCCGTGTGATTCGCCAAAGGTGGTGACCTTAAAGAGAGTTCCTATACTATTTCCAGCCATTATAATTCCTTCATTTTGGTTACTAAGGTCTCCATAAATTTGCTGATAGGTGTCTTTACCATCATTGCCATTACGGGGTTGAAGTTACCCTCGAAGAGTAGTTGTACCTCACTCTTATTGTTCGATACTTCGGTAATATTGGCAGTAAGCTGAAAAGGAATCTTACCTTTTGCTTCACCTAATACCAACTGACTGCTGGGGGTACTACTTTTCTTTTCTAAAGAAATTTCAGGCATTCCTTTTAGAGCAAACACAAAGGATTGCTCGCTGAGCATTTGGAACTTACTAATATTATCAGGCATCAGTCGTTCAAAATTAGCTACATTTTCTAAGAGTGCAAAGAGGTCTTTAGCACTTTTCTCTACAATTGTTTTTTTACTTTCTAAGTTCAAAATAATGTTTAATGATAAATGGTTAATTATTTTTACTTAACTAAGACTGTTTCCCAGCCCTCGTATTCGCCGTGAGTATCGAGAGCGAGGTCTATTAAGTCCCACGTATCGGGGTCGATGTTGTCTACACTATTTACTTTACTGAGGATAAGGCGGTAACCTAAATCTTCATTAGAGTCTTCGCCCTCTTCGGGCTCTATTTTACCTCTGTTATATACTGAAAAACCTAAGGTTTCAGCTTTTGCAATAGCACTATTCATATCCTTTTCAGTTTGGAAATACAACCAGTGTTCAATAGGGCGCTCTTGGTCGGTGTGGTCGCCTGCTTCTTCACAATGTTCTTGCAAATTACTATTGTGAATGCTTTGCATTTCGTAGATATTAGGGAAAAGAAACTCAAAGTAAATCTTCCAATCAGTATCGTCAGTAGTTTTGATTTGAGTGCCATAATCAGGGTGTTTGGTTGCTACCAATTGCAAGCGTTTTTCTAAATCAGAAGTATTTTCGGTATAAAAATACCACGTAATAGTGCCTTGATAAGTTACAATACCTGCTAAGATATCATTTTCATTAAGCAAAGGCATTATTTCTTCATCTTCTATCGTATAGAGGAAGTCACGTTCTCGGTTATTTGAAAAACCATTTTCATCAGGTTCTTTTAGCTCAAAAGTAAGGCGTACGCTTTGAGGGTATTGGGTGATAGGAGCAATTTCCTCTAATCCTAAATTGAGGCGGAATACAGCGGGGTTATCTTCTACTCTGCCGATATAGACAGTCCAGTTTTCTGGAATTTGAATATTTTGCATATCATTTGTTATTAAAAAATAGGATTCTACTTAAAGGCTCTTTACTATCTTCTGTCCCATCTATTCTTATCAAAGTTGTGCTTTTTCCAGTACAACATAATTAGGAAGCCTATGAGAGCTCCTCCTACGTGGGCAAAGTGAGCTATATTACCACCGAAAATAGTAATTCCTCCCACAAATCCCATTATTAAGTCCAAGGCTACGAGTAAAGGGATAAAATAACGAGCCGCTATAGGGTAGGGGATAAAGAACAACATCAGTTTGGCATCGGGGAAGAACATTCCAAAAGCTACTAATATACCGTAAATAGCACCTGAAGCACCTACGGTAGTAGATCTAAGTACATCATACATACTTTGGAAGGTGCTGTGATTGATGATATTGCCCCAATTAGGATTGTATTTACCTTCTGCAATAATTTCTAAAACTTCATTAGCAGGCACACCAGTTTCCGCTAAAGCATTGACAGCTTGATGTACATAGTAGTAATTTACTCCCGTATGAAGCAAAGCCGCTCCTATGCCACAAGAGAAATAGAAGAATAGAAACTTATTGCGCCCCCATATATTCTCTAAGGGAGTCCCGAATGCCCATAAGGCGTACATATTAAAGAGCAGGTGTGTAAAATCAGCGTGCATAAACATATAGCTGATATATTGCCACCAGTGAAAAGAAGGAGTTTCAAAATGGTGTAAGGCAAAAGTACCGACTATATTTATTTGAGGTAAAAATAGTCCTTTTTCATTCAATGCGGTAAGTATTAATACTATCGTATTGATAATAATCAGATGTAGTACTGTTTTAGATATTCTGTCCATTTTAGTCTTTAGTTATTAGTTGTTAGAGATTGGTTAATTAGCAATGTTCATAATGCTTGTATTGCCTATCCGACTCGCATTTAAAATAGGTTTTCTATTTCATTTACTGAAAGGTTGTAATAAATTCGCTTTCCAAAAGGCGAAATTAATACTTCTTGACAACTAAACAAATTATTTATCAAAGTTTCTTGTTCTTCCTCACTGAGTACTTGTCCGGTTTTTACAGCTAAGCTCTTGCATAAAGCTTTGGCAAAGGCTTCTTTCTGAGTGTTTTCGGTAGAGGGTAATGCCTCGATATGCTGTTGCAAAAGTTCGTTGAAAATATTAGGAATCTCACTATCGGTGAGGTGAAGAGGAATCCCACTTACTACAATCTTGTCGGTTTCTATGGTGAACATAAAGCCACTGCACTCAAAGAGCTCGCGCAGTTGTGCAATCACTTCCAATTCGTGTGGTGCAAAAGGCAGTTCGTAGGGGAACATCAGTTGCTGACTTGCACTATGGGTGGATTGCAGATGCTTCATAAAATCTTCGTACAAGATACGTTGGTGTGCCCTGTTGATATTGATGATGATAAGCTCTCCTTCCAAAGTAGTTATGAGGTATTTCTTTGCCAAAGCAATGATTTTCTTACCTTGGCTTCGTATAGGTTCGGTTTCAAAGAGCGAACTCACGATAGTTTCAGGAGTTGAGGTATTGATGGAAGATTCAATGCCCGTGTACAAACTCTCCCACGTAGGTGCTTTTTTGCTGTAAGAGCCGAAATTACTATGGCTATCGCTTCCACTGCTTCGGCTTACATATTCTTCTTTAAATGGGTTAAAATTGGGGTCTACTTCTATCTTAGGAAACTCTGGGGTTTTATCCTTGTAGTTATAAGGAATATCGAAAGTAGGGTCTTTGCTAAAATCGAGCGTAGGAGCAATATTAAACTGACCCAAACTGTGTTTTACTGCCGACTTCAGTAGGGCATAAATACTATGCTCTTCTTCAAACTTAATTTCGGTTTTCGTAGGGTGAATATTGATGTCGATAGTTGTGGGGTCTACTTCCAAACTGATGAAATACTCCGCCTTCTGGTCGGTGTGGATAAGACCTTCGTAAGCCGAGGCAATTGCGTGGTTGAGGTATTGATTTTTCACAAACCTATGATTGACCATCAAAAACTGCAAGTTTTTAGTCTTTGCTAAATACTCAGGTTTTACGATAAATCCGCTGATTTGCACCAAAGGTGTGTCTTCGGCAATGATAGGCACTAACTTTTCATTGGTTTTGCTTCCAAAAAGATGTACAATGCGTTGGCGGAAATTGGTAGCTGGCAGGTTGAACAGCTCGTTGCCATTGTTGTACAAAAAGAAATGAATTGCAGGGTGTGCCAAGGCAACACGGTGAAACTCATCGAGTATATGACGGAATTCCACCGTATCCGATTTTAGAAAGTTGCGACGCGCTGGAATGTTGAAAAAGAGGTTCTTCATCGCAATACTCGTACCGGTAGGGCATACGCAGGGCTCTTGGCGCGTAATCTTACTGCCTTCGATGTGTATTTCGGTACCCAACTCGTCCTCTGGGCGCTTGGTTTGCATCTCTACGTGCGCAATTGCCACTATGGAGGCAAGGGCTTCCCCGCGGAAACCTTTAGTTTGCAAATGGAAAAGGTCTTCTGCTTTTTGTATTTTGGAGGTGGCGTGACGCTCGAAAGCCATACGCGCATCGGTAGTACTCATTCCCACACCGTTGTCAATCACCTGCACGAGGGTCTTGCCTGCGTCTTTGATGAGCAGTTTTATTTCGGTAGCACCGGCATCGATAGCATTCTCCATCAGCTCTTTGACTGCTGAGGCGGGACGCTGAATCACTTCGCCAGCGGCTATCTGGTTGGCTACGTGATCGGGGAGTAATTTTATAATATCTGACATTCTATTTAGGTAAAAGATAAAAGGTAAAGTGCGAGGTCGTAGCACGGCAAGCAATGTGAGCCACACGGACAGTCGTAGCACGACAGGCAGATAATGAAAAGACGAACAATGAACGAACAAATGACGAACAAATGACGAACGATGAACGAACAAAGAACGAACAAAGAACGAACAAAGAACGAACAAAGAACGAACAAAAGACGAACAAATGACGAACAAATGACGAACAAATGACGGTGCGAGCCGCACGGGCAAATGAACAATGAACGAACAAATGACGATGCGAGCCGCACGGGCAAATGAACAATGAACGAAGAAAAGGTATAGTAAAGTTATTGTTATATTGGAAATAAAAAGTACTTTACCTCGCTTCTTCTATATTTCTATCAATCTTCTCTACCTTTGGCTTTTGTGGCAAAGGTACAGCTTTTTTGAATATTATTGCTATCTTTGCCAAAAAAATATTTTACCAATGCACTTTTTATCAGAAGATTTAGAAAATTACGCTTGCGAACATACTGACAACGAACCTCCATTACTGCAAGAACTCAGTAGGCGCACTCACCTTACTGTACTGCAACCGAGAATGATTAGTGGTCATTTACAAGGGCGTTTCCTGAGTTTGCTCTCTAAATTGATACAGCCTAAAACTATTTTGGAAATAGGCACTTATACGGGCTACGCAACCCTCTGTTTGGCAGAAGGTTTGGCAATTGATGGTGTTTTGCATACTATCGACATCAAAGAGGAACTCACTGACCTGCAAAGAGAGTTTTTTGACCGGAGTGGCTATGGGGCGCAAATTATGCAACACTTAGGCAAGGCAACCGATATTATCCCTACTCTCAGCACTACTTTCGACCTTGTTTTTATAGATGCTGACAAACAGAATTACGCTCATTATTTTGATTTGGTGATAGAGAAAATGAACTCAGGAGGTGTTATCCTCTCTGACAATGTGTTGTGGAGTGGTAAAGTAGTGCAAGAAGTAAAGCTTTCGGATAAACATACCCAAGCCTTAATGGCTTACAACCAAAAACTAAAAGAAGACCCTCGTATAGAGACAGTGCTACTCCCCATACGGGACGGTATTACCATATCGAGAGTAAAATAGAGTGATTAAAAAATTAATCCTCATTTTTATATTGTTATTTGTTAATTATTTTATACCTTTGTACCTGTTTTAAAAAGCAATTCATTGGATGAGAATATTCTTAGCAACCATATTTCTGATACTTAGTAGTCCTCTTCTGCGTGCGCAAGATACTACCCACAAAAAGGATTTAAAAGTGGGATTGGTACTCAGCGGTGGAGGTGCGAAAGGGTTAGCACATATAGGGGTACTAAAAGTGTTGGAAGAAGCAGGGGTGCGCATCGATTACATCGGGGGTACGAGTATGGGGGCTATGGTAGGAGCTTTGTATGCGGCGGGTTATTCAGCTAATGAGTTGGACTCTATCTTCCGTCAGTTAGACTTTGACAAACTCTTGCAAGATAAGACTTCACGCCGTGCTAAATCATTACACGAGCGCTATATATACGACCGTTATGCAGTAGCATTACCTTTCAATAACTTCAAAGTAGGGTTGCCTCGTGCGGTATCAAAAGGACAAAACATCTACAACGAGTTTGTGAAACTACTCTATCCGGTGAATGAAATCTATGATTTTTCGCAGTTACCCATTCCTTTCTTGTGTGTAGCAACGGATATAGAAACAGGTAAAGGCGTAGTACTTGAAAACGGTTTCTTGCCTCAAGCAATACAAGCAAGCGGTTCGTTTCCTTCGCTATTCGATTTGGTAGAAATAGATGGTAAATGGCTTACCGATGGCGGTATTGCCGATAATTATCCGGTAGACGAAGTTAAGAAAAAAGGAATGGATATTATCATAGGGGTAGATGTACAGAGTCCGCTAGCAAAACGAGAGGAGATTAACTCTTTTTTGAGTATTTTTTCGCAGATTACTACCTTCCCAATGATAGATAATATGCCAAAAAAAATAAAAGAGACCGATGTGTACATCAAACCTAATATAGAGGGATTCAACGTTATTTCGTTTGATAAAGGAGAGACAATCATCAACAATGGCAAAATAGCAGCAGAACATTTTCTACCAAGATTGCGTGAGATTGCAGCTCAACAAAAACATACAGAGGAAAGAGAACGAATACAAAAGATAGATTCCTTTTACTTAAAAGACGTCCATTTTCATAACAACGAACACTTTTCGCGTAGTTATTTGCGCGGTAAACTACACTTGAAATATTTAAACCGTAAGATTTCGTTCGAGCAACTGAATAACGGAATAGACAACTTGATGGCTACTAACAATTTCCATTCTATCAATCACCAGATTAGGCACACATTTGAAGGGGAACATATAGACTTTTTTTTAAAAGAGAATCCGCAACGCACTTTTTTGAAATTTGGGATACATTATGACAATCTGCTAAAAACAGGATTCTTGATGAACTATACTCGGAACTATTTCTTACAAAGCAGTGATTTTCTTTCACTCGACCTTATTGTGGGAGATAACATACGCTATCAGTTTGATTATTTTGTGGATAAGGGATTTTACATCAGTTATGGATTGCGGTCTAAGTTTGTGCAATTCGACCGAAAACTGAACACAAAACGCTTGTCTAACTACCGAATAGAGCAGTCGGAACTCAACCGAATGGACGTAGAGGCTTACGACTGGGTAAATCAGCTGTATTTGCAAACACTTTCGGGTAATGGTTTTGTATTTGGCTTAGGAGTAGAGCACCGCAAAATACAGTTTGATACTGAGCAAGTGCATTCAATAAGTTCAGCGACTTCGTATTCGGAAAAGAGTCATATAGGCAGTTTGTATTCTTATCTTAAATACGACAGCTTTAACAATAGCTTTTTCCCCAGTAGAGGGGTGTACTTCAATACACAGTTCAATTTTTATGCACTTGCCTCAAACTACTCAGATTTTAACAAATTTACAACGGGTAAAACAGAGTTATCATTTGCTTTTCCTATCTTGCCAAGATTGAGCGCACGAGTAGGATTAGAAGGCGGTGTTACCATAGGAGGCTCTAATATATACTCATTAGACTTCTTTTTAGGAGGGTATAACAAGAATGTATTTACGAACTATTCACCTTTTTACGGCTATGATTTTTTGAGCATTGGTGCTAAAAACTACTTAAAATCGGAATTGGTAATAGATATCCAACCCTTTAAGAAACAACACTTGCTATTATTAGCGAATATTGCTAAAGCAGACAACAATCTTTTTGAGAGTTTCGAATGGAAGAAATACCCAGACTATTCGGGGTATGGGATAGGATATAGCATTGAGAGTTTTTTAGGTCCTATAGAACTGAAGTGCACTTATTCACCTGAAATACGACAAGCGATATGGCTGTTTAATATAGGGTACTGGTTCTGATTAGGTAAAAGATAAAAGTGGTAGCGACTAAAATCTAAATATTAACGACTGATAACTAATAATTAATAAATATAATGAAAATAACAGAGTTAGAACCAAAACAGTTATGGGCGAACTTTGCGAGCTTGAATGCCGTGCCTCGTCCATCAAAAAAAGAAGAGAAAGTCATTGCTTTTATGGTGGCTTTCGGCAAAAGTTTAGGGCTTGATACCTACCAAGACGAAACGGGCAATGTGATTATTAAAAAGCCCGCTACGGCAGGAATGGAAAACCGCAAAACAGTGGTGCTACAATCACACCTCGATATGGTACACCAAAAGAACAACGATACAGTGTTTGATTTTAGTACGGAAGGTATCAAAATGTTAGTAGATGGCGACTGGGTACGTGCTGATGGTACAACTTTGGGAGCCGATAATGGTATTGGGGTTGCGAGTATTATGACTATCTTACAAAGTAAGGATATCCCCCACCCTGCTCTTGAAGCCCTCTTTACTATTGATGAAGAAACAGGAATGACAGGAGCCAAAGGACTCAAAGGCGGATTGCTCTCTGGTGATTTTCTTCTCAACTTAGATACTGAGGAAGACGACGAAATTGATATAGGATGTGCTGGTGGTGTAGATGTATCGGCGTTTAGAGAGTACGACGTGGTAGATACGCCTGATAATTCAGTAGGCTATATACTTACCATAAAAGGATTGCACGGCGGACATAGTGGTACAGATATCCATAAGGGCTATGCTAATGCTAACAAACTGATGAACCGTATATTATTCACTTGTACTGAGAAATTTGGTTTGCATATTGCAAGTGTAGATGGAGGCGGTTTGCGCAATGCTATTCCGAGAGAAAGCGTAGCGGTGGTAACTATTAATAAAAACGACGAAGTAGCTTTTAAAAAAGAAGTAGCTACGCTTACCCAAGCTCTCCAACACGAGTATTCAGTAACTGAACCGACTCTTACAGTATTACTTGAACCTACTGCGGTACCTGAGAAAGTAATGGAAGAAGAAGAACAAGAAGATGTGTTACGCGCTCTTTACGCAGCCTTCAACGGGGTGTACAAAATGAGTCAGACGATTGCTGACCTTGTAGAAACCAGCAATAACGTAGCAAGGGTACAAATTAAAGACGGCGAAATAAACGTGTATTGCCTCACTCGTTCAGCTTCAGAAACTTCTAAATATGATTTGGCTGATACGATTCGCAGTAGTTTTGAGTTAGCTGGATTTGAAGTAGAATACACTGGTAGTTACCCAGGTTGGGAGCCCAAAGTAGATGCTGAAATCTTGAAGATTGTAAAAGCACAATACAAAACGCTCTTCGGTGAAACGCCTAATGTAGTAGCTTGCCACGCAGGCTTAGAATGTGGCATTTTAGGAACCCACTACCCCGAAATGGAAATGGTGAGCTTTGGTCCTACTATCAAAGGGGCACACTCGCCTGCTGAAAAGGTAAATATAGCTTCTGTACAGAAGTTTTGGAAGTTCTTGTTAGCAATACTTCAGAATATTCCTACAAAATAGAAATATAGTTACCAAAAAATAAATCTTATTTGCAGAGGCGTTTCGTAAATGCCTCTGCAATTTTTTGAAGTATGGAGGAAGATATATAAAACTGAATATTTATTGATAAATAGACGGAATATGTTCAGCTCCTTCTAAAATAAAGTCGGTGAGGCGTTGCAAATAGATACTAATTTGTGGGTCGGTTACATTGAAAAGCATTACTATCACTACTTCTTCATTAGGATATACTGATAACCAACCAAATCCTCCTACGCCCATACCCGTATGACCAAAATAATCACGTCCGTTCCAATCGCGTTGGACTTGCCAGCCAATACCATAACTTATTTCAGTATCGTCTATAGTACATTGTTTTTTAAGCATTTCATTTTGGATAGGTTGAGAAAGAAAGCTGTGGCGTTCTATAGCTGTACCCATTTTAGCTATATCATTGGATGTAGAAAGAAAACCACCGCCCGCAAGCTTGAAATAGTTATTCACATCGGTAGCTTTATCCAATCCTTTTTTACTACGCGTGTAAGGAATAGCTTCATCTTGAATAATTTTACCTCTATCGGGGAAAGTACGCCACATATTTAGAGGTTTAAAAACTTCTTCTTTGGCTACATCTTCAAACTTTTTGTTGAGACATTTTTCAATAGCTAACGAAATAAGGTTGATACCATAACTGCTATAAAGAAACTTTGTACCAGGGGCTGATTGCAAAATATCATCTTTAAATAAATCAACTCCTTGCGCTATAGTATAAGGCTTGTTGAGTGTATATTCATTAGCTTTGTAGGAGCGTATACCGGCTAAGTGTCCTGCTAACTGTTTTATAGTAAAATCAAAAGGTTTTTGGGGAAAATCAGGAATGTATTCGTATAGAGACATATTCCAATCAAATTTTTTCTGCTCTTGCAGGCGCGCTAAAATTACTCCAGTAATGGCTTTAGACATACTTGCCACCCTAAAAATTGTAGTTTTAGGGTCAATAGGCTTTTTTTTAGAAATATCGGCATAGCCGTATCCACCTTGCCATATTGTTTTTCCTTGTTTGGTAACTGTGATAGAAGCGCCAGGAATCAATTTTTCTTGAATGAGATATTGCAATATTTTTTCAGCTTCTTTTTGAGCTTCTTCAAAAGAAGTTACTTCAGAAGGATTTTTACGGAATACATCGGTGTCAAGTAGTTTTTTTTGACCAAAAAGGTTGTTGAAGAAAGATATAATTGTAGAAATCAAAACAATAGATATTAGTTTTTTCATTGTAATGTAATGTTTTACTTTTCGGGGTGCAAAAGTACAAATATTGAATGAGTTAATCAAAAAATGCATAAAAAAACTGTCTAAAAAAGTATATGGAACTTTTTAGACAGTAATCAAACAGTTTGAGTATTTCTATTTTTTGAGTATTTCGGCTACTTTTTCACCTATTTTGGCAGGTGAATCGACTACGTGGATACCGCATTCTTTTAAAATGCGTTTTTTAGCTTCGGCGGTATCATCGGCACCACCTACAATAGCCCCAGCGTGGCCCATAGTACGCCCTTTAGGAGCTGTTTCGCCTGCAATGAAGCTCACTACAGGTTTTTTGTTACCATTAGCTTTGATCCAACGGGCAGCTTCGGGTTCTAACTGACCTCCTATTTCGCCAATCATTACGATACAATGAGTTTCAGGGTCGTTCATCAGTAGTTCTACAGCTTCTTTAGTAGTAGTCCCGATGATAGGGTCACCACCTATACCGATAGCAGTAGTAATACCTAAACCTTGACGTACAATTTGATCGGCTGCCTCATAGGTAAGAGTTCCCGATTTAGAAACAATACCTACATTTCCCTTTTTGAAGATAAAGCCAGGCATAATACCTACTTTTGCTTCCTCAGGAGTAATGACTCCAGGACAGTTAGGACCTACCAAACGGCACTCACGATTTTTGATGTAGGCAGCTACTTTTACCATATCGGCAACAGGAATGCCTTCAGTAATAGTGATAATCACTTTGATACCAGCATCAGCAGCTTCCATAATAGCATCGGCAGCAAAGGCAGGAGGTACGAAAATGATAGAAACATCAGCACCGGTAGCTTTTACGGCATCGGCAACAGTATTGAATACGGGCTTGCCTAAGTGCGTTTGTCCGCCTTTATTAGGGGTTATACCACCTACAATGTTAGTGCCATAAGCAATCATTTGTTCGGCGTGAAAAGTACCCTCACTACCAGTAAAGCCTTGTACAATAATTTTAGAATTTTTGTTGACTAATACACTCATTGTATTTGTTTTTTTAGTTTTAACAGAAGCAAAGGTAGATGTTTTTTTTGATATATACAATTGTTATGCAATAAAATAAAAAGAATAATATAAAGAAGTTTTGTATATTACTCATAATCAGTTTGTTTAGAATTTTGAAATTAATAAATTAACAAAATGATAATTTAACAAATTGGCTAATTGACAAATTATTCCTACTTTTGCCGCGTTTTTTAATACAATAAAAATGCAAATA
>ERZ772827.1509-NODE-1509-length-11701-cov-15.783359_pt1 | contig 11701 bp, 12 predicted proteins | sample MGYA00580850_ERZ772827 | MGnify/ENA primary metagenome ERZ772827 (study PRJEB29015, sample SAMEA2737950) | human oral metagenome | biome: human oral; feature: human-associated habitat; material: dental | place: China | collected 2145 ...
ATCCACAAGTAGAACAATACTTCGCAGACTACCAAGCACATTTGAAAAAAGTGTTCGGTTAATGATAAAACATCAACTTGAAGCGGTGGGCTTTTGCCCACCATTTTGTCAGTCGCTAATTGGTACGAAATACGGCAAATCCATGGCGCAGGTGATTACCCGCTGGCTGGTGGAACGCGACATCATCGTGTTGGCAAAATCCACCAAACCCGAACGTATGGCGGAAAACTTGAATGTCTTTGACTTTGCCCTCAGCGATGAAGACAAAGCCGAAATTGCCAAACTGGACGGCACGTTCGCCGCCATCGTCAATCACGACACGGTGGATAATTTGAAGCGCATCTCCGCGTGGAAAACGGGCGTGTAAGTGTAGCGAAAAACTATCTGCAATTCATCATTATGAAAGGACAAAACATGATTAACGGGTTAGATATCGAACGTTTCCGAACTACCATGGCAGCGATTGAAAACGACCATACAAAAGGCAAGGCAGCATTACGCGCCGATTCTCGCTGGGTATCCGGCACGAAGAACGAAATCTCCGTGCGCCGCTTCCCTGTCTTTACCACAGACGAACCGAAAAATATGGGCGGTGAAAACGCCGCCCCAAGTCCAATGGAATACCTGATCGGCGCTGCTGCAGGCTGCTGCTCCATAGGTTTCGAGTTGCAAGCAGCACAAGCAGGCGTGAAACTGGAACAGTTTGAAATATCCGCAAGGGGCGGTATCGACATGGCCAAACTGTTCGGCATGGAAGATGGCTACGGCGGACTGGATAATCTGGTACTAACCATAAAAGTAAAAGCCGACGCCGACCTTCCTACCCTGCAAAATTTCGCCGACCGCTCCGCCGCCACCTCGCCAGTGTTGAACAGCCTGAAAGCGCGGGCAAAAGTGGTTGTGGAAAAAATCTAGACGACTCAAAACGTTTTCTTGTTTTCATTTCGTTAAAAGCCCCTTTTCTGGACAACTAGAAAAGGGCTTAATCGCTCAAAGGAGTACATGACATGCAACAACTGCACACTCTGAAAGACATCGAACAGGCCATCGCCACACACCCTTTAGTATCACTGTACATCAAAGCCCCAATCTGCGGTGTTTGTACGGTCGTGGCCGCCCAGCTTGACTCAGCTTTGGCTGTGAAAGGAAATGTGTATGCCGTAAAAGCCGATATTGCTGAAATACCCGAAATGGCTGGACGTTTCCACGTGCTGACCGCACCTGCATGGCTGCTGTTTTATCAAGGCAAGGAAGTAGAACGGATGGCCCGCTTCATCCCTCAGGCACAGATGAAGCAGACATTGGCAAAATGGACAAAAGTAGCAGAAAGCGGACATCAGTAACCGGTCTATCAATGTTTCAGACGGCTGCGGTCTTGATAATGATGCAAGCGGTCAAATTTTTAAGATGATTTGCAAAACACTTAAAAATTTGACCGCTCTTTATTACGAAAAAGGTCGTCTGAAACGGCTTGCAGACTGAGATAATGATTGATGAAACGCTGTGATTTGTACGCTAAAACCATCTTCTGAAAATTGGCATATAGGACAAAATAGGTGCTATTTTTAAGCACAGCTGTTCTATGGGACAAAATAGGTGCTACCTATCATCAGAAGTAGAAAAATAATCCATAACAAACTTAATCTTGTTCTCTTTTCTCATGCCGTGATGGCACGCCAAATGGCGCTTTAAGCCCGCAAACGCACCGTCAAGCAGGTTGGTCGTATTCGGAATGTTCAAATCGGGATACTGCTCAAACACAAACAGATAATCCAAATTCCGTTTCAGGCTGAAATACGCGCTTCCAAGCTGCTTATGCGTGTAGTGCGACTTGCCCGTTTCAGGGTTGGTTGTGCGTTCGTTCAGGTAGCTTTGGTGTTGCCCCAACCATATTTGCAAACCGCGGTCAAAGTCGGCTCTTGTGCTGTTTTTGAGCGTCAGAACCAACCGCCAAAGTGCTCTGCCTGCTTCGGTTTTCGGGTTGCGCGTCAGGTAGCGGCTGACGGTTTTGACTTGGTGAAACTGACAAAGCTGTACGGGAATGTCGGGGAACATCTGTGCCAAACCACGTCGCCCGTCACAAACGATGCTTTGAATTTCAATATCTTTGGCTTTCAGGCTGCCTATGGCTTGGGCGTATAGCGCGTTGGTTTCGTTTTTCACTTCGCTAACGGACAGGGCTTTGCCGCTGATGCTGTCCATTAAAACCATGACGCCGAATGTGCGGCCGAAGTAGGTGGTGTCCATCACGATGTTGACGCACTTCGGCGTGGTAAATTGTGCTTGCGGCGCGGCTTTTTTCAGGTGGTGGCAAATGGTTTTGCTGCTGCATTTGTACGCGGCGGCAAGTTGCGCGGCAGTCTGCTTGCCTTTGGTATAGCGATGCCACAGCTCTTGCGGATTGATGCTTTTACCGCTGCTGAAGCCTTTACCGCAACTGTGGCATTTGTAACGCTGCCTGCCGTTTTGCCTGCCGTTCTTTTTGACTTGTTTTGAGCTGCAAAAAGGGCATTTTTGTGTTCAAAACCTTTGACTCCGCTTAAAGCCTTGCAGCATAAGGCTTGCAGGGGTTTCCAGCACCTTTTTTGTCCTATATGCCCGTTTTGCCAATATTACCCAAGCCACAACTGCCCCCACCCTAACCCTCCCCCGCAAGCGGCGGGAGGGGACAGGTTTCAGACAGCCTTTATCACGTGGCGTGATGGGGTGTATATGGTTTTACGATTCGCCAACGCCCGCCGCTGCGCCTACAATGGGCTTGTTTTGTCAGATTGCTTTCAGGCAGCCTGAAAGCCTCAAACCAAAACATCAAAAACAAAGTCGTCATCATCACTGGCGCATCCAGCGGCATCGGCGAGGCCACTGCCTACAAGCTTGCCAAAGAGGGCGCGAAAATCGTACTCGGCGCGCCGTGAAGCGCAGCTCAAAGCGATTGCCAACCAAATCAAGGCCGACGGCGGCGAGGCGGTGTACCGCGTTACCGACGTGACCAAACCCGAAGACAGCGCCGCGCTGGTGGCATTGGCCAAAGAAGCGTTTGGCAAAGTGGATGCCATTTTTCTGAATGCCGGTTTGATGCCTTCATCGCCGCTGTCCGCGCTGGAAACGGCCAACTGGAACGCAATGGTTGATGTGAATATTAAAGGCGTACTCAACGGCATCGCCGCCGTGTTGCCCGAATTTATCGCACAAAAAAGCGGCCATGTGATTATCACGTCTTCGGTGGCCGGTTTGAAAGCCTATCCGGGTGCGGCGGTGTATTGCGGCACCAAATGGGCGGTGAAAGCGATTATGGAATCGCTGCGCATGGAGTCGGCGCAGACGGGTACGAACATCCGCACCGCCACGATTTACCCCGCCGCCGTGCGCTCGGAATTGGTGAGCCACATCACGGATCAGGGTACGTCGGCAGGCTACCGCGAGCTGTACGACAATTACGAAATCCCCGCCGAGCGCATCGCCGATGTGGTGGCCTTTGCGCTGTCGCAGCCGGCTGACACCAATATCAGCGAGTTCACCGTAGGCCCGACCACGCAGCCGTGGTAAGGGTTTGGATAGTTTTCAGGCTGCCTTCCCGCAGCATGCGAAAGGCAGCCTGAAAGCCGTTTTAGCCCCACAAAGAAACCGAACAGAATAGGGCGGGGCGCATACAAAAGCAGCCTGAAAACCGGAAAACCGGCTTTCAGGCTGCTTTTTTCAGGCTGCCGCTTAGTCTTTTTTGAAGTGGCGGCGGCGTTCGAGCTCGCTCAGGTAGCGTTTGCGCAGGCGGATGGACTGGGGGGTGATTTCGACCAGTTCGTCGTCGTCGATAAATTCGACGGCGCTCTCGAGCGTGAGCTTGATGGGGGTGGTGAGGCGCACGGCTTCGTCGGTGCCGCTGGCGCGCACGTTGGTGAGCTTTTTGCCTTTGAGCGGGTTGACGACCAAGTCGTTGTCGCGGCTGTGGATGCCGATGATCATGCCTTCGTAGAGTTTGTCGCCGGGGGAGACGAACATGCGGCCGCGGTCTTCCAGGTTCCACAGGGCGTAGGCGACGGCTTCGCCTTGCTCTTGCGATACGAGTACGCCGTTGTGGCGGCCGGGCATATCGGGCTTCACGGGCGCGTAGTCGTCGAAGACGTGGCTCATCAGGCCGACGCCGCGCGTCATGGTCATAAATTCGCCTTGGAAGCCGATCAGGCCGCGGGCGGGGATGTGGTATTCGAGGCGGGTGCGGCCGTTGCCGTCACTTTCCATATTGGTGAGCTCGCCACGGCGGCGGCCGAGTTCTTCCATCACCGCGCCCTGGTTGTCGTCGGGTACGTCAACGGTCAGGTTTTCATAGGGCTCGCATTTTTGGCCGTCGATTTCGCGGAACACGACGCGCGGTTTGCCGACGGCGAGCTCATAACCTTCGCGGCGCATGTTTTCCAGCAGGATGGTGAGGTGCAGCTCGCCCCGGCCGGATACGCGGAATACGTCGGCATCGGCGGTGTCTTCCACGCGCAGGGCGACGTTGGTGAGCAGCTCTTTTTGCAGGCGGTCGCGGATTTGGCGGCTGGTTACGAATTTGCCTTCGGTGCCGGCCAGCGGGCTGGTGTTGACCATAAAGTCCATGGTCAGGGTGGGTTCGTCCACGCTGAGCATCGGCAGGCCGACGGGGTTGTCGCGGTCGGCAATGGTAACGCCGATGCCGATGTCTTCGATGCCGGAAATAATCACGATGTCGCCGGCTTCGGCTTCTTCCAACGGCACACGCTCCAAGCCTTTAAAGCCCAAAAGCTGGTTGATGCGGCCTTGGGCAACTTGGGTTTCGTGGTTCATCACGGCGACAACCTGGCCGGGTTTGATGCGGCCGTTGAGAATGCGGCCGATGCCGAGGCGGCCGGTGTAGTTGTCGTAATCGAGCTGGGAGATTTGCAGTTGCAGGGGGGCGTCGGCATCGCCGCTGGGGGCGGGAGTGTGTTTCAGGATGGTGTCGAACAGCGGGCGCATATCGCTGCTCTCGTCGCTTTCTTCGAGTTTGGCAAAGCCGCTCAGGCCTGATGCGTACACAATCGGGAAATCCAGCTGTTCTTCGGTGGCGCCGAGATTGTCGAACAGATCAAAGGTTTGGTCGATTACCCACGAGGCGCGGGCGGTGGGTTTGTCGATTTTGTTAATCACAACAATGGGTTTTAAGCCCAGCGCCAGCGCTTTTTTGGTCACAAAGCGGGTTTGCGGCATCGGACCTTCTTGGGCGTCAACCAGCAGTACCACGCAATCGACCATGCCCAATACGCGCTCCACTTCGCCGCCGAAGTCGGCGTGTCCGGGGGTATCGACGATGTTGATGTGGTAGCCTTCGTATTCGATGGCGGTGTTTTTGGCGAGAATGGTAATGCCGCGTTCTTTTTCGAGATCGTTGCTGTCCATCACGCGCTCGTCCACCTGCTGGTTGGCGCGGAAAGTGCCAGACTGGCGTAAGAGCTGGTCAACCAGCGTGGTTTTGCCGTGGTCAACGTGGGCGATGATGGCGATGTTGCGGATGTTTTTCATGGTGTTTGTGTATCGGTAAATGGCAAAAGGCGCGGATTCTAACATATTTTAACTGTGGCTTCCGCGCTTTACATTGAATAAAGGGGCTGGTTCAGCGGCCGAACAGTTCCGCCACCATCCGCGCCTGCTCTTCGCTGTAAGGCTCGGCGCCGATGCGGGCGGCAAGGGCAAACTCGCCCGACAAGCCTTGCGCGGCTGCGGTTTGCTGCCAAAGATGCAGGCGCTCGGTGTCGGTGGTTTGCTTTTTCAGGCTGCGTACGGCGCGGGCGGCGCGTTCGGTATCGGTCGGTTTCATCGGAACTCCTGCTGTCATTTGGCAAGACAAAGTTTTCAGGCTGCCTGACGGCTCAAGGCAGCCTGAAAAGCGTTTTACGGATTCAAAATCCGCGCCACCAGCGCTTTTTCCTTGCCCTGCATATCGGGAATCTGCACCTGGATGCCGTTGCCCGGTGCAACGTCGGCCGCTTCGCCGCCGCGTTTCATCGCCTGCAAAACTACGGTTTGGTTGCCCTGCGGGTGGATGATTTCCAGCGTGTCGCCGACGGCAAAGCGGTTTTTCACGTCCACCGTTGCCCAGCCGTCGGCGTCGATGGCGCTGACCTGGCCGACGTACTGGCTTTGCTTGGAGAGCGAATGGCCTTCGAGATAGTTTTGGTATTCCTGCGTTTGGTGGCGTTCGAGAAAGCCGGTGGTGTAGCCGCGGTTGGCCAGGCCTTCGAGTTCGGCCAAGAGGCCGTAGTCGAAGGGGCGGCCGGCGACGGCGTCGTCAATCGCCTTGCGGTAGGCTTGGGCGACGCGGGCGACGTAGTAAACCGATTTGGTGCGGCCTTCCACTTTCAGGCTGTCCACGCCGATTTTTGCCAGTTCGGCCACCTGCTCGACGGCGCGCAGGTCTTTGGAATTCATAATATAAGTGCCGTGTTCGTCTTCCATAATCGGCATGTATTCGCCCGGGCGGTTGGACTCTTCGAGCAGGAAGATTTTGTCGGCTTTGGGGTGGCGTTTCTGGCCGTTGATGCCTTCAAAGGCCTGGTTGGCTTCTTCCTGTGCTTTGTTGAAATCAAAGCCTTCCAAGAGCTTGGCATCGCCCATATCGTCGATTTGCGTGTCGTGGACTTTGTAGTCCCAGCGGCAGGAATTGGTGCAGGTGCCTTGGTTGGGGTCGCGGTGGTTGAAGTAGCCCGAGAGCAGGCAGCGGCCGGAATAGGCGATGCACAGGGCGCCGTGCACGAACACTTCCAGTTCGATGTCCGGGCATTCCTGGCGGATTTCGGCGATTTCTTCCATCGACAATTCGCGCGACAGGATGATGCGTTCCACGCCGATGTTCTGCCAGAATTTCACGCCCCAGTAGTTGGTGGTGTTGGCCTGCACCGACAGGTGTATCGGCATTTCCGGCCAGCGCTCGCGGGTAACCATAATCAGGCCGGGGTCGGCCATAATCAGCGCGTCGGGCTTCATGGCGATGAGCGGTTCCATGTCGGCGACAAAGGTTTTGAGCTTGGAGTTGTGCGGCAGGGTGTTGCAGGTCAGGAAGAATTTTTTGCCGCGCCGGTGGGCTTCGGCGATGCCGTCTGAAAGCACATCGAGCTTGGCAAATTCGTTGTTGCGCGCGCGCAGGGAGTAGCGCGGGCTGCCGGCGTAAACGGCGTCGGCGCCGTAGTCGAAGGCAGTGCGCATGCGCTCGGGGCCGCCGGCGGGCAGCAGGAGTTCGGGAGATTTCATGGTGTTTGTGCTGTGTTTGGTGTGGTGAAACGGTTTTCAGGCTGCCTTGGGATGTGAAGGCAGCCTGAAAGGTTTGAAAACGTCTGAAAACAAGGATTTCAAGCGGGGCAGATTATCCGCGCTTTCGCCGGCGGCGGCAAGGCGGGGCATCGGGACGGTCGGCAGACAGGCTTTCAGGCTGCCGGTACGGACTATCGCAAAAGCAGCCTGAAACGGTTTTTCCCCTTTTCAGGCTGCCTGAAAGCTCAGGCGTCCAGTTCCACGCCCAGCCGCTCCATCAGCGCGGCGAAGGTGTCGGCCGAATCGAAGTGCAGCACCAGCGTGCCTTTTTTGCGGTTGCGGCTTTTGACTTCCGCCACCACGCCCAGCGACTGGGTAAGGGTTTCGTTCAGCCGGCGCAGGTCGGGATCGATCTGCTTGGGTGCTTCCGGCTTTTTGCCGGCGAGCAGGTTTTGGCTGCGGCGCTCGGTTTCGCGCACCGACCAGCCGTTGCGCACCGCTTTGCCCGCCAGATCGAGCTGGTCGGCCACCGGCAGGCTGAGCAGGGCGCGGGCGTGCCCCATTTCCAGGCTGCGCGCAAACAGCAGATCCTGCACCGGCGCGGGCAGTTTCAGCAGGCGCAGGCTGTTGGAAACCGCGCTGCGGCTTCGGCCAACGGCTTCGGCCACGGTGTCGTGGGTGAGTCCGAACTCGTCGATCAGGCGCTTCAAGCCCTGCGCTTCTTCGATGGGATTAAGGTTTTCGCGCTGGATGTTTTCGATCAGGCCGATGGCCAGCGCGGCTTTGTCGTTGATGCGCTTGACCACGACCGGCACTTCGGTTAGACCGGCGATTTGCGCGGCACGCCAGCGGCGCTCGCCGGCGATCAGCTCGTATTCGGAAAGGCCGTATTCGCGCACGATCAGCGGCTGGATGATGCCCTGCGCTTTGATCGATTCGGCCAGCTCGGCCAGCGAAGCGTCGTCCATCTGGCTGCGCGGCTGGTAGCGGCCGGGCTTGATGCTGGTAACCGGCACGCTGTCCAAGCGTTCGCCGTCGCCTTCGTTCAGGCTGCCGCTGCCGGCAATCAGCGAATCGAGCCCGCGGCCGAGGCCGCTTTTCGGTTTGGTGGACATGGTTTTTTCCTGTGGTTGGGGTCTGTTTACATTTGGTCTTGCGGCTGCTTTTGCGCCATAAAACAGGCTCTGCCGCGTTGCAAATCCTTGCAAGGTGTCCAACCTTGCTGCGGTTTGCGCCTTGCACAGCCCGTTTTCTGACACAAAATCCGCTTCGCAAACCAATTGCAAACAGACCTTGGGGCAGCCTGAAAACGGATTTGCGCTGTTCAGGCTGCCTGAAAAACGGGTTATTCCGCCGCGTTTTGCTGCTGTTTGTTTTGGCGCAGCCATTCGCGGGCGGCGGCTTTTTGCTCGTCGCTGCCGTACTGCAGATCGCGCATGGCACGGCGCTGGGCGGCGCGGCGGCGGTCTTCTTCAAGCTGGCTTTCGCGGAAACGCTCGCGGTTGGCGGGGGCGGCGCCGCTGCCCTGCTGTGCCCGCGCCCGCGCCATTGCCCGGGCGATCAGCGCGGCGGGGTTGAACGCGGCTGCTGTGGCGGTGGGACTGCCTGCGGCGGGCGCGGCGGCGGCCGTTTCGGCCTGCCGTTTTTCGGCGATGGCGGCGCGGCGCTCGGCCTGGCGGCGTTCGCGTTCGGCGGCTTCCTGCTCTTTGCGCCGCTGCTGCGCCTGATAGCGGCCGTAGGCATGGGCGGCAGCCTGAAAGCGTTTGCCGCTGCCGGGGCTTCTGTCTGAGGCAGCCTGAAAACGCGGCGGTTCGGCAAAATCGTCAAACAAATGCGCGCGCGGCAGGCTGTCGTCCGCCACCGGCAGCATATGGATGCAGTCCACCGGACAGGGAGCGACGCACAGGCCGCAGCCGGTGCATTCGTCGGCCAGCACGGTGTGCATCAGCTTGGAGGCGCCCATAATCGCATCGACGGGGCATGCGCGGATGCAGGCGGTACAGCCGATGCAGACGTCTTCGTCTATCCACGCCAGCGCGGCAGGCTGGACTTTCGCCGGCGCCTGCTCGGGCACGCCTAGCGCCTGCGCCAGATCGCTCATTACCCGCACCCCGCCCGGCGCGCACAGGTTGACTGCCGCTTCGCCCGCTGCCATCGCTTCGGCATAAGGCAGGCAGCCTGAAAAACCGCATTCGCGGCATTGGGTCTGCGGCAGCAGGGCGTTGAGGGTGTGGGCGCTGGGCTTCATCGGGTAAGGGTTTGAAACAAAAGGGCGCGATTATAGCCCAAAGCACTGCCGTCTTCTATGCCCGCTGCTGCCCGGTCTAAAGGCAGTCTGAAAAGCGGGGCAGGGCGGTTCGGGCTGGTTTGGGGCAATGCGGGCGGATGGGCGCGACGCGGCCGGTTTGGTACTGCGCGGCGGCAAGGCAAAAAGCAGCCTGAAAACCGTTGGCCGCGGTTTTCAGGCTGCTTTTGTTTGCCTTGTCAGGCTTTGAGTGCGCGCAGGCGCTCGACGGACGGGGCGTAGTAATAGCCGCCGGATACGGGCAGGCTCATGCGCTCGAGTACCAGGTCGGTTTGGCCGTCGGCATCGCCGAACATGCTCAACAGCTGGGCTTCGATATTGTGCAGCCGCGCGGCGTAGGCAATAAACATCAGCCCATGCTCGCCGCCTGAAGCGTTGCCGAAGGGTAGGCTGCGGCGGACGATTTTCAGGCCGACGCTGTTTTCTTTGATATTAACGCGGCCGATGTGCGAGCGCGGCAGGCGCTGTTCTTTGGAAAACTCGATGTCGTCTTCTTTGGTGCGGGCGATGGTTTCTTCTTGCTCGGCCAGATTGTAGCTTTCCCATTTTTTCAGATCGTGCAGGTATTTCTGCACCACGATATAGCTGCCGCCGGCACCGGCTTCGCCTTCCGGCACGGTGCCGATGCGGCGGATTTCGGGGTCTTCGTGCGGGTTTTCGGTGCCGTCGACAAAGCCGTCGAGACCGCGGTTTTGGTGGCGGCGGAAACCGTGGGTTTCGCTTTTCACGGCGATGGCGTCGCCAAACGCGGCCAGTACGTCGCGGGCGAGGGTGAAGCAGGCGTCGTGGTTTTTCGATTGGATGTGGATCAGCAGATCGTGCTGGGTGGCGGGCGCCAGACCCTTGCCCAGTGGGGTGAAGTTTTTCAGTTCCGCCGCTTCGTCGGCGCGTTTCAGGCTGCGCCAAAAGTCGCTGCCAAAAGCGAGGGTCAGCCCCAAGTCTTCGCCGGCAAACTGGCGCTGGCGCGCTTCAAGGGCGCTAAGGGCGGCCAGGCAGGCAGCCTGAACGGCATCGGGGCTGAGAATATCGGCTTCAATAAAAAAACCGGCCTGCGCGGTTTCGGGAATGATGGCGGATTGGGGGGTGCTCATGTTTTCTTTCCTTTTTGATTTGGTTTGTGTTTGGTGCGGCGCAAGCGCGATACAAGCGCGATAAGAGCGCGGATTATAAAGAAAGTGCGTGCGCCCCGCCATGTGCCCGGCGGGCGTTTAATCGGGGCGATAGCTGCAGCCTGTATCGGCGCAGGCAGCCTGAAAAAACGGTTTCAGGCTGCTTTGAATAAATAAAGGCAGGCCCTAGTGTTTGTATTCTATAATGCCGGCCTTTCGCCGCTGCCGCGCTCAACGCCGCATACGGGCTTTATGCGCTTTTGGGCGGTTTTTACCGATAATTTGCTGGACATCTGCCGCTATTTTCGCCAAAATCCGCGCTTTTGCCCGCGTCGGATTTATCGGGGTAAACCGCAATTTCATCACGAAAGAAGATAACCATGGATTTAAGAAAGCTGAAAAAACTGATCGATCTGGTTGAAGAATCCGGCATCGCCGAAATCGAGGTAACCGAGGGCGAGGAAAAAGTGCGCATTACCCGTACGCCGCACAACGCCGCCGCAGTTTATGCCGCCCCTGCACCTGTTGCGCCGGCAGTGGCCGCAGCCGCTCCTGCCGCTGCACCCGCCGCAGCTGCGCCTGCTGCGGCACCCGCCGGCCGCGATTTGTCCAACGCGCAAAAATCGCCGATGGTTGGTACTTTCTACCGCGCGCCCAGCCCGTCTTCTCCGGCTTTTGTCGAAGTCGGCCAAACCGTTAAAGCCGGCGACACCCTGTGCATTATCGAGGCGATGAAGCTGATGAACGAAATCGAAGCGGAAAAATCCGGCGTCATCAAAGAAATCCTGGTGGAAAACGGTACGCCGGTGGAATACGGCGAACCGCTGTTTATTATCGAATAAGGGCTTTCAGGCTGCCTTGGGCGAGTGTTTGAGGCAGCCTGAAACATTTGCGGCGGCAGCCTGAAATGCTGCCGGCCGCCTTTTCAGGCAGCCTGAAAACTTGGAAACAGGAAATCCCATGCTGAAAAAAGTTTTAATCGCCAACCGCGGCGAAATCGCCCTGCGCGTATTGCGCGCCTGCCGCGAAATGGGCATCGCCACCG
>ERZ772827.1510-NODE-1510-length-11698-cov-4.821524_pt1 | contig 11698 bp, 9 predicted proteins | sample MGYA00580850_ERZ772827 | MGnify/ENA primary metagenome ERZ772827 (study PRJEB29015, sample SAMEA2737950) | human oral metagenome | biome: human oral; feature: human-associated habitat; material: dental | place: China | collected 2145 ...
AACAACTGTAAATATCGTCCGTTATCACACAACAAGCTTCTATACAGAGCTTTTCTACGAGCGATGTTATTTTTTCGGCTTCTACTGTTCGCATATTGTTATTCAAAAAAAATATTAAAAAGTATAATCTGTATTAATATATAACTATTCTTGTATATCTATTTCAAAATAAGGCTCTTATTTTTTAGAGCCTTTTTGATTTTTCTGAATGAAATCTTCTACCGCAAGCGTCATTGAGGAGAATTGCGGGTTCGGTACCTCCAAATCGACTCGGAAGCCTGCATCGCGTATAGCCTGTGCTGCCGACGCTCCCAAACAACCGAAGTATATCTCACCCTGCTCGAATTTCGGGAAACTCTTTAACAGCGATTGTACTCCGAGCGGCGAGAAGAATATTACCATATCGTAATTGAATTTCTCGCTCCTGCCAAACTCGTTATTTACAGAGCGGTACATTATTGCGCGGTCGTAGTTTATTTTTGATTTTTCGAGAAACTTATCGACTTCCTCGTTACCTGTCTGTGGCAGTATGAACAGAAACTTTTCGTTTGCGTTTTTCTCTATCATAGCAAAAAGCTCATTGAGCCTGCCGGTAGGAGCCGAAAATATCTTACGCTTACGGAATTTTATATATTTCTGTATATAAAAGGCAAACGATTCGTTGAGACAGAAGTATTTCATCTCAGGCACTATTTTCACCTTTCCCTCTTTTGCCAAGCGGAAAAACTGATCCACTCCCGTACGAGCCACGAATACTATCGCCGAATAGTTCGGAATATCAATCTTTTGCTTCGAAAATTCGTTGAGAGTATAGCCCTCTACCTTTATAAACGGACGGAAAACTACATTGACATCGTATTTGGCTGCTATGTCGAGATATGGTGATTTTATACCCTCTTCGGGTTTGGGTTGTGATATAAGTATATTCTTGATTTTTAACACTTTGGTAGCTTAAATTTTTATTAGACAATAAACACTGAAAATACTTTGATTAGTACCAAAATCGGTAAAATTTCGAGAGTGCAAAGGTACAAAAAAAACAGATACAAAGTATTTGCTCCAAAAGAAAAAAACTGTAATGTGTTGATTGTTACTTTTATAAGGAAAAATGCTATAAGCCCCACACCGACTATCGTCAGAATTATATTGGTAGGCATTACAAAATAAATATCTACAAATGAAAGCAGAAACAATATTACTCCCAAGTTTACGAATGTATCGACAAACATATTCAGATAACTCGATACGTTATAACTGTTTATATTGAAGAGTTTTTGTAATATTTTTATAATCAGTAGCTTGTATGTGAGGTAAGCAACGAAAGTACCAAAAATAATTGCCGCATACCAACCCACCTGTAAGTAATCCCATTTGCCGTCTTTTACTAAAATATTGGGAATAAACTTATTCAAACTTATCAAGGCAAACAAAATAAAACCTACCGAACCTACGAAACCTGTAAGTACTTTGTTGATAGCAGTATCTTTGTTTTCGCTGCTTTTGATTTTGAAGAAGTCCAACAAGAAAAAACCAAAAAAACGATTGGATATCACAAAGTTGATACCTAAAAGTAAGAAACAAAACAGGTATATTATTATTATATACGGACTTTGGAGTAAGTTTATGGGTTTTGGTATTTCGTCGAGCATATCAACCTTCTATATATGTGAATTTTATCCTATCCTTGTGCCATTCGACAGGTTTTTCGAGAGCAGCAGACAACTCTTCGGTAGAGGATATAACCTGCCACATAGCCTTATTCTCTTCCTGCATAAAGTTTTCGACCACCGTCTTATCGAGCATTCGTAGTATTTCGTCGAAGTAACCGTTTGTATTTATTATTATTATCGGTTTGAAAAACAGTCCGAGTTGTTTGAGAGCCAGCGTCTCGAACAGTTCGTCGAATGTACCTACGCCGCCCGCCAATACAATGATGGCATCGGCTACATCTCGCAGTATATCTTTGCGTTCTGCCATAGTGTTTACGGCTATAACCTCCGAAAGCCCCTCGTGCAGCCATTTTTTGTCTATCATAAATTGCGGTATTACGCCCACACACTTGCCGCCGTTGTCTAAAACACTACGCTCTACCTCGTACATAAGCCCACTGCTGCCGGCTCCCGTATAGCAGACGATATCACGTAGGGCAAGTATCTTGCCCAAACGGTCGGCTTCTCCGAAATAACGTCGGTCTATCTTATTGCTCGACGAACAAAATACGCTTACGGTTTTTATCATAAAAAGTTATTTTTTAATTTGGTTGTTTTTTTGACGATCCATATTATCTATATCCGGGTTGTCGAATCCCGAGGGACGTATCATTGTGGTCGATGTGGTAGCAGTCGGTAACGACGGTACTGTGTGCGGAGTATTATTCTTACCCGTTTTATCGCGGCGAGTGGTCTTCTTGCCCGTTGTCTTCTTGTCTTCTGAGGCAGTGTTTGTGGGTTTTATGGCGTTTTTGGTTCTTCTGAAAATATCCGTCTTCGACAAGGGACGCAGAGCTATCTGCCAACTGTAATTAGGCAGGTAAATCTTGCTTTGGTCAATCTGATTTATTGGGTATAGGTTGCCCGATGGCTTTGTCTTTACTATTATCTTGTCGAGAGTGTTTTTGTCGTTTACATAGATATTCATCATCGGGCTTTCGGTTGTAGCCATTCCTATGAGTGAGCCGTCTGCTTTGTCTTCGAAGAAATATACGCTTTGGGCGTTGCCTAAGATGTCTATTTTCCGTAACGAGTCGTTTTTTATATACCCTATCATCTGTTTGCCCGACAGTTGGTTGAAGTACTTCTGCTCGACCGAATCGGTCGCAAAGGCTTTGTCGTTTATCAGTATTCTGTCGAGCTTTTCGTCTTTCTGGAATATACGTATCGTATCGCCCGTTATTTGGCGTTTCTCTGACCATACTATCGGCTTGTTGAGCATCGTAAGGACCGAGTCTTGTGTGCTGAATATGGCAGAGTCGCAAACACCTTGGATATTGTTGCGGTAAAAACGTACGTTGTGGAAGCCTTCGAATATCTTGTAGACGGAGTCTTTGATAGACTTTATCGTATCCGCAGGCAAAGAGTCGGGGATATATTTGACGGAGTATGTCCTCAGCGTATCGGAGTGTAAGAATAGCGTATCGGGCGACGAGTATTCCATCATTACGGCAGAGTCGGTTACTATGCCACGCTCATTTTTCTCGATGTAGTAGCCATATTGTCCGTTCAGCGAAACCTTCTTTTTGAGGTCGATGAGATGGACGTTCTTGAAACCCTCGCCTTTGCCGTTTTTTTTGTCGTAGAAGAGAGTGTCGGCTTCGAGGCGTTTGCCTTCGTTGTGCTCTATGTATGAGTTGAGCAGTAGTTTAGACTGTTCGTTTTGTGTATTGTACCAGCCGTATTCGGAGTAAATCTTTGTCTCTTTTTCGTACAGGATAGTAGTCGGTCCGACGATAGATGCAATCTTGGAGTCGGTATTGTAACGCAGTGTATCCGAGTTCATTACGAACCTATTGTTCTCTAACTTTACCTTGTGTCGGAATACAGCCGTATTGTTAGCGGGGTAGTAGTGCCCCGTTTCGCTCACCAAGGTATTGAGAGAGTCTCTTATGACGCCTCCGTCGAAGTAATATCCGACGTTTTTCGCTCTGTCGTAGTTGAGCGAATCTGTCTCTAAGGTGGCTGTGAGGTTGTCCATCAGCACATTGTATCTGAGGCGAGCAAGCTTTATATTGCCGTCGTAATAGAGTTCGTCGGCATATACGAACAGAGTATCGCCCTGTTGTATGAGCACGTTGCCGTAGGCATCGAACGAGTTTTTGGCTTCGTAGAAATAGGCACTGTCGCAGTAGAGATAGACTCCATCGTGCGAGAAAACGACATTACCCACCAATATCTGTGCCTCGGCGTTTATGTCTTGGTCGTAGTACCACGTGTCAGAGTTTTCGATTGTAACGTACGTAACATTCTTAGACGTTCGTGCAGAGTTTTTTGTCGGTGTTTGCGGGTTACCCGTTTTGTTTTTGATGTTTTCGGGGGCGGGTATTCTGTTTGCAGATTTATCTATTGTGAGTTCCTTAGTAGGTTGTAGTGTAGGTAATGGTCTGGTTCTCTTGGTGTTGCTTGGGCGTGGTGGTTGTGAGTACAGTGAGGCAATGCCTGCAATTACCACAAAAACAGTCAGTAAGATATTGCGTAGTGTTTTGGTCTTGGAAGAGGATAAATATCGTTTTTGTTTTATGTTCATACGTCTCTATTGTCCTTTTTTAGTAACTATTTTTGCTCGAGGTCGTCGTATTTGTCGAAGATGAAGTTACTGTAAGGGTATTTTTGCGAATAAAGTTCTTTGACTTTGTCGTAAAGAATTAGTTTAAAGCTATCGATATTTATTTTCTCTTTTGCCGATATGAATAGGCAGTTTCCTGCAAGTTTTGCCATATATGTTTTTTGCAGTTCGTCGAGCGGTATGTTGTCTTTGGTACGAACCGAGAGGTCTGCCTCGTCTTTTTCGGTAAACGAATAGTTGTCTATTTTGTTGAAAACCACTATTGTAGGCTTTTCTGTTTTTACTATGGATTTTATTGTCTCGTTTACTACGTCGAACTGTTCTTCGAAGTTTGGGTGCGATATATCGCATACGTGCACAAGTATATCGGCTTCGTTGAGTTCGTCGAGGGTCGATTTGAACGATTCTATCAGGTTATGCGGCAGTTTGCGTATAAAACCGACCGTGTCCGAGAGTAGAAAAGGCAGATTGTCGACTATCACTTTACGTACCGTAGTGTCGAGTGTAGCGAATAGTTTGTTTTCGGCAAGTACGTTCGATTTGCCTATGAGGTTCATTATTGTCGACTTCCCTGCATTGGTGTATCCTACAAGGGCTACACGTATCATATTTTCGCGATTTTTGCGTTGTATGGTTTTCTGTTGGTCTATCTTGCGTAGCTTCTCTTTGAGTAGCGATATTTTCGAGAGCAATATACGTCTGTCTGTCTCTATCTGGGTCTCTCCGGGACCACGCATACCGATACCGCCCCGCTGACGCTCGAGGTGTGTCCACAGACGTGTGAGGCGTGGCAGCATATATTGGCACTGTGCAAGCTCTACCTGAGTTTTGGCATTGGCGGTCTGTGCCCGTTGTGCAAATATATCGAGGATAAGGTTGGTGCGGTCTAATATTTTTATTTTCAGTATGTTCTCGATATTGCGTAGCTGTACGGGCGACAACTCGTCATCGAAAATCACAAGGGTTATCTCTTCGTTGTCTGCGATATACTCCCGTATCTCTGCCAACTTACCTTCGCCTACGAATGTACGTGGGTTAGGGTAGGGCAGATTCTGAAAAAAACGCTTCACGGGCACTGCTCCCGCTGTTTCGCTCAGGAAAGCAAGCTCCTCAATATACTCTTTTGCTTTTGTCTCAGGTTGTTGTGGTGTGATAATACCAATTAATACAGCCTTTTCCATTAAATATTCGCTTCTGCCAAATTCTTTTTCGTAAATTTTTTGCAAAGGTACTATTTTATTGTAAAATAACATATCACAGGCGGCTAAAATACTAAGTTTTCGGATACATAAAAACTCGAAATACGGCAATCGGAAAACCATATACTCACACATATCAAATATTGCCTGCAAAATACCTACTTTTAGGTATTGCGTACTGTTATAAGGTATTATAATTTTGCGTACTGAAATTGTAACTACCCCCAAAAGACTCCGAAATGTCTCAAACACAGAAGTCAAGCGTAAGAAAGCAAGTACTTGCCACAGCCACCGAAGAGTTTTTCGAAAACGGTTTTGCTGGTACCTCTATGCGTGCCATTTCGGCACTGTCGGGGGTATCGATGAGTAACATATACAATTACTTTAAAGATAAAAACGAAATACTGTATGTTGTGTTGCAGCCGCTATTGGAGGCTTTCGACTGCCTGCTGTCGAGGTACGGCGACAAAGAGTACATAGAAGCCAATTTTTCTTCGATAGGAGACTATCAGACAAGTGTGGTTAATGAATTTATGGAGATACTCAATAATTTCAGGGAAGAGTTGCGACTATTGCTTTTTCGGTCGGCAGGCTCGTCGTTCGAGAACTTTCAGTATACGTTTGCCGAAAAATACTCTCAAGCCAATAGTCTGTGTATCACGCTTATGAAGCGGCGGTATCCACATATCAAAACCGATTTTTCGAATATTTTTATCCGCTCTCTGTCATCTTTTTGGATTACGATTATGGGCGAGATAATCACGCACGACGAACTGACACCGTCGGAGATAAAGCATTTCCTCGAAGAGTATATACAGTACAGTACTGCCGGTTGGGAGACGATGATGAAGCAGTGAAGATTTTTTATATAGTTGATTATTAGGGTTTTTTGCTTTTCGCATGAGATTGAACGGTTTCGATTATTAGGCAGTTGACCGCTTCTTGGAAAAGTTATATTTGTGGACGGGGCTTCGGTCGATGTAGGCAAAGCTGTCGGCAAACCGCAGGGCGTAAAAAAACAGAGTGTATCAAACAATTTACACTCTGTTTTTACAATCGTATTTTATGTGTTTACGCCTTTTATCTTTGATTGACAGGTAATTCGCTTCTTGCGATGTGTAAGGCGGAAACCGATGGTTTTAGTTTTTTATCATTTTACCTAAAACCCAAAACCTAAACCCCAATACCCAAAACCTAACTTACTTCCTTTCGACTATGAATATGGACCAGGCAAAGCCTATGTTGGCAAGCGTGTAAAGCTCTTTGCCGTTTTTCCACACCTTGGCTGCAAAGTTTGTGCCATCGCTTTGGTGTCCCCCTGCCACATATACATCGCCGTTGTGTACCACTATGGATTTGGCTATGCCATTATCGGCAAGTTTATAAAGTTCCTTGTTGTTTTTCCATACTTTAGCTACCCAATTTAAACCTTCTACCTCGACCCCTGCTACGTATATATCTTGACCGACCACATATACGGAGTAGGCGAAGACACTATTAGAACCGGAGGTCTTGAATACCACCTTGTTGTTTTTCCACACCTTGGCTACTTTACCGTCGTCCCCTGCGGTATATACATCTTCGCCTACCACAAATACGGAGTTGGCTTGGGCACTATTGGAGCCGTCTGTAAGGGCAAGATGTTCTTTGCCGTTTTTCCACACTTTGGCAATAGTGTTTATGCCGTTGTCCTCACAGCCTACGGTATATACGTTGCTACCCGCTACAAATACGGAGAAGGCATTGGCTCTATAAGAGCCGTTTGTAAGGTTGGTGGCACTTTTGTTTTTCCAAAGTTTGGCTACGTTGCCGTCGTTTCCTACGGTATATACTTTATCCTCTGCTACGAATACGGAATTGGCTCCGGCATAATCAGAGCCATCTGTAAGAGCATAGAGCTCTTTGTCGTTTTTCCACACCTTGACAATCTTGTTTTTGCCGTTGTCCTCACAGCCTGCGGTATATACATCTCCGCCTACTACGAATACGGAGTATGCGGCAGCAAATTTAGAGCCGTCCGTAAGGCTGTAGAGCTCTTTGCCGTTTTTCCACACCTTGGCTGCGTCTTCTGCCCCACTCTCGTCAGTGCCTGCCACATAGATGTCTATATTATTGGGCGGTTCGGGCGGGTTGGATTTGCAGGCAGTGAAGCTTGTTGCCAACATTGCTGCTGCGGCAGCTACCATCAAAAATATTTTTCTCATGATAAGATGTAATTTTCTAAGTTAATATTCTATTTATTACATTGTTATAATTGTCTGTATATGGCGAAAAATGCTCTTAATAAGCGATTTTGAGAGGCAACCCACTCGGAAGTACGCCCGCAGGAGCTGCCTACGGTCTCGTAGAGCGACGATAGTGTGTTTTTTACCTTTGTTGTCATAGCTATTATTTTCGTTTTGTGGTCATTGTCCGACGGCAAAGATAGTAATTTTTTGTTTAAGACTATTTCGTTTTGTGTTTTCTTAAATATTCCGAGCAGGGTTAGATATGATTTTTGATGCCTGCAATCATATTCAAATCACTCACATAAATAGCTTGTATTCAGTAGTGTTTGTGGTCGACTTAGGTCGATGTAGGCGAAGCTGTCGGTAGGCTACCTGCCTAAACCGCAGGGCTAAAAAAAGAGAGGGTGCATCATTCCGATACACCCCCTCTCTTAAAAATATCACTTTACGTCTTTTTAATATTAAACAATAGTTTTATTTACTTAGATTGATACAAATTTTTAGAATAATAAGCATATCGGGCTACTACAAGGCTTCATTTTGATTTGGGTTTTTATCATTGTCCCTAAAACCCAACACCCAACACCTAACTTACTTCCTTTCGGCTATGAATATGGAGAAGACACCGCCTTTGTCGGCAAGCGTGTAGAGCTCTTTGCCGTTTTTCCACACCTTGTTTACAAGTTTTGTGCCATCGCTTTCGTACCCTACCACATATACATCGCCGTTGTGTACCACTATGGATTTGGCTGAACCATCATTGGCAAGTTTGTGGAGTTCCTCTCCGTTTCTCCATACTTTAGCGGCACTTCCTTCGTCTCCTGCTACATATACATATCCGCCGACCAGATATACGGAGTAGGCATAGGCATCTTTAGAGCCGGAGGTGTGGAATATCTCCTTTTTGTTTTTCCACACCTTGGCGACCGCGTTTGTGCCGTCGCTCTCATATCCTGCGGTATATACATCTTCGCCTACTACGAATACGGAGTTGGCGGCAGCACTATTAGAGCCATCGGTAAGTTCGTAGAGCTCTTTGTCGTTTTTCCACACCTTGGCTATATTGCCGTCGTGCCCTACGGTATATACGTTGCTACCCGCTACGAATACGGAATTGGCTCCGGAATATTTAGAGCCGTCTGTAAGGTCGGTGGCACTTTTATTTTTCCACATCTTGGCTACATATTCTGAGCCGAGCTCATAGCCTACGGTATATACATCTCCGCCTACTACGAATACGGAGTTGGCGGCAGCACTATTAGAGCCATCGGTAAGTTCGTAGAGCTCTTTGTCGTTTTTCCACACCTTGGCTACATTGTTTGCGCCGTTGTGCTCACAGCCTGCCGTATATACATCTCCGCCTACTACGAATACGGAGTTGGCAGCAGCACTATTAGAGCCGTCGGTAAGTTCGTAGAGCTCTTTGCCGTTTTTCCACACCTTGGCTACATCTTTTACCCCACTCTTGGCATAACCTGCCACATAGACGTCTACCTCCTTGGGTTGTCCGGGTGAGTGGGATTTGCAGGCAGTGAAGCCTGTTGCCAACATTGCTGCCGCAGCAGCTACCATAAAAAATGCTTTTCTCATAATAATGATAATGCAATTTTTTTAGTTAAACAATCTTTTTTTATTGGCATTGCTAAGTTGCTATAGTTCTTGGAAATATTATAAAGCTTAATAAACTATATTAATTTAATCAATGCCATATGTCTTATTAATTTTTGGCAAAATTACTATAAACAAATACACTGTGCAATACGCAAAAACACGTATTTTTATCAGTAAATTCCGAAGTTTTTTTGCAATAATCTACGTGTTTTTCGAAAAATCACAGCCGTAGCAACCACTCGGCTGCTATGCTGCAATATGGTTATAATTGTTTAAATGTGGTGTAAGGTACTCTTATGTACTTTACGCTTTTCGTCTTTGATTGACAGGCGATTTGCTTCTTGCGATGTGTAAGTCGGGAAACCGATGGTTTGTTTTTTTTCGTTGTCCCCACACCCAACAAACACCCAATACCCAAACCCCAAAACCTAACACCCAACTTCAGTCAGCGATTTATTGGGGGGTGAACCACTCGAAGACACGCCCGCAGGGGCTGCCTTCGGTCTCGTAGAGTGATGATAGTGTGGTTTTTGCTCTTGTTGTCATAGCTATATTTTCGTTTTGTGGTCATTACCCGACGGGCAGAGACGATGTTTTTTTTATTTAAGACTAATTAAAGTTTGTGTTTTCTTAAAATTTCGAGTAAAATTATGTAGAAATTTTCATTATTGCAATCATATAAATAGCTTATATTCAGTCGTATTTGTGGGCAGTTTCGGTCGATGTAGGCGAAGCTGTCGGCAGATGATATGCCTACATCGCAGGGCTAAAAAAAGAGAGGGTGCATCATTCCGATACACCCTCCCCTCTTAAAAATATCACTTTATGTCTTTTTGATATTAAACAATTAGTTTTATTTACCTAACACCCAACACCAAAAACCTAAAACCAAACTTACTTCCTTTCTACTATGAATATGGAGCGGGCAATGCCTTTGTTGGCAAGCGAGTAGAGCTCTTTGCCGTTTTTCCACACCTTGGGCTCAAGGTTTGAGCCCTCTCCTTCGAACCCTGCCACATATACATCGCCGTTGTATACCACTATGGAGTTGGCATGGCATTTATCGGCAAGCTCGTAGAGCTCCTCGCCGTTTTTCCATACTTTAGTGACACCTCCTTCGCCCCCTGCCACATATACATCATCACCGACCACATATACGGAGCGGGCTATGGCACTTTTAGAGCCGTCTGTAAGGTCGGTGGCACTTTTGTTTTTCCACACCTTGGCAACATCTTTTGTTCCGTTGCTCTCACACCCTGCGGTATATACATCATCGCCTACCACGAAAACGGAGCTGACATAGGCATATTTAGAGCCATCGGTAAGAGCAAAGAGTTCGCTGCCTTTTTTCCATACCTTGGCGACTTTGCCGTCGTACCCTGCGGTATATACGTTGCTACCCGCTACGAATACGGAGCTGGCTGTGGCACTTTTAGAGCCGTCTGTAAGGTCGGTGGCACTTTTGTTTTTCCAAAGCTTGGCGACTTTGCCGTCGTTCCCTGCGGTATATACCTTATCATCCGCTACGAATAGGGAATTGGCGTAGGCATTTTTAGAGCCGTCGGTAAGTTTGTAGAGTTCTTTGTCGTTTTTCCACACCTTGGCTACAAAGTTTGTGCCGTTGTACTCATAGCCTGCACTATATACATCTCCTCCTACTACGAATACGGAGTTGGCACCGGCATCTTTAGAGCCATCGGTAAGTTCGTAGAGCTCTTTACCGTTTTTCCACACCTTGGCTGCGTCTTCTGCCCCACTCTCGTCAATGCCTGCCACATAGATGTCTATCTCCTTGGGCAGGGGTGGTTTGGGCGGTTCAGGCGGTTCGGGTGAGTTGGATTTGCAGGCTGTGAAGCCTGTTACTAACATTGCTGCCGCTGCAGCTACCATCAAAAATGCTTTTTTCATAATAAATGCAATTTTTTAGTGAATATTATTTTTTATTTAACGCTTGGGTTATACTGAAAAATCACTGCCTTGACAACCGCTTGGCTGCATATCTGTGATATGGTTATAATTGTCGAGGTGTGTAGTAAAACGCTATTAATCAGTAGTTTATTGGGGGGGGGTGAACCACTCGAAGACACGCCCGCAGGGGCTGCCTTCAGTCTCGTAGAGTGATGATAGTATGTTTTTTGCCTTTGCTGTCATAGCCATATTTTCGTTTTGTAGTCACTACCCGTCTGCAAAGATAATGCTTTTTTTTATTCAAAGAAATTTATCCGAAAAAATTTTGTTTAAAAAATTATCTTCCGCCCCGAAAAAAAATAGAGATAAGCATTGCGGCTTATCTCTACTCGTCTCTTTTTATCCATAAATCGGAGTATACGCTACTCAAATGAGAGCCAAACCGTTGATATAGGTGTATATACAACTTACGAT
>ERZ772827.1513-NODE-1513-length-11691-cov-2.899966_pt1 | contig 11691 bp, 10 predicted proteins | sample MGYA00580850_ERZ772827 | MGnify/ENA primary metagenome ERZ772827 (study PRJEB29015, sample SAMEA2737950) | human oral metagenome | biome: human oral; feature: human-associated habitat; material: dental | place: China | collected 2145 ...
GCATAACTCTAAAATTGACCGAACCGCCTTGAGCACGTGGGCTCAGAAGGTACTTGCCGGAGCGTAATATAGCGCATTTTATGCGCTACATTCTGGTGCCTGCATACCCCCTTCAAACCTTCTCCTATCCTGTGTCTGTGCCCTGCGTACACACCATAAATACACCACATAGTGATACATAATCTTTCGGAGGCGATGATGACTAACCCCGCTCCCCTGGCGGCACGCTACACCGACCCATCTCCCCGTTCGCTACGGCCCGTTGAAGAATCAGATTTTGCCCCGAGCAACGCAGAACGTGTGCTGCTGACCGGTGCCAGCGGCATGCTGGGCCGCGAGTCTGCGCTGGCCCTATTGCGTGCCGGGTACACTGTGCGGGTGTTTCAACGCTCAGATTCGGGAATAGCCGCCCTGCTGCCGGATACTATTCGTCCCAGGTTCGAGCAGGTGCGGGGTTCCCTCACCAACCGGCAAGCCATTGAGCAGGCGCTGACAGGCGTGAACGGTATTGTGCACGCAGCCGCGAAAGTATCGGTCTCCGGTGACTGGCGCGACTATGAACGGGTGAATATTGAGGGAACCAAGAGTCTGCTGGATGCTGCGGTTGAGCATGCAATCCCCAAATTTCTGTATATTTCCTCCCCGTCGGTAGCGCACGCCGGAGCGGCGCTTGTTGGTGCAGGGAACGGGGATGCCTCCCCCGAACACGCGCGCGGCAACTATGCCAGGTCAAAGGCGGTGGCGGAGAAAGCGGTGCTGCAGATGAACGGTACTGCGCTATCCACCGGGGAGCATCTGTGCACCGGTGCCCTGCGCCCACACCTGATCTGGGGCCCGGGAGACACGCAGCTGGTGGAACGCATCCTGGAGAGGGCCCGTGCGGGGCGGCTGCCGCTTCTATCCGGTGGGACCGGGCTGATCGACACCCTGTACATTGATAACGCCGCCGACGCGGTGGTGCACGGTTACGAACGGTTGGAGGAGCTTGCCGGGCGGGCTGTAGTGGTCACCAATGGGCAGCCGCGCACAGTTGCCGAGCTCATGAGCGGCTTCTGCACTGCTGTGGGCGTTCCCGCACCGCGTTTTTCGGTACCGGCACCGGTGGCTGTGGTGGCCGGGCGCCTGATTGAGAAGGTGTGGGCTTTACTGCCTCATTCGGTGACCGCCGGTGATGAGCCTCCCATGACGGGGTTCCTGGCGGAGCAGCTGTCAACGGCGCACTGGTTTGACCAGCGAAACACCCGTGAACTGCTGGGGTGGGAACCGGCCGTATCAATTGAAGAAGGATATGAGCGGCTACGCCTGTTTTACGGGGATAAGTACTCCCGGCCGTAAAGGTTCATTACCTCCGGTCAAGCCCGCGCGGGGTACGTTGGCAGTGGGGGCACCGGTATGAGGAGCGGTTCATAAACGGTTCACGCACGATAATGCTGGTGCGTCCCTCATCCAGGCAGCGGCGGCACGGCTCACCGGCGCGCCCGTAGGCGTTCAGCGACCGATCAAAATAGCCGGACTGCCCGTTGACGTTCACATACAGGGCATCGAAGCTGGTGCCGCCGGCGCGGAGCGCTTCAGTAAGTACCTGCTGCACGGCGGCAAATAGTTCCCGGGTCTGTGCGGCGCTAAGCGTGCGGGATGGTTTGGCGTAGTGAATCCTGGCCCACCACAGCGCCTCATCCGCATAAATATTCCCGATACCGGATACCACGGACTGATCTAGCAGCAGGCGTTTAATGCCGCTGGCGGTGCGGAGCATCTTCGCCCGTATCAGTGACAGATCAAAATACGGGTCTACAGGGTCACGCCCAATATGCTGCACGGCCTGCGGCACCAAAAACTCTTCCGGTATTTCTTCTGCACCGGACAGCGAAGCACTCGCAGGAATGTCAGACACTACATCCGAGAGGAACATGCCGCCAAAGATACGCTGATCAACAAACCGTAATTCGGTAGTTTTACCGGTACTCTCGCCATCGGCAGGTTCAAGTTCAAGGACGATTTTGAGGTGCTTCTCGGGTGCAAAATCTGGGGTTTTTACCAGCAGTTGCCCGCTCATTCCCAGGTGTATGACCAGCGCATACGGCAGCAGCTCACCGGAGGCGCGTCCGCCCCTGCCGGTGGCTGCGAGCGTGAGCCACATGTATTTGCCGCGCCGATACGCCCCGTGAATGCGGGTTCCTTCCAGGCGGGCGGCAAAATCTGCTGTGCCCGGTACATGGCGGCGAGTAGAACGTGCATCCAGAATACGCACACGCTCAATGATCCGGCCCGCGGCGTGGGTCTGAACACCCTCACGGACGGTCTCAACCTCGGGAAGTTCAGGCACTGTGCCCTCCTTACTGCCTCATATGAACCGCAAACAGGCACCGTCAGCCCAGGGTCACAGCAGCACCCGGTAGGCTGCCTCGGCCGCCAGGCGTTCCGCTTCTTTCTTGCTGGTGCCTTCACCGGTTCCGGCAACTTGCCCGGCAACCACGGCTTTGGCCGTGTAGTGGCGTGCGTGGTCTGGCCCTTCGCCGCTCACCTCATATCGGACCTCGCCCCAGGCCCTGGAAGCCACCAGCTCCTGCAGATCGGTCTTCCAGTCACGCCCGGAATTCAGCACGGCCTCATCATCCAATAGCGGTGCAATTAAGCGCAGCACAAGCTCCCGGGCGGCTTCCCTGCCAAGGGTCATGTAGGTTGCACCGAAAATAGCTTCCATCGTATCGGCAAGGATTGAGTCTTTATCGGCACCGCCGGTCAGCCGCTCCCCCTTGCCCAAACGGATATGCGGCCCCAGCCTCAGCTCACGGGCAACTTTTGCCAGCGCCACGGTAGACACCACCACGTGGTGCCGTTTCACCAGCTCCCCTTCCGGCATATCCGGGTAGCGGCGAAACACCTCTTCCGCGATAGCGAGCGAAAGCACCGAATCTCCCAGAAATTCCAGGCGCTCATTATGGGCGACCCCGGGATTCTCAAAAGCATAGGAACGGTGCGTTAGGGAGCGCAGAAACGTCTCAATAGTGACGCCGAGACGTTTCTGCAACTCCCTAGCGTCAGATGCACTAGGAACGTTATTCATTGGCAGCCAACTGTAATTTATGCGTCGGCGACCTTGCGGCCCTTGTACTCCAGGAACAGGGCGTTACCCGCAGCATCGGTGACAACCTTAGCCCGGTGCGGCAGGCTGTAGGTCACACGACCGTTCTCGATGGTCTTCACCAGCGGGGGCACAGAGGCCTTCCACTGGGAACGGCGTGCGCGGGTGTTAGCGCGGGACATTTTGCGCTTGGGAACAGCCACAGCTATCTCACAATCTCTAGTAATAACAATTTAGTTTTCGGTACCCGTGCCAAGCAGCCCCTGCAGGGCCGACCAGCGCGGGTCTAACGCCTCGTGATGATGCCCTGGGTTCTCCTCCAGGCGCGCTCCGCACTCGGAGCACAGACCCTGGCATGTTTCCCTGCATACGGGCTGGAACGGCAGCTGAAGGATCACTGCGTCCCGCAGTGCCGGTTCGAGGTCAAGCGTTTCTCCCTCAACGGCGTACTGCTCATCCACTTCGTCTTCGGGGCCGCCCTCAGGGGCCTTCTCGAACACGAAAAGCTCTTGAATGTCGGCCGACATTTCATAATCAATCGGATCCAGACACAGGCTACACTCGCCGTGTACATCCACAACGGCGTCGCCGGTAACTAGAATACCATCTACCACAGACTCTAACCGAACGTTCATATCAATATCGGTACCCTCAGGAACGCCAATAAGGGCATTTCCTAAATCAGCCGGTGCGGGAACAACCTCGGCAAATGTTTCCGAAGTGCCCGGGCGATGCATCAGGTTAGTCACCGAGAGCACCAGCTCAGACGAGTCTTTACGTGAAATGACGTATCTCCTTATGAAATGTATAAACCAAAATCTCAGTCTATAGCGTGCGCAAGCACAATGCAAGATAACACACTGTTTATGAGACCTTAACCATACGATCTCGGGCGTGTCTAGGCGTTTGAGCCGCCCTGCAAGCCGCACCTCAACAGAATGAACCCACCCCGGATCGCTGTCATTATGCCCCTTGCGGGCCCCTACCACAGGTACATTAATGCCGCTGCGCAAGAGCGTGGGCTACTACCTGCGGAACAAACGGGCGCACATCCCCACCTAACGAGGCAACCTCACGAATAATCGTGGACGACACCCCACCGTAGCGGTCTTCTCCCGCTAAGAAAACGGTCTCTACCTTCGATAAATGCCGGTTCATACTCGCCATCGGGGCCTCATACCCATAATCGGTACCCGAGCGCAGACCCTTCACTAAGGCGCTGGCGCCACGTTGAGCCGCGTACTCCGCCAAGAGCACCCCAGTTGGGATAATCTCAACGCTCACCCCTTCAATACCAAGTTCCGCTAAAGAATCCGTGACCAGCCGCACGCGTTCCTGAAGGCTAAAAAGGTACTTCTTCGAATGGTTATGGGCAACACCCACCACTACCTCATCGAAAAGCGAAGCGGCACGCGCAATAATCTCAAGGTGCCCATTATGAACAGGATCAAATGACCCGGGGCAAATCACCAGCATCTAGTTCTCCTTCTCAGCTATACCCAGCTCAGGCTCTGCACTCAGCTCTGCGGCATCTGGTTCAAGATAATACACTGCCGTCTCCCCGTGATTTTTGGCTGCAAACCGGCGCACACTCTTGGGCCATACCGGCTCACTATCACGTGCGGAACGCTCCACCACCACAATGGCACCCTCGGCGAGGTGAGGGGCGATCTGCTGCAGATCCTCCACCACCTGCTCATTCGGCAGCGCATACGGAGGGTCCACGAACACAATATCCCACACGTCTAAAGCCCCCGACAGGTAGGTGCGCGCGCTTGAATGCCGCACCTTCACCTGCGGGTTCAGCCCACTCACAGAGCACGCCCGCACCACCGCATCCACGTTGCGCTGTATGGTTCGCACCGCCTTCGGGTACTTATCGACAATCTCAACAGAGGCGGCACCCCGCGACGCGGCTTCACAGCCTAGCGCCCCCGAGCCGCCATACACATCAAGCACACGCGCACCCTCAAGCACCCCGTAGCTTTCCAGCTTAGAAAATAGTGACTCTTTCACCCTGTCGGTCGTTGGGCGAGTAGTATCACCCGGCACAGAGGCAAGGCGTAAGCCGCCCGCAGCCCCCGCAATAATGCGGCTCATCTTCTCTTCGGTTCCTTCCCTCACCGGTGCGGCAGATGCATCTATCCCCTGCCTAAAAACGCCTCGCGGTCAGCGTCCAAGGCGCGGTCAATAGTACGCGCCAGATTCGGGTGCTTTGCCAGCGTCGGATCATCTGCCACAATACCCCGCGCATCTTCACGGGCGCGCTCAATAATTTTCGCATCTGTAAGCGCACGCAGGAATTTTAATGTGCTTTTACGTCCCGACTGTGCGGCCCCCAGAATATCGCCTTCACGCCGCTGCTGCAGGTCGATGCGGGACAGCTCAAAACCGTCCGTAGTGCCCGCCACCGCGTCAAGGCGTTCACGAGAAATACCGTCTGCTTCCTGACGGGTCACCAGCAGGCAGGTGCCTGCCGCCCCGCCGCGCCCCACACGGCCGCGCAGCTGATGCAGCCCCGAAATACCAAAGCGGTCGGCATCCATAATAATCATGAGCGTAGCATTTGGCACGTTCACGCCCACCTCAATGACGGTGGTGCTAATAAGAAGGTCAATCTCTGCCCGCTCAAATGCAGTCATCACGCGGGTTTTCTCGGCAGCGTCCATCCGCCCGTGCAGGGTACCGATGCGCACTCCCGAAAGCGCCGGGACATCTTGCAGGTAGGCGTTCATGGCTGTGACCGATGTCAGCCTGATCTTTCCATCCGAGCTTTTAGCTCCTTCACGCCCGCCATCGCCAAATAGCTGCACCCCTTCTTCGGTGTCATCACCGTCATCACCGATTTTGGGCACCACCACATACACCTGGTGTCCAGCGTCAATCTCCTCCCGAGCTCGGCTCCACAGGCGGGAAGCCCACCCCGGTTTTTCGGCGAGGGGAACCACATGCGTAGAAATCTTCTGCCGCCCGGCAGGCAGCTGGTCCAATACCGACACGTCCAAATCACCGAAAACGGTCATCGCCACGGTACGCGGTATGGGGGTGGCTGTCATCACCAGCCGATGCGGCAATTCCCCGTGGGGACCGCGCAGACCATCACGCTGTTCCACACCGAAACGGTGCTGCTCATCCACCACCACTAAACCTAGATCGTTGAACTCGACTCCTTCAGAAAGCAGCGCATGCGTGCCAATCACAATCTGGGCGGTGCCGTCTGCAAGTTCGGCCAGTACCTCTTTTTTACGTTTAGCAGACATGGAGGCCGTTAAAAGCCGTACCCGAACCTGCGGCCCGTCACCGGTGTGATCCGTGACTGTATCGGGGGTATCAATGCCGGGGATTGTTCCGGTATCAGCCATAGCCCCTAAAACATCAAGTACAGACCGCAGATGCTGTTCAGCCAGCACCTCGGTAGGGGCCAGCATGGCAGATTGTCCACCGGTATCGGCTACCTGAAGCATGGCACGCAGGGCCACCACGGTTTTACCGGAACCAACATCACCCTGTAATAGGCGGTTCATTGGCGAAGAACCGCCAAGATCGGCGGCGATCTGCTCCCCCACAGCCTGCTGTCCGGCGGTGAGCTGATAGGGAAGAACCTCCAGCAGGCGATCCGCCAGCCCGCCCGGTACAGCAGCACGGGCAACAGTGCTGTGAGCGGCACGGGCAGCCTGCAGCCTGGCCAACGCAACCTGAAGTACGAACGCCTCGCGGTAACGCATCTGCTGCTGCGCTGCGTACTGGGTGGCTTCACTATCCGGTGTGTGCAAAGCACGGTAGGTCCACTCCAGCGAAGGAATTTTACGGGCACGCCGTAGCTTGAACGGTACGGGATCTTCCAGTTCTTTCAACGGCACAGCTTCTAAGAGCTGGGTAATGTAGGAAGCAATCCGGTCGGTAGGCAGCTTCGCCGGGGCACGGTACACGGGAATAGGGGCGCCCGCTTTCTCTTGGGCTGCATCCACCGCCTCATCACTCTCGGAAAGCACCGCATAGTGCGGGTTTGTGAGGGTGTATTCACCACGATAGGTACCGACTTTACCCGAGAACATCACGTGGTCGCCTTCGTGGATATCACGTGCGGCGGTCCATGCATTAAAGAACGAGAGTTTCATCGTTGACCCTACGGGGGAGGAACCCGCAGGAACACCAAAAAGACTTTGAGACTGCCCGTAAGAATCCGCGTACCCCGAGTATGAGGCACCATTGGCGGCAAGCCCCGCCACACGCGGGTTGGTGCCCCCGTACGACAGGCGGCTGGGCTGATGCGCCCGTCCGTTTACGGCGGCATAACGCCCTGTGGCTCCGCCCGGCTCGCCGCCAGCGAGAGTATCGGTAATGGTGACCTCAGTAATACGCCCTCGGCGTGCCGCCATGGTACGAGTACTCACATTCAGCACCCGAGCAATAATTGTGACTTCCTGCCCCTCGACCAGCTCGGCAAACGAGCTGAGTTCACCGCGCGGTAAGTATTTACGGGGGAAATACTCCAGCAGTTCCCCCACTGTCCCCAGCCCCAAATGGGTTTTTACGGCCCGCACGGCCGAGTCAGGAAGGTACTTTTTTAAGGGTGCGTTCTCAATGCGGTCTTCGGTGTTATAGCGGTTGAGGGCACGTTTTTTCGCCTGCCCGTTTTCTGTATTTTTATTCCCCTTAATGGTTTTCTGCGCCTCTGCGGTCGGGGTACCAACGGGCGTATTCCCGGATGTCTTCCCCTTCGCTTCACTGGCGGCGGGTTTACGTTTTGCGGTAGCGGCGGTATCGGGGGCACCTGAACTGCCGGATTGGCGGGCGGCTACGGGCTTCTTCCCGTTCTTCTGCTTATTATTCTTTTGCCTCGCCTGTGTCTTTACTGCCTTCGCTGCTGGTGCGGGGGCCTCCGGGTTCCTTTCAGCGTGTTGCGGGCGAGCCTCTAAAGCAATATCCACCAGTTCGTACAGTTCCGCCGGATCCATTGCCCCAGCGGCTTCTCCTAAAGATTTTGTGAGTGAGGCAAGAGCCGCTTGATACTGTGGCGAGCGGCGGCGTTCTACCGTTTCTTGGAGCGCCGCTAAAGTGGTTTCATGGCGCGCGTACGCGGCTAAATCCTGCACGGTCAACAGCGGGTTATGAGCTACTTCGGCATCTGCGAGCACACCCTCAGGTACATCCCCCGCAGCCCGCTGGTTAGCATCCGGCTCTGTGACGTGTTGGGGACGAGTGGTTTTGCTCCCCCTACGGGTGCCCTTTGTATGGTGCGCGGCTTCCTGTTGCGTCTCGGTCTCCTGCTGAACAGACGACTTCCCCCGACTCGCATTTTTATTCGATTCGCCCCCGCGTGTTGAGGCCGCTGCGCCGTCAGCATGGGTATCTTTACGCTGAGCGGCAGCATTGCGTGGGCGCGAAGGTTTACGGGCGAACTCCCCCCAGAGCGCACCCGAATCAAGCCCGTCAAACAGGCTGGGCGCAGACGTCGAGGGTTCCGGGGAGGCACCTTCGCCGGTGCCGTGCCCTGCGTTCATCGCCTGCCCTCCCCTCAGCTTGCACACACTCTCTCATCCAGCCGCAGGCCAGGGCCTTCCCCACCCCACGTTTACCTGGCACGCACCGCATCATACCGGCATCGCGCGCATTATTAGATTAATTGTACGGTAAATAACACCATATTAGTACATATATTCAGGTGCGGCGTGCCTCTGAACCGCGAACACACGCATTCTCACACCGCTCAATCCGCGGCACACGCACCATCAGCAGGCCCCTCACACAAAGACGACACCCGCTCCTCACGCAGCATACCGTGCCGGGCAATTGCTGCGCGAGCATCATCAAGCGAAAACACGTGCACATGCAGGCTCCACATCCCCGCAGAAACATCCAACGGGGTTAACAATAGCGAATCGCCCAGCTGCTCAAGTTCCGATCGTATCTGCGCCACCGCCACAGGGTCAGCATCCACCGTACCCATCAGCTCCCACTCGGGAACTCGCGCGCTCGCAGCAGTGCTATCTCCGCGTCGTTCCTGAAGGTGACGTGAAGGCATAGCGGGCGGCACCAGCATACGCTCAATCTGGGCATCGTCCAACCTGCTGGTACGCCACCGCGAGTTCGTGTGCACCACCGTCAGGTAAAGCCCAAGGGCGCCCGCATCCACCGTCCCCTTCAGCTCCGGGGCGGGCGGATACTCTGCGGTTCCTTCCAACGCCCGCAGCACGCTAGTGCGCCGGTACTCTGAGCGATTCAGCATATCCTGCAGTTCACTACCGGGCCGGTAGTGGAACCGATAGTCCGCCACTGCGAGCATTACTGCCCCCATAGTGCTGCGCATGAGCGAGGCATCGGGCACGCTCTGACGCACCCGTTGCGCCGCAGCGCTGAGAGCAAACGCCTCACGATAAGAGCTCTCACGTATCTCTGCGGCGGGTGCTTCCTCATACTGTTGGTGTAACGCCGAGAACACGGGAATCTGCACTACCTCCAACTCGTCCATATCCTCGGTGAGGTGTCCCGGTAAACCCCAGTAGCTCCGTACCGCTTCCAAAGCCCAGGTACACAGCAGGGTGCCCGAGTTGCCCCTAGCTGACCGGTAAGCCTGCATAATAGCCCGCTCATATAACTGGCCTATCCGCAGGTTAAGTGCCGCCGCATCCGCTGGTTTGGGTTCTTTCTGCAGCACCTCATATTCTGCGTCGAATGCTTCTTTGAGGGCGGTGAGCGTTACGGTCAGATTTGACCCGGTGTCCTTATCCGGTACGGGGAACGCATTCAGGCTATTCAACCCGTCACGGTACTTCCGGGCTTGTGCGCACGCTGCGTCTACCCAACCGATACCGAACGTAAACTCGGTTTTAGGCGCGTTATCACCTAGCACAAACACTCCTTACACGCTGAGGCACCTCACTCCATTCTAAGCCCCGGCCCCGCAGCCATGTTTAGGCCCTCCCTCGGCACGTTTAGATGCGCTCGCGTTAGAGGGGCTGATAATGTTCCCAACCGCGTGCTTGTGCCTGTCGCTGGCCCAGCAGCACCCGCGGCTGCTGCCCTTCGGGAACCAGGCACGACCCCAGAGCCACAAACCCCTCCGGTAATAGTGCCCCGGAAGGGAAACATGCCAGCAGTCCGTGGTCTTCTCCCCCACCAAGTACGCATTCCTGTGCCAAGCTCACGTAACTGTCTGCGTCCTCATTGCGCGGCTGCCCGTGCAGGATTGCCTGTGCCAGCGGTACCAGGGGCTTGGACAGGGCCTCAATAGCCTCTGCTGATAAGGAAATATCTACCGCAGAAGCACATGCTATACGCTCTGCATCTTTAAGAAGTCCATCAGAAACATCAAGCATGGCAGTAGCCCCCGCCCGTGCGGCGAGCACACCGGCGGGTACGGGCGAGGTGGGCCGCAGCTGGGCTGTTAGGGCGCGTTGTACCACCTTGTCATCGCAGCGCGGGTGCTTACCCGTTGTTTGTTTGGCCATAATGTCCGCAAGGTACGGGTTGTGGGATTGGAGCAGAAGCCGTAAACCGGCATCAGCCCACCCCACCTGTCCAGCAAAAGCAACGGTGTCTCCTGCTTGAGCGCCCGAACGCAGCACCGGTTTGGGAGTATCCGGGTGCATCCTCCCCATCGCGGTGATACTCACCGTAATATCGTTGGAGGTTCCCAGATCGCCACCGCTGACAGTACACGAATGTGCCCCACAGGCTACGATGCTGTCGGTGATCCCCCGGGCGAAGTCCTCCACCCACCCGTAGGTGGTGTGGGCAGGCATGCTCAATGAGACAACAAGGGTTACCGGTTCTGCTCCCATAGCCGCAATATCTGCAAGGTTCTGGGTGGCCGCTTTATACCCCACCTCGTACCCTCCGCTAGATAGCCCGGCGGGCCACGGGTCCAGAAAATCTTTGCCCTCCACCAGGGTATCGGTGGTGAGCACCGTGGGGGTGGGGCTACCGGCGAAAACCGCGCAATCGTCACCGGGACCCACCAGCAAAGGATCCTCAGCGCCCTGTTGGTGCTGATGGTCTTTTACAGCAGCATTATGGTTCTCAATAATGGGCAAAAAAGCACGCAAAATACGGGACTCCCCCAGGGCGGCAGCGGTAGCATCCCGCAAAGGATGTTCCTGCCGTTGGGAAGAATCCCGTATTGTACGCGCGTTTTTTTGAAGGCTCACGCAAGTATAATGCCCGTCTACCGTACGCGGTAGAAGTGGCGGATAGCGAAACCAATAATGGCGATAGCTAACAGGCTAAAGACGACCAGCGGGATCGCACCATAGGGGCCTGAGTTATTGCTGTTATCAACAGCCGCCTGGTTATTGGAGCTTGACGAGTTCGACTTTGAGGGCTGCTGACTTGACGGCTCAGCCGAAGTGCTGCCGCTGCTGGATGAACGCGAAGTGTTCGAAGGAGTCGAACCAGTGGGCCGGGAATCAGCCGTTCCCGTCACGCTCGGAGTCAACCGCAGGCCACCGTTCTCTCCCTGAGACAGGTACCCGGCCACCCAGTCAGCCGCACCGGGGATAGCCTCCTGGGAACCACTATTAGCCCCGATGCGCCCCAAGGTGGTAACGCCGTTCGGCAGCAGCTCACCACGGGGGTCCTCGGTCGGAGTGTTAGGCACAGGCGCG
>ERZ772827.1515-NODE-1515-length-11684-cov-4.794221_pt1 | contig 11684 bp, 13 predicted proteins | sample MGYA00580850_ERZ772827 | MGnify/ENA primary metagenome ERZ772827 (study PRJEB29015, sample SAMEA2737950) | human oral metagenome | biome: human oral; feature: human-associated habitat; material: dental | place: China | collected 2145 ...
TTGACGCTGATGCGGGGATGGAAGGTATGACAAAGCTTTTGCATACGCGGGTGCGTCTCGCGGCGCAGCTGCCGCGCGCGGATGCACTGCGGCTGGCGGCGCGCCTGCGGCGCTTTCCTGCGGTAACGGCGGCCGCTGTGCGTGAGGACTGTGCCGATCTCTGGCACGAGGGGCCGATTCCCGCCGCACGCATCCGTGCGGCCGCAGAGCGTGCTGTGCGCGATGCAGCGGAGAAGTCGGTGACCCCGACGGAACAGATGGCAGAGTTTCGCCGTGATGCCGTGATCTCACTCGCGGGATTTGCTGCGATGGAGCTCCTGCGGCGCGGTGCACCCGAGGCCTTTGCCTCGGTGAAGATTCTGCGCTCGCTGCTCGTGCTCGCTATCTCGCGCAACTTTATCAAGACGGGCATTGGCGGACTGATCAAGGATCGCCAGCCGAATGCGGATACGCTGACAACAACGGCGGTCATTGCCTCTGTACTCGCAGGAAAGCCGGAGTCGAGCCTCATGCTGCTCGCACTCAGCAATGGTGCAGAGATGCTGACCAGTTATGCGGCGGAGAAGGCGCGCACACACATCTCGGGGCTTCTCTCGCTCGGACAGCGCGATGTCTGGCTCGTCGAGCAGACTGCAGATGGTGAGGTCGAGCGCAAGGTGCCTGTGGAGGAGGTCCGCCCCGGCGACACGATTGCCGTGCATGCGGGGGAAAAGATTGTCATCGACGGCCGTGTGCTGCGCGGCGATGCGGCGGTGACGCAGGCGTCCATCACGGGCGAATCTGCGCCGGCGATGAAGAATGAAGGTGCGCCCGTCTATGCGGGCAGCGTGGTTGAGGCGGGGGAGCTTGTCGTTGCGGTGGAGAAGGTCGGCAGCGATACCTCGCTTGCGCACATTGTCCACCTCGTCGAGGAGGCGCAGATGCGCCGTGCGCCCGTGCAGAATTTCGCCGACCAGATGGCGAACTACCTAGTACCTGTGTCCTTCCTCGGTGCAGCGATTGTCTATGGGGCAACGCGTGACTGGGGGCGTGTTCTGAATCTGCTCTTCATCGACTTCTCTTGCGGACTGAAGCTCTCGACGGCAACGGCGATGTCCGCGTCGATTGCCGCCGCTGCAAAGAAAGGGATTCTCGTCAAGGGCGGCAACTACATCGAGGCGCTTGCGCGCACGGATACGGTGGTGTTGGACAAGACGGGGACGCTGACGGTCGGCGTGCCTGAGATCACGTTCATCCGCACGGCAGCGGGTGTTGATGAGAAGGAAGTGATCCTTCTCGCTGCATCGGCAGAGGAACACTCTGTGCATCCGCTCGCCGTAGCGATCCAGAAATATGTGGAGGAGCAGGCTTGGAAGACGCCGCAGCATCGCTCGTCTGAGACCGTCGTGGCGCGCGGCATGCTCGCTGAGGTGCCGGACTTCGAGGGATACACGGGCGGTACGGTGCGCGTTGGCAGCCGCCGCTTCCTGCAGGAGAACGGCATCACGGATGAGGAAGGGCTGATCGCCGCGGTGAAGGGCAAGAACCTTCTCTATGTGGCGCGTGACACGAAGCTCATTGGCGTCATTGGTATTGAGGATCCGATCCGTCCGAAGATGAAGAAGACGCTGAATCAGCTGCGTCGCTGCGGCGTGGATGAAATCGTCATGCTGACGGGGGATGCGAAGGCGGTGGCGGCGGATGTGGCGCGCGCGATGGATGTGGACTCCTATCATGCGGAGATCCTGCCCGAGGACAAGTCGCGCTATGTCAATCAGCTCAAGCAGCGCGGAACGGTCATGATGGTCGGCGACGGCATCAACGATGCACCCGCGCTCGCGTTTGCGGATGTCGGCGTCTCGCTCGGCGGACGACAGACGGATATTGCGGCGGAGTCCTCGGCGGTGACGATCCACTCGGAGGATCCGACGCGTCTCGTGGATGCGCTGCGTCTCGGGCAGCGGACAATGCACCTGGTTCACCAGAATTTCAAGGCGACGCTGCTCATCAACTCGTCGGCGATGCTGCTCGGTGCGCTCGGCTCGATCAGCCCTCTTGCGGCAGCGGCGATTCACAATACGGCGACGCTCGGCGTGGTGCTGAACAGCTGCCGCATCCTGACGCCCGAGGGCGGAATTTTCGCACGGCGTGCACAGTCTTGATTTTTCCTGCATCCTGTTGTAGAATACGAGAGAGTGAAATAAAAAGAGAGACTCGGATCATGCATTTACCGATCCGCTGTTCGAGAGGAGAAGTTTATCAATGGCAGGAAAGATGAAGAACTGCTCAAGCTGCGGGAAGGTATTTGTCTCGATCAACAATTCTCGTATCTGTGTGGATTGTCGCGAGAAGGAAGAGCAGTGGGAGAAGCAGATCGTGGAATACGTGCGAGACAATCCGAAGAGCCAGATTCCGGAGATTGTTGAAGCGACGGGCGTGCAGGAGCCGGTGATTCGGCGAATGATCCGAGAGGGGCGCTTCCTCTCATCCAACATCGACCTTTTCTATCCCTGCGAAAAGTGCAGTTCTCCGATCCAGAAGGGGCAGTACTGCGATAAATGTCAGAAGGAGATGCGCGAGGAGCTGACGGCTGCTGTTGCAAAGCAGTCTGCCTCCGGGATGCGTACGACTTCGGACGGATCCAGCGGGCGGCGTGGATATGTGACGCTCACGGGCAAATAAAATATTCAAAGGCGCGTACTTAGGAAAAAAATCTTAAGTACGCGCCTTTTTTTTCCGATAAAGAATGTGAAAGGACTCCGACCATTTTCGGAGACAAATATAGGTGGTGAATAATATGTTGATCAGCAATCATGCAATCTCGGCTGTGAGCCGCCTCTATGCGGGGAGTGCTTCTGCAGGGGCCCGCCGCGTGGATGCAGCGGGTGCTGTGCAGCGCCCTGATGCACTGGAACTCTCCGGTGAGGCACAGAACTTTGGCGATATTTTGCAGAAACTGCGCGCCATGGATGATGTGCGTGCGGAGCGCGTGGATGCACTCCGAGCAAACGCACAGGACGGCAGCTATGCGCCTGCGTCCTCGGACATTGCGTCGAAGATGCTCGCGATGCGTTACTGATAGGGGCTCCTCATGTGGAATACGTTTGCGGCAACGCTGGATGAACTCTATCGGCAGTACGAGAAGATCCGTGCACTCCAGGAGAGAAAGCGCGGTGTGCTTGTCGCACTGGATATGGCGGCGCTCGAAAAGCTGACGATTGAGGAGGACTTCCTCGCAAAGGCTGTTCAGGAGCTCGAAAAGCAGCGCCTGATGCAGCTGGCTGAGATCGCTAAGGCAACGCCCGGCGTAACGCACGATACGAACATGGAGGAACTTGCACTCCTTGCTCCGAGCGAGACGGTGCATCGATCCATCCTGGAGGCGAGCCGACGTCTCAGCATCCTCGTCAAGGAGACGAAGGAGATGAGCGAGGCAAACAGCCTTCTCATCGAGGGCGCACTCATTGCCGTGAATCGGCAGCTCGGTAAAATTGGCGGTGCTGTCGTTGATCCCGTTTATGGAAATACGGGAGGCGAGCAGGTGCGGCATCTCAAGAAAAATCTGGACTATAAGGCGTGAAGGGCGATGACGAATGAGACTCGCGAGGCGCTCGTGCTCCTAAAGGCGCAGCTTGCGGCCTGTGAGGAGGCAGCGCTTCGCTTTGCTGCGCTGAAAGATACGCTTTGCCGCAGCGCCTCCGGCGGGGGACTTGCGGAAGTCATACCTGATGCGGAGCGAAGCCTCTCGGAGGTGCGTACATTGGGGCGCAAACAGGCAGCGTTCCTTGAGACGGCGCAGAGCGGAGCCCTATCAGAGGTCATTGCGCGTGAACCGAATCTAACGGAACGACTTGCTGTAGAGCGCGTCCTGCGCTCTGTCACGGCACGCCAACAGGAGCTGCGGGAAAACCTGCAGCGCTGTGCGGAGCTGCTGAATACAAGTGCAGCGTTTGTGAACTACCAGCTCAATGTCATCTCCGGCACAGTTGCTGATGATACCTATGGAAAATCACAGCCGGTAGCAGGCCCAAATGCGGGCATACGCCGTGAAATAGCGATGTTTGATGCGGATGTATAAGCCGTGGATATAGTATAAGGGAAAGAGTGAGGGAACTATGCGGTCAACATTTGCGGGACTCAATACGATGGTGCGGGGCATCCAGAACAATCAGCTCTCGCTCGACACCACTGGGCATAATATTACGAATGCCTCAACTGAGGGGTACTCGCGTCAGCGCGTGGACTCGGCGGCGACGAACTATCAGGAGCGACCCTCCCTCTATGGCGGGGTCTATGTCGGCGGCGGTGTGGATGTCGTCGCACTGAACCGCGCACGTAACATCTACGCGGACAAGCAGTACTGGTCGGAGAACTCGGCGCAGAGTTTCTATCAGACACATAAGACAAACTATGATAAGGTCGAGATGATCTTCAACGACTCGAAGAACACGGGCATTTTGAATGCGATGCAGCAGTTCTATTCCTCATGGGTCAATCTCTCCGACTACGCCAGTGATGCGGCATCCCGAACAGCAGTGCTGACGAAGGGAAACAATCTCGTCGACCGCATTAAGACGGGAGCAAAACAGCTGCAGGATCAGATCGCAGCACAGTATGATGAGATGCGCATCCAGATCGGCAAGGCCAACAGTATTACGAAGGAAATTGCGCGCCTCAACAAGAACATCATGCTTGCCGAGACGAACGGCGGCAAGGCGAACGATCTGCGCGACCAGCGCGACCTCCTCGTGGACAAGCTCTCAGAGATTACGAATGTGAATGTCTATGAGGAAGCAAACGGACAGTATACGGTCGTCTCGAACGGCATGTCTCTCGTCCAGCGAGAGAACTCTCTGACGCTTCAGCTGAGTGAGCCGATCTACAGCCAGGAATACGGAATTTCGGACTATACCATCCGCATTGTCGAGGCGGGACGCATTGGATATGTTCCGCAGAGCGGCATTCTGAAAGCCCTTCAGGATACGATTGTGCAGGACAAGGGGCATATCGATCAGCTTGCAGATATCTCCGCAACTCTGCTTACGACCTTCAACGATGTGCATAAGCAGGGCGTCGGGATTGACAAAGAGTCGACCGGATGGCTGAACTTCTTCGGACAGAACAAGTTCAAGTCCACGACGGGGACAACATATGACCAGATGCAGTACACCTGGCATGTGGATGCAACGACTGGTGAACGGTGGATGGAGGCTGCGGGGGCTGCGATCACACGCACGCACCCAACGCCGACGAGTACCCGCGTACAGACAGCTGTCACGGGTGGTCCAGATAAGCTCAAGTCGATGCAGATCATCAACGCGCTCAAGGTGAGTGACGAGCTGACAGCACAGGGCGGGCAGAACCTCGTTGCCGCGCGGCAGATCATCGATCCGAACACTGGAAAGAAACTTGTGCCCGCGACGCTGAGCGCTACCGCTTCAGACTTCCAGTATGAGAATGCATGGGTCAACGGTACAGGCGATGGTACGATGGCCGTTGAGCTCAGCAAGCTCTTCAACATCGATCAGGCGGGCACGATGAATCCGCGCGGTACGACGCGGGCGATCAACGATATCTCGATCAATCAGTACTATAACGGCATGATGAATAAGCTCGGTGCTGCTGCGGAGAACATCGACAAGACGCTCAAGCAGCAGGACGACCTCATGACACAGATCGAGCAGTGGAGGCAGTCCACATCGGGGGTTGACTGGAATGAGGAACTGACGAATATGCTCAAGTTCCAGACGGGCTACGGCGCATGTTCGCGAGTCCTCACGTCGATGGATGAGATGCTGGATCGGCTGATCAACAGCACCGGTGTGGTCGGAAGGTAAGAGGTGACATATGGTTCGCATTAGCAGTAACTACATGGTACGGCGCTACCAGAAAGATCTGAATGCGCTCGACTATACGAAGACGAAGCTCATGGAGCAGGGGGACGGCAGCAAGCTGCATCGCCCCTCGGACAACTCTGTGGATTACTCGCGCTATCTGCGTTACAATGTCTCCGAGGGAGAGAATGATCGCTACCAGGAGAGTGTTAAGGCGGGCATCTCGTGGATGGCATCCACGCAGACTGCGCTTTCAGGCATGGAGGATATCCAGAAGACGTTCAAGGCAAAGACAATCCAGGGAGCGAACGACGATAAGGATGAAAAGAGCGGCGACTGGCCGGCGATTGCACGTGAGATGAAGGCGAGCATCGAGCAGATTGTCTCTCTTGGCAATACTCAGCTCGGCGACCGCTATATTTTCTCCGGGCAGGCTGACCTCAAGCAGCCCTTTGTCATGTCGAGCGAAGCGGATCTGAAACAGCGCGGTGTTACGAAGACGCTCGATGACCGTCAGGCTGCGTTTTTCAACGATGCCAGCAACAACAACAGTGCAGACTTCCTGCACCAGATGCTTTCGCTCGATGGTGATGATGGCAACACTTACTACCTGAACACGCTGACGGGCGATATCTACACGAAAGAGTTCGTGCAGGAAGGATATAAGGACGTCATTGCCAACGGGCGCAGCACCGTCTCCACAGCGGATCGTGTCGGAAATATCGCAACGGGCCCGAACTTCATCAAGAATAACTTCAAGAATACTGGAGAAGTGACGGCGGCTGGTGCCGGCTGGACAACTGCAGTGAATGGCGTAAACCTTAAGTTCTCCACGGTGCGTCAGCAGATTGTCACGTATCAGGGCGATATGCGCTACATCTCGATGGTTAAGCAGAACGGATCGACTGAGCCGTCAGCAGATACGGTCAACAAAACAGGGCTGGATATCTTTGGACGGGACCTCTTTGATGACAAGAACTCGGGCAACGAACCGTCAGGCTCTGCGATGGTCAACAATATGCTGACAGTCTATGCCAAGACGAAGGCATGTGATGCGCACTGGCTCAGTTCCGATGGCGTGACACTTGCCGATACTGCCAATCAGGTGACACTGCAGGCGCATACCGAGACAGGAGCACGCAGCGGCCTCTATACAGATATGAAGGATATTCTCACAAACCATCACGAGAACATCACGCGCGATATCACGAACGTTTCGGCAACGGATGTGGCAGAGCTTGCAACGAAGATGATGCAGCAGCAGACCGTTATGAGCATGTCACTCTCAATGGGGGCACGCATTCTGCCGCTCTCGCTCGTGGAGTATCTGCGGTAATTCAGTTTAGCATATCATAACGGGAAAGGATGCCCCTATGCCAATGCTTTATCTCAACACGCGCCACACGCTTCCTATGATCGGGATGCGGGTACAGCGCAATACGCTGGATTCCAGCATCAATCAGCCGCGTTACGAACAGGAGACTCAGCAGGCACGCTCCAACAGAGGCTTTACACAGCCGCGCCTCTCGATCGACAGCTATCCCAGCCGCCACAGCTATGGCTATACGAACAACACGGACTTTGCCCGCGAGAATCTTGAGCGCGGTATGTCCGAGGTGCGGAAGGGGACGTCGAAGCATACGCAGATGGCATGGGCTCTTGCCGAGGACGGCCCAAAGCCGGGACGTCAGGTCGGAATCGAATTTGCCAAGCGAGACATGGAGAATCGTGTCACACGTCAGCGACAGCTCGTTGCAGCAGCAATTCCAGATCCTGAGATCCATTTCGATGTGGGGCAGACGGTAGGAGAACCCACCATCGGCCGTACGACGCCGCACTGGAACACGGAGAGCCAGGCGCGTGTGCAGTACAACCGTGGCAGTATTGAGACCTATCTGCAGCAGAAGGGCAGCATCCACAGCTGGGTCAGCGAAGGAAAATACGATATATACGCGTAACAGGAGTCATTGATGAGTAAGATTATGACGAGTCGTTTCGGTGAGATCGAGGCGGCAGAGGAGTCCATCATCCAGTTTGCGGCGGGTATTCCCGCCTTCGAAGAGGAGCGGGAGTTCATCATCATCCCGTATGAAGAGGGCAGCCCGTATGTGTTCATGCAGTCGGTCAAGACACCGGAACTTGCCTTCCTGATGACGATGCCGCTGGTTTTTTTCCCGGACTATGAGTTTACCATTGGCGATGACGTCGAGGCCGAGCTTGGCCTGACATCACCTGAGGAGGTGCTGATCTATACGATCCTCACGCTCTCGGGAAAGGAGATTCACGACCTCACGGCGAACCTTATGGCGCCCATCGTTATCAACACAACGACGCGCAAAGCAAAGCAGATTGTGCTTGAACGGAGCGCATACACGACAAAGCATCGCCTGTTCCCCGAAGAGAAGGAGGGCAGGTAATGCTCGTACTCACACGTAAACCAAGACAGCAGATCATGATTGGCGACAATGTTGTCGTTAATATCGTGGAGGTTCAGGGGGACAACGTGCGTATCGCTATCGATGCGCCGCGCAATGTCAAGATCTACCGCGGAGAGATCTACCGGGCGATTCAGGAAGAGAATCAAAAAGCTGCGGCTGCGCCGAAGCATGTGGATCTCAGCGCACTGCCAAAGAGCTAAGACGATAGAGGAATCAAGGAAGAAAGGAATGGGAACGCACCGTGCGCTCCCAATGACACACGGAGGGGTGCCTTATGACCGTAAAGAATGTTCAGGATGTCATGCTGGCGGCGGTCGCTGTCAGCGGAATGAAGGGAACCGATGTACCCGACACAAATACTCCGGAGGTACCAAGCCTCGTAACGGGAGCGGCGCCGGCAGAGGAAGTTGCTGCGGCGAATGCTCCGGAGGAGCAATGGGCAGAAGAACAGGCGCAGACGCAGCATGAACCGCTCTCAGAGGAGCAGACCGCGTTCATCACGGAGCAGCTCAACGAGATCATGCGAAACATCAACGTCGATCTGCAGTTCCAGTACCATAAAGAAGTTAACTTCATGTCGGTGCGCATGCTCGACAAGAAGACCGGCGAGGTTCTGCGCGAGATTCCGCCTGAGGCGATGGTGGAGCACATGATCAAGGTGCACGACTGGATCGGCGCCTTCCTGGATAAGACGGCATAAGACGTTAGAAGGAGAAATCATATGGCATCAGCAAAAGGAATTTACGGACTTTCCGGCTCGGGACTTGACGTTGAGTCGCTGGTCAAGGTGGGGATGCTCTCTCACCAGAAGAAATACGACCGTATCTATAAGAAGGAAGTTGAAACGGAGTGGCGCAAGGAAGCGTATGCGAACGTCTATGACAAGGTCAATACGTTCAAAAGCCGCATGTCAGACTATCGTCTGAGCTCCTCGACAAAGCCGATGACGACGACCAGTTCGCTCTCCGATGCCGTTACGGCGACGGCGAATGCAAGTGCGGGTGTTATGGCACACTCGGTCGAGATCACGCAGGCCGCGACGAACGCTTATCTCATGACGGCGACGGGACAGCATGTCGCGCGTGCGAATACTGGTGCGCCCACGAGCACGATGCTCAAGGATATCGCATTTGCAGGCGGTACACGTCCTGCCGGCATGCTGGACGGGGACACGGCACTCAAATTCAAGGTGTCGAACGGTACGGGCTCGGCAGAGGTGACGTTCACTGCGGAGGAGGTCTTTACGAAGAACCTCACACTCAATGACCTTGCGAATCGGATCAATAACGCGCGCTATACCGCGAGCGGAAAGAAGACCGCCCTCGACATTCGTGCGAACTATGACTCCGTATCCGACGGATTCTCCCTTGCGAACAGCAAGACGGGCGACAGCAACAAAATCAACCTCACCGTGGATACGACGTCAAGCTCGGCGGCGCATACAACGACACTGCTGAACAACCTGAAGCTCGGCGTTGTCAGCAACGGCACCATCGGTCCTGCCATGACCCTCACGACGAGCAGCCCAACAACCACCTCGATGGAGGCGGCAGGCACCAACGCAAATGTCAAGATTGACGGGCGTGACTACAACAACCTACAGGAGAATAACCTGACGGTGGGCGGCGTCACCTATACGTTCAAGAAGCCGACACCGGTAGGTACGCCGGCCACGGTCAATGTTGCGCAGGATCAGGAAAAACTCGTCGAGAATGTCAAGAAATTCGTTGAGGAGTACAACGCGCTGCTCGATGAACTCAACAAACTGTATAACAACAGGGGCCACCAGGACTACGGTGTGCTTACGAAGTCGCAGGAAGAGGGCATGACGAAAGACCAGGTCGAGAAGTGGAACGCGAAGGCGAAGGAGGGCCTCCTCTTCCGGGACAACTATATCCGCTCCATCATTGGTGACCTGCGCGATGCTGTCATCAACCGCGTGCAGTCTGTGCCCGGCCGCTACAGCACACTCTCGTCTATTGGCATCACCGCGAAGAACCAGACAGGGCACCTGCAGCTCGATGAGACGAAGCTCAAAAATGCAATTGCGGCAGAACCGGATGCCGTGAACCGCCTCATCTCCTATGATGATGAGAACGACGACTACGGCAATAACGGTGTCGCCTCCCGCATTTACAACAAGATCGGAGGCCGCCTCAAGGAGCTCGAACGCCACTCCGGCGTTGCGGCAGACAAGACGGATCTCAGCGAGCTGGGCAAGCTCATCCAGAACTACGAGAAGCAGATGAGCGATTTTAAGAAGCTCATGTCGTCCTTTGAAAGCAAACTCTATAAGAAGTACAATGCGATGGAGGAAGCGATCGCACGCCTCTCGACACAGTTCAACTTCTTTAACGGACAGTGATGCAAGGGGGAACCCTATCATGGTAAACAGTGCTGCGGAGGCATATAAGAAGCAGCAGGTGATGACGGCGACGCCGGAGACGCTGACGCTGATGCTCTACAACGGCTGCCTCAAGTTCATCAAGGAGGGTGTCGAGGCGCTCGCAGAGAAGAACTATGAGGCGGCGAACGTCTCGCTCCAAAAGGCGCAGAACATCATCTCCGAATTCCGCATTACCCTCAATATGGACTATGAGATCTCGCATCAGCTCTTGCCGCTCTACAACTACGCCTATGACCGGCTGGTCGAGGGCAATATGAAGAGTGATCCCGCGATCATTCAGGAGGCAACCGATATCATGACGGAACTCCGCGATGCGTGGGCACAGGCGATGAAGAAGGCGCGCGAGGAGAAGGGCGCACAGGGCATGGAAGGGAGCGGCGTCTATGCAGGATGAATCCTATGAGACGGCGCGGGTGCTTTGGGAAAAATACCGCGTACTCACGCATGAGCTGCTCAAGTTTGTAGATGCTGACGAGATTGATACATTTATCGAGCTCGTTGATCAGCGTGGGCAGATCATCGATCTCCTGCAGGAACTTCCTGAGGATCCCTATCGGTTGGGAGCAGAATGGGAGGCATATGATGCCGAAATTCGCCCCCTCGAGATGCAGATCCAGTATAAGGCACGCGCGTGGCTGAATCGCTCACGGCGTCAGAATGCCGCTGTACATAGCTACGACCTTACAGGCGCAAGCCCTCTCGGCGGAAATCTCAATCGGCGGTACTAATTTTTTCTAAAAGTGAGCTTGGTACCCTTGACAGAGAGATGAAAAAAAAGTAAAATATTTGCAGTTACAGACTTAAGTATGTCTTCTTTGTGTCGATATACTTTATGTAAGATGATAATAAGCAAGCGGGGCGGCTGCCATGGACGGCTAGCTAGCAGCCAACCAGGATAGACGCGTCACTTGCCTATTACACAGCGGGCACGGATGTCCGCACATACAATTCATTTCCGGACAACCCGGAACCACACCAGGGAGGAATTTACACATGGCAATGGTAGTTAAGAACAACATGTCGGCG
>ERZ772827.1516-NODE-1516-length-11683-cov-8.372463_pt1 | contig 11683 bp, 5 predicted proteins | sample MGYA00580850_ERZ772827 | MGnify/ENA primary metagenome ERZ772827 (study PRJEB29015, sample SAMEA2737950) | human oral metagenome | biome: human oral; feature: human-associated habitat; material: dental | place: China | collected 2145 ...
GCGAGAACGGTACTTGTTCGTCGTGAGAACGGTACTTGTTCGTCGTGAGAACGGGTCTGGTCCGTGGAGCGCACCAGCTTCTTGCAGATCTCACAAGTTTCTGCAGGAAGGGCCCGCTGGCCTGACGGGATTATGCAAATATCCCGGGGTCGTGCAGGGGACTGGCCACCTACGGGGCGCGGGGCGGCCGCCGACGGATACCCCGGGGTCGCGCACGAGGCTGGCGAACGTAGTGAGATCTGCAAGAACTCGTGCAACCCGCGGGGTGGGAAAGCAGGTGGAGGAGGCCCCGGAGCTCGCCGACGGCGGTGCAACCTGTGGGGCGGGGCACGTGGCCGCACGCGCGGGGATAATCCGGCGTCGAAGGCGTACAACCTGCGGGGGTGGGGCAAGTGGGGTGTACGTTCTCGCAGGCGTCACCGGGCCCCAGCCGAGGAGACCCAGGCCGAGGCGGTCGGGACGTAGGTTCTCGCGGACGTCAGTGGTGTCAGGACGTAACGGACCCGCCCGGTGCCAGCGGGGCCGCCAGCCGGGGACCCTCAGAGCGGGTGGAGCCCACCTCCGGGCCGACCTCGTGCCAGACCAGCTCCGGGTGCGGGGCGCCCAGCAGCCGGGCGGCTGCCGCGCCGTCGCGCATATCGGGGTCCAGCCAGGCCGCCACCTCCCGGCGGTCCAGGACGACCGGCTCACGGTGGTGGAGCCAGGCCAGGTCCTCACCGGCCTGCCGGGTCAGGACGGTGCAGGTCAGGAGCCAGAGGGCACCGCCATGCCGGTGGAGCGCCGCACCGGGCCGCACACCGGCCGCAGGCACACCGACGTCTCCCGATCTGCCCGACGTCGTGGCCCGGTCCCTGGCAGCCCGGCCGGAGCCATCCGGGAAACCTGCCCAGCCCATCCCACCGGGCCCACCCGGGCGACCTGCGTCATCCGCACCTCCCGGACCGCCAGGGCCGCCCAGGCCGTCCGTCCCATCTGCTCCACCCGAACCAACTGCCCCACAAGCACCATCTGCCTCATTCATACCACCGACAGCGCGCGAACCACTCACCCCATCGGACCTACCCGCACCACCCGGGCCCGCGACAGGCACCCGCCACCAGGAGGCCAGCCCCGCCAGGGCCAGGGGGCCGCCGTCGGCCGCGCTGACCGCAAAGGGACGCTTGCGCGCGCCGTCAGCCAGCCACTCGTAGTAGCAGTCGGCAGGCAGCACAATGCGGAAGGAGCGCATGGCCTCCCGGAAGGTGGGCCGGGAAGCGGCGGTCTCGCTGCGCGCGTTAAAGGTCCGCGCACCCCGACGGGGGTCCTTGGCCCAGGACGGCAGGAGCCCCCAGCGGGCCGCGCGCAGCTCACGGCGGGTCCGGCCGGGCGCCCCGGCAGCGGCGCGCTCGACGACGACCCTCACGTCACTGCCGGGCGCCAGGTTCCAGGACGGGGGCAGGGCGTCGCACTCGGGCGCCGGGCTGGCACCGAAGGCCTCTGCCAGGACGGGGCCCGCGCTCCAGGATCCGTAGCGACCGCACATGCCCACCACTGTGCCACGCAATCGTTTGACACACCAGATCCGCGTGATTATGCGGCCTCACTCAGCACACAGGTGAGGGGGTCGGCCGGGTTCTCCACAGGTCCGGTCCGGGCGATCGCGCCGCCGGCACCGACCATCCCACCCTGGGTGGCATGTCGCCCACCGCCGCCCCAGCCCACGGCCCCCGCACCCCGGACACCCTTCCTGACCCGTACCGGGGCCGGGCCGGAGGTGCCCACGGCCCCCGCACCCCGGAGGCCCTGGAGGGGGAGCTGGACCGCCCACCGCGCTCCCCGTCCCGCGCCTGTCAGGAGGCGCTGGCCAGCGAGTGGTACCTGGCGGTCCTGCGCGGGCCCGACGCCGGCCTGGTCCTGCCGGTGCCGCGCTCGGGGGCGGTCGGCCGGGGCCTGGTGGTCACCGACCCCGAGGTCTCACGCGCCCACCTCCTGACCCGGGTGCGCGGGGACCGGGTCCTGGTCTGCGACGCCGGCAGCACCAACGGCACCCGTCTGCGACGCCGGTGCTGGCGCAGGCTCACCGCACGACCCCGGGCGTGCCGGGCCGGTGCACGTCTACGGGTGGGCGGCACCCTCGTAGAGCTCCGACGGCGCCCGAGCAGCCTGGCCGCCCCCGTCCCGACCTCGGGCGGCCCGGGCCTGGGGGCCATCCTGGGTGGTGGCGTCACCTGCCTGTTCATAGCCGGACCGGTGCTCCTCATAGTGCACGGCGGCGGGCGCAGCGTGCTGGGGGCGGTCTCCTTCCTGCCCATGGTCCTCATGACGCTCATGCGACTGCTGCCTCGCGGCAGGCGGGCCGGCGGGCGCCGGGGCGGGCCGGGGGCGGCCCAGGGGCTGACCGGCTGGCGGGGAAGGCGGTCACGCCGTCCGGACCCCGCCGCCCTCCTGCTGGCCGTCGCCGCCAGGACCGTGGCGGCCCCGCCCGACGCCCGGACCCGGCCAGCGGCCCCGCAGACGCCTCCTGCCAGCCCCGGTCCGCCGGGTAAGCAGCCCGCCCCGCGTCGGCGCACCTGGCTGACAGGGGGCCAGGCGGTCATGGGTGCCTGGCTGGCCACACGCCGACGTCGTCACCTGCTCACCGTGGAGGACGGCGACCACCTGGCCCTGACCGGACCGGGGGCGCGCACGAGCCTGCGCTGGTGGGTGGCCCAGCTCCTGGCCCGAGGTGTCGAGGTGACCCCCCGCGGTGACACCGCCCGGCTCTCCTGGCAGGAGGGCGGGGCGCTCCTGAGCGCCCGGGTGACCGCGGCGGCCGACTGCCCTGTGCCCGCCAGCGCCCTGACCGTCCGCGGCGCCCCGACGCCCCGGGCCTGGGGCGGGCAGGTCCTCACCGACCGCTGGTGGGAGGCCGTGCTCGGCTGCCTGGGCACCTGCCCGGACCAGGAGGAGGACCTGGGGCAGGGCGCCCCCGCGCTGGTGCGTCTGAACCGGACCGGGTGCCCGCTGACCGCCACGCGGATCGCGGCCCGGTGGCGGGAGCCGGGGCGCCCGGGGGCGGGCGGAGGCCGCCTGTCCGCCGTCCTGGGCGTGGGGGCGGGCGGGCCCCTGAGCGCGGACCTGGCCCTGGACGGCCCGCACGCGCTCCTGGCGGGGACCACCGGGTCGGGCAAGTCCGAGCTCCTGACCGCCTGGCTGCTCCAGCTGGCCTGCACGGTCCCACCGGACCTGCTCAGCCTGGTCCTGGTGGACTACAAGGGCGGGAGCGCCTTCACCCCGCTGCGTGGCCTGCCGCACACCGCCGGGGTCCTCACCGACCTGGACCCTGCGGACACCGCCCGGGCCCTGTCCTCCCTGGAGGCGGAGGTGCGCCGACGCGAGCGGATCCTGACCCGGGCCGGGGCCAAGGACGTCACGCGCCTGCCGGCGGGGACCGTCCTGCCCCGGCTCCTGGTGGTCGTGGACGAGTTCGCCACCCTGGCCTGCGAGCACCCCGACGTCCTGGACACCCTGGTCCGGGTGGCCGCGCAGGGCCGGAGCCTGGGCATCCACCTGGTCCTGGCCACCCAGCGCCCCGGCGGGGTGGTCTCCCCCGCCATCCGCGCCAACACCTCCCTGCGGGTCTGCCTGAAGGTCCTGGACACCGCCGACTCGCGTGAGGTGCTGGGGCACGACGGCGCCGCGCACCTGCCCCGTCACCCCGGGCGGGTGATCGTGGCCGGGGCGGGGCAGGGCGGTGGGGACGGCGGGCAGGCCGACCGGGACTCCGAGGTCCTCCAGGCTCCCTGGTGCGGCACCGAGGAGCAGGTGGCTGGCGTCGTCGCCCAGGTCCGTGAGGCGGCCAGCGGCTGGTCGGCGCCGTGGCGGCCGTGGGCGGAGCCCCTGCCCACCCGCCTGGGGCGCGCTGAGCTCAGCCGGGTGCTCCGCCCCGACACGCAGGACGAGGCCCCCAGACGGGAGGCGTCTGCTGGTACCCCGGTCTCCCCCGGCAGGACTGGCGCACCCGGTGCCCCGGGCAGAACTGGCGCGCCTGGCGCCCCGGGCAGAACTGGCGCGCCTGGCGCCCCGGGCAGGACTGACGCACCCGGCGCCCTGGTCTCCCCGGGCAGGACTAACGCACCCGGCGCCTCGAGCAGGACTGGCACCCCGGGCAGGACTGACGTCCCGCTCTCCTCGGGCACAGCCGCCTTCCCCGCCTCAGCCGGCACGGGGGCGACCACGGGCACCGGGGGCCAGCCGGAAGGCGGGACCGGCACAGCGGGCACGGACCACGCCCCGGGGTCGGGCAGCGGCGTGCCCCTGGTGGTGACCGACCTGCCCGAGCGCCAGTGCCTGGGCTCCTGGTCCTGGGACCCGGCCGTGCCCCTGCTCGTCATCGCCCCACCGGGCTCCGGGGGGACGACGGCGGCGGACTGCGCCTGCCAGGGGGCGCTTGACAGGGGGTGGGACGTCCACCTGTGCGGCAGGCCGAGCAGCGCCCGCGGGCTGTCGGAGGGCGAGGTGGGGGTAGGCACGGTGGTAGGCACCGAGGACCCACGCCGCCTGGCACGCCTGTGGTCCCTGGCCGCCGCGGGGCAGCTGCGTGGCTCGGTCCTGCGCCTGGACGACGTCGAGACGCTCATGACGGCGGTGGACGAGGCCCTAGGAGTCGGCGAGGGGCAGGCGCTCCTGGAGCAGGTGGTGCGCACCGCCCCGGCCACGGGCACCGGCCTGGTGGTGACCGCGGCGATCCAGGCGGCGAGCGCCCGGTGGGCCGCCCCGATACGCACACGGCTGGTGCTGGGGGCCAGCGACCCCGCCCAGGCGGCCCTGGCCGGGCTGCCCCGGGGAACCGTCACCGGCCGCACCCCCGGGCGGGGCGTGGTCCTGGAGCCTGGTGGCGCTGTGGCCTGCCAGGTGCTGCTGCCCGACAGCGGCGGAGCCCGCGTCCGGATCCGGGGCGGGAGCGCGAGGTCAGGCAGGCCTGTTCCCCACACGCTCAGGGCCCTGCCGCGCCTGGTCACCCCCGGGCAGGTACCGGCCGGGACCTGGGCCCTGGGCGGGGACTCGGCCAGCCCCCTGGAGCCGCCCTGCGGCAGCGTCCTGGTAGTCGGCCCGCCGGGCTCAGGACGCACCAGCTGCGTGGAGGCCCTGCGACAGGCACTGGCCTGCGCCCAGGAGCCGTCCCGTCCGGAGCCTGCTGGCAGGGGGTCCTGCCCGGGTGCCGTTCCTCCTTCAGCAGGTCCGCGGACGGGCGCGGAGGCGGCTGCGCCCGGGAGCAGCGCCCCTGCACCGGCCCCACAGGCCCCGGGGCTAGGCGCACCAGGCCCGCAGCACCCGGGGCCGGACGGGCCGGACCAGCCGCTGGTCGTCGACGACCTCGACCTCGCTCCACCCCAGGTCGTGGCGCAGGTGGAGGCCGCCCTGGCCGCCGGTCGGCAGGTCATTGCCTCGGCCACCACGCAGGGCGCGGTGGGCACCTACCGGGGCGCCCTGGCCACGCTCAAGGAGCGCGCCGACCTGGTCATCCTCTGGCCGGGGCTCGGACCCGCGAGCCAGGTCTCGCACCTGAGCCTGCACGGGACGGTGGACCCCCGGGCCCTGACCGTTCCGGGGCGCGGGGTACTCGTCTCGCGTCGCAGCGTCACGCCCCTCCAGTGCGTGGGACCAGCCTCCTGAGGCGGATCCGTCTCCACCTCCATTTTCCCGCAATAACAAAAGGATTACGGGCTGTGAGGATCGCGACACTCTCCGGACGCAAGTTCCCATGTTCCACCCCTTGCCCCACTGTCCTCACCATGTGATGGTAGGCCCAGGAAACGGCCGTGGAACCTCGCCAACCGCATAGGCGTACCTTTGGGTGCGGCAATGGGGTGTGGTGCCCCCGTCCGGAGGACGTCGCGAAACACATGAAAAGGAGAGCCTCATGGACTGGCGTAGCCAGGCAGCATGTCTCACCGTTGACCCCGAGCTGTTCTTCCCGGTGGGCAACACAGGTCCGGCGATTGCCCAGATCGCCCGGGCCAAGGAGGTCTGCGCGCGCTGTGACGTCGTGGAGACCTGCCTGAAGTGGGCCCTGGAGAACGGCCAGGACGCCGGCGTGTGGGGTGGAATGAGCGAGGACGAGCGCCGTTCCCTCAAGCGCCGCGCCGCCCGCGCCCGACGCTCCTCCTGAGCGCAGGGCACGGGTCCCGCCAGGACGACAGGTCCTGCCCCTACGCACGTCGGCACCGAATCCAGACCGCCACCGCCGTCGGCCTGGATTCGGTGCCGTACTGCTGTCAAGCGCGATTGTGCCGGTGTCACGCCGACGATGATCCTGCTGGCACCTCCGCGACCTGTGATTCCGTCGTGACCGCACCGTCGCGGGCCGCCTCGTCACCATCACGGACCGCCCAGGATGACGCTCCTGTCACGGTGGCGACGATTTCGCCGCCAGCAGCCCGCCTTTGTATCGAGGGCGTATCGGATCCGGTCCCGCGGTCCCGTCACGACCGTGATGATTCCGGTACCGCCCACATCCGTGACGCGATTCCGTCCTCCCCGCGGCAGGCGGCCTTGTACCAGCAACCTGGTGGCACTCCCATAGAACCGTCCACAACGGAGACGAAAAGCGTGCGACCCCGTCAAACGCCACTTCTCAATGGGTAGGTGAACAGGATCACTAGCACGGACGGAGCCACGGGCCGCCGTCGCCGGGCCAGCGGCCCCGTCCCGGCGGCAGGACGGCAACCCCCAGCCCGCCCCTGACGCGAGAACGGTACTTATTCCTCGCGAGAACGGTACTTGTTTACCGCGAGAACGGACACCACCAGGGGCGGCCAGGAGACAATAGTCCTCAGCGGCGGCCGCGCCCCAGACGGGCCCGGACCACCACGTCGGTGCCCTTCCCGGGGGCAGGCCTCCAGTCGATCGTGCCGTTCAGCTCGCCGCGCACCAGGGTGGTGACGATCTGGGTACCCAGGCCGGCCATAATCGCCGAGGGCGGCACCCCCACGCCGTCGTCAATGACGTGGACGGTCAGGTCGTCGCCCTCGCGGTGGGCCTGCACCGTCACCGTGCCGTCGCGGTTCTCCAGCCCGTGCTCGACGGCGTTGGTGACCAGCTCGGCCAGGACCGTGGACAGCGCCTGGGCGGTGTCGGCGTCAATGATCCCGAAGCGTCCCTCCAGGCGGGTGGTCACCTGCCCCACGGGGGTGGCCACGACCGCCGCCACCCGCAGGATCGAGGCGAAGACCTCGTCAAAGTCCACCTGCTCGTCCACGTTGTGGCTCAGGGCCTCGTGGACGGTGGCTATTGCCGCCACCCGCCGCTCGGCCTCCTTCAGGGCCCGGCGCGTCTCCTCGTTGGTGGCCCGGCGCCCCTGCATACGCAGCAGCGCCGAGACCGTCTGAAGGTTGTTCTTCACGCGGTGGTGGATCTCGCGGATGGTGGCGTCCTTGTTCAGGAGCACCTGCTCCCGGCGGCGTATCTCGGTGACGTCACGCACCAGGAGGATCGCGCCGGCCCGCTGCCCGGCCTGGAGCAGGGGCAGGGAGCGCACGGAGAGGTAGACCCCGCTGGCCTCCACCTCCGTGAGCCAGGCCTGGCGCCCCATGAGGACCACCGCCAGGGTCTCGTCAACCTGGGTGCGCTCGGGGATGATGTCCGCGATGGCCGCTGCGAGCTGGACCTGGTCCAGGCCCTGGTCCAGCCCCAGGCGGTGCAGGGCGGAGCGGGCGTTGGGGCTGGCGTAGAGGATGGCGCCGTCCCCGTCGAGGCGTACGACGCCGTCGGCCACGCGCGGGGTCCCGTGGCGGATCGAGGTGCCCGCGCCCTGGATCGGGAAGCTGCCCTCGGCGATCATGAGGCACAGGCTGTCGGCGACGTCCTCCAGGGCCTGGTCGATAATGCGTCCCCCCCGGATGACGCCCACGGCGGTCTCCCGGGTGATGACGGCGATGGCGCGACCGTCGCGGACCACGGGCACGTACTCCTCGCGCACGGCCACGGTCCCGGTCCACAGCGGGTCCGCCGCGACCTGACGCCGGCCGCTGGTGAGGGTCTCCAGGGCCACCGCCTCCCGGGAGGAGGGCATACGCCGGCCCATGACGTCCTCGGAGTGGACCGTGGCGCCCGTCGAGGGCCGGGAGTGGGCAATGGCCACAAAACGCCCGGAGGCGTTGCGGGCCCACAGGACGAGGTCGGAGACGCTCAGGTCGGCAATAACCTGCCAGTCGGCAATGAGCTGGTGGAGCCAGTCGCGGTCGGTGGCGGACAGGTCCACCATGGTGCGCACAGTAGCCGGAAACGGAGACGACACACAGCTATTCTATGGCGGCGCCCCGTTACGGTCCCGGCGATAACGGCAACGCCCGAATACGGCAGCGGGCACCCAGGCTCACCGCCTCCAGCGGGCACCCAGCTCGTCGCCTCCAGCGGGCACCCAGGCTCACGTGGGAGGATTCGCGGCCATGAGGAAGACCCTGACCGTGCGTTACCCTGCCTCCCCCGAGCGCGTCGCCACCATGCTGGCGGACGAGGGGTTCCAGCGCAGCCGGGTGGTGGGCCTGCCCCAGGCCTCCACGACCGTGGAGACCGCCACCCCCGCCGGGGGCCTGGAGGCCAGGATCTCCGGCTCGGTACCCGCCCGCTCCCTGCCGCCGGCGGTCTCACGCTTTATCAAGGGACCGGTGAGCTTCCGGCTCAGGGAGTCCTGGGGCGCCCCGACGGCCACCGGCGCCCGCACCGGGCAGATGGACGTGCTCCTCAAGGGGGCACCGGTGTCCGTGAGGGCCACGACCGCCATGCGCGGCACGGGGACGGACACGGTGGTCCGGTTCGAGGTCAGCCTCAGCGTCAAGGTCCCGATCGTGGGCGGACGCCTGGAGGCCAAGGCCCTGTCCATGGTGGACCAGGTCGTCGCCGACGAGGAGCGCCGCGCCGCCGCCTGGCTCGCCGACCACTGACTCCCCGCCCGCCCTGGCGTTCTAGGAGGAGCCGCCGGGCTCCCGGACGCGGTAGGGCGCCTGCGAGGCTCAGGAACCCACCTTGGTGACGGTGGCCCGGGGCTCGGAGGCGTCCACGCCCTCCACCCCCACGTTGTCGGCGCCCACCTGGGTGCCGATCCACTCGGCGTACTGGCGGGTCCAGGCCTCCTTGGCGCCGGGGACGCTCAGGAGCAGGTCAATGCGGTCGGCCACGTGCAGGCCCACGGCCTTGCGCTCGTCCTGGACCAGGCGCACCAGGTCACGTGCCCAGCCCTCGGCCAGGAGGTGGTCGTCCAGGGCGGTGTCCAGGACCACGAAGGCACCCGACGGCAGCATGGCGGCCACCAGGTCCTCCCGGTCCAGGTCAATGGTGGAGGTAATGGTGACGGCCTCGCCCCACAGGACCACGGGCCGGCCGTCGACCTCCACGCCGTCGAACCGCACCGCCTTACCGGAGCCGTCGGGGGCCTGGACCAGGGTCCACTGCCCGGTCTTGACGGCGGCGAAGAGACGGCTGGTGTGGCGGCGCACCTCCGGGTCGAGGGCGCGCGGGTTGAGGCTGACCTCCTGGCTGAGGGTGTAGCCGGTCTCGGCGGCGCGCACCAGGTCCACGCGCTTGACGTTGACCTCCTCGGCAATGAGCCCCGCGAAGGGCTCCAGGCCCGTGTTGGGGGTGGAGGAGGCCACCAGCAGGGAGGCCAGGGGCTGGCGCACCCGCAGCTTGTGGGCCTTGCGCAGGGCCAGGGCGGCCGAGACGGCGGAGCGGACCTCGTCCATGGAGGCCACCAGGGCGGGGTCGGCCACGTAGTCCGGCAGGACCGGCCAGTCGGTCAGGTGCACGGAGCGCCCCCCGGTCAGGCCCCGCCAGATCTCCTCGGTGGTCAGCGGGGCCAGGGGCGCCATGACCTCCATGAGGGTGCGCAGGACCGTGACCAGGGTGTCGAAGGCCTGCTTGTCGCCCTCGGTGAAGCGGGAGCGGGAGGTACGCAGGTACCAGTTGGTGAGCACGTCCAGGAACTCGCGGATCGTGGAGCAGGCCCCGGTGATGTCGTAGGCGTCCATCTGGGTGCGCACGGTGTCGGCCACGGACTTGACCTCGGCCAGGACGTAGCGGTCCATGACCGGCAGGGCGGCGGGCTGGCGGGCGTCGAACAGGCGCGCGTCACCCAGGTCCACGCCGGGGCTGACGTAGGGGGCGCCGTCGTCGGCGGTGGCCGCGTACAGGCTCAGGAAGTACCAGACGTTCCACAGCGGCAGCAGCACCTGGCGCACGGTGTCGCGGATGGCCTTGCCGGTGACCACGAGGTCGCCCCCGCGCATGACCGGGGCGGAGAGCAGGAACCAGCGCATGGCGTCGGCCCCGTCACGGTCCAGGACCGTGGTGACGTCGGGGTAGTTGCGCAGGGACTTGCTCATCTTGGCCCCGTCGCTGCCCAGCAGGACGCCGTGGGACACGCAGGTGGTGAAGGCGGGGCGGTCGAACAGGGCCGTGGCCAGCACGTGCAGGGTGTAGAACCAGCCGCGGGTCTGGCCGATGTACTCCACGATAAAGTCCCCCGGGTAGTGGGACTCGAACCAGTCGACGTTCTCGAACGGGTAGTGCACCTGGGCGAAGGGCATGGAGCCGGACTCGAACCAGCAGTCCAGGACGTCGGGGATGCGCCGCATCATGGACCGCCCCGTGGGGTCGTCCGGGTTGGGCCGCACCAGGGTGTCGATAAAGGGCCGGTGCAGGTCGGTGACCTTCACCCCGAAGTCGCGCTCCAGCTCGGCGAAGGAGCCGTAGACGTCGGTGCGCGGGTGGTCGGGGTCGTCGCTGACCCACACCGGGATGGGAGCGCCCCAGAAGCGGTTGCGGGAGATGGACCAGTCGCGGGCGCCGGCCAGCCACTTGCCGAAGATACCGTCCTTAATGTGCTCGGGGACCCAGGTGATCTCCTGGTTGAGCTCGACCATGCGGTCACGGATGGCGGTCACGCGCACGAACCAGGAGCCCACGGCCTTGTAGATCAGCGGCCTGCGGCAGCGCCAGCAGTGCGGGTAGGAGTGGACGTAGCTCTTCTGCTCCACCAGGACCGCGCGGTGCCGGGCCGGGGTGGCGGCCAGGTTGCCGGTGGAGTCGCGCAGGTCGCGCACCACCGGCTTGTTGGCGTCAAAGACCTGGACCCCGGCGTAGTCGGGGACCTCGGCGGTGAAGCAGCCGCCCTCGTCCACCGGGATGACGGTGCCGATCCCGGCGGCCTGGCAGACCAGCATGTCCTCCTCACCGAAGGCGGGGGCGATGTGGACCAGGCCGGTGCCGTCCTCGGTGGTGACGTAGTCGGCGGGGATGATCGTCCAGGCGCGGGGCCCCAGCAGGCCGCCCTCGGCACGGTTGGCCGGGGTGTCGAAGTAGGTGAAGATCGGGTGGTAGGCGGCCCCCACGAGCTCGGAGCCGGTCAGGGTGGCCACCACCACCGGATCCTGGCCGACGTGCCGGGCGTAGGCGCCCAGGCGCTCGGCGCCCAGGACCACCCGCTGCCCGGCCACCGGGGAGTCCGCCTCGGCGGGGACCTCCACGACGGCGTAGGTGATGTCGGGCCCCACGGCGACGGCCAGGTTGGAGGGCAGGGTCCAGGGCGTGGTGGTCCAGATGAGGACCAGCTCGGGGCGCTCGGCGCCCTGGCGCAGGGGCTCCTCCAGGCGCAGGCCCACCGTGACCGTGTTGTCCTGGCGGTCCTGGTAGACGTCGTCGTCCATCTTGAGCTCGTGGTTGCTCA
>ERZ772827.1518-NODE-1518-length-11675-cov-8.652582_pt1 | contig 11675 bp, 9 predicted proteins | sample MGYA00580850_ERZ772827 | MGnify/ENA primary metagenome ERZ772827 (study PRJEB29015, sample SAMEA2737950) | human oral metagenome | biome: human oral; feature: human-associated habitat; material: dental | place: China | collected 2145 ...
TCGCAAGAACTGGCGCTACGGCAAAAACGATAATGTATGATTTTTTCAAAGAAATGCTCCGCCGTTTTCTTGGCGTTTTTCGCGTCGATTTCTTTGGCGCGGGCGATGTGATTTTATGTGTTTTTGAACGCGTCATATTATAGTTATAGCATAATGCACTATATCGTAGCATAAAAAATAGACGACCAATGCCGTCTATTAAAATGGGTCTCTACTACCCGAATTAACTGGTTTTGCGTGAGAACTCTTTATCCAACACCATCTTCCTCCCCGCATTCCGCGGGTCTACGAAGTCGCCATGGTCGGCGATCATCTTCTTGAATCGTTTGAACTTGCCGTTATGAGCATCGGCAAGCTCTACATCTCCATGCTCGGTAACCGCGACATAGCGGCTTCGTAGCGTGTCTGTACTCGTGTTTGTCTGTGTATTCATGATTGTTTATTCTTTAGCAACGTTTGAAATGGCCACGATAGCGGTGGTCGTATTGCCTTTCCGGACTGCGAGAGAAAGAAAAAACGTGCCCACTGCTTGTGACCACGTTGCTTACGATTATTGTACTACAGAGAGAGGCGGGTTGGTAACTACTTCAAACCGTTCGCTTTTGCAAAGCTTTCGTTGTCTTCTTCCCAACGTTTGAATAGAGACCGAGTGCGCGGACTGTTGATATTGAAGTTAGCTTCGGCTTTGGCTGCGATTTCGGCGGCTCTTTCCGGCGTCATCACGAATAATAGCTTCTGCTCATCAGCAAGCTCGTGCCCCGTTTCATCAATGAGCAGCCTTTACCTTTGTGATATCGCGATCCTGTTTCCATACCCTTGATTACAACACGCCTACCTCTGCCGAGCAGGTACTCCGCTTCGTCGTACTGCGAACGTTCGCCAAGAGCGTCATCTATAGCAACGCTGCTATAGTTTTCGGGGATTTCAAATTCAAAAACATACCTACGAGGCTCATTTGATACTGTTGCAAACTCAGTAGCGACACTGCGCGACAAGCTTGTCGACATATAAGCGCTTTCCTCTAGTATCTGGCCGATTTTCAATCCATCATTCAAGCCAATGCCGCGGTATACCGGAATCCGGCCGCTTGTTGTACTGCGCGCGATAATATTGTCAACGCGCTGCGACGCCTTGAGAGCGCCAGGCGTGATAGCTTTGCCAAATCGGAAGTGGTCGTTGATTTCTCTGTAGTATGTTCCTTGATACATTAGCAAGCTTTCCATCTCAACTTTTGTAATGCCGCTTGGTAAAAAGCCAGTATCAATCAGCTCCTGCTTGCGCGTTGTTTTGAGATGTTCTACCTTATCGGCGAGCTCTTCGTTCTTCATGCCAGTTACTTCAGGTAATTTATAGTCGTCCGATATCTTGCATATCATTACCCATATACAACGGCAGTTGAAATGCAGCGGCGGCTGCCACTTCGTCGTTTTGCGCGTAATTGTTTCAGTATTATATAAAAACTTTACATCTTTATACCAAATGTAAATAAAATAGCTAAAAACTTTACAAATTTATTGTAAATGTAAACAAAAAATGCTAAAATCTTTACATAATATGGCTAAAATTAGCAATAAAAATCCTAAGATTGGTGTATATAAAACCCAGCCAGAAGGGTTTAAGGCTTTTGTCTTAGAGACATTTCCGCCAAAAGATACGCTAGTGTTTTCGCCAGCTATTCAGCAGAAACATGCTGAGGCGATGCGGCTCTTAGGAAAGTTAGACGGCATTACAGCCTTGCTGCCAGATAGAGATTATTTTTTGGAAATGTTCGTTCGCAAAGATGCTTCGTCTTCAAGCCAGATTGAGGGCACGCAGGCATCCATCTCTGACGCAATTGAGGCATTGAATATTGAGCGGCGCAATGATTTGCCGCAAGACGTCGATGACATCTTGCACTATATTGAGGCGCTTAATTATGGATTAGAGCGGGCAAAGGATTTTCCATTCTCGCTGCGTTTCATCCGTGAGCTACACGAGAAACTCATGACTGGTGCGCGCAATACGCATAACCCTTTCCCCGGTGAGTTTCGTCGTACGCAGAATTGGATCGGCGGCACCCGCCCGGATAACGCGCGCTTTGTGCCGCCGCCTGTCCGCGAAATGAATCAAGCGTTAAACGACTTGGAAAAATTCATTCATGCTGACGATGAATACTTACCGCTTATCAAAGCCGGCTTGCTGCATGCCCAGTTTGAGACAATCCACCCATTTCTTGACGGCAACGGGCGAACTGGACGCATGCTCGTGACGATGTTTTTATGGTATCGGCGATTATTGGAAATGCCAGTCCTCTATTTGTCGACGTATTTTAAGAAGCATCAAGAAACTTACTATGAAAAACTCAACGCTTACCATTCAGAGAACGGCAATGTTGAAGAATGGGTGGAGTTCTTTCTAGACGGCGTGATAGATATCGCTAATTCGTCTATTGAAACGTGCCGAAAGATAACCGAATTACGAGAACGAGATATGAGAAAAGCTCAGAAACTTGGCAAGGCTACAGCTCCGAAAACACTTGATATGATTCGCTTTCTTTATAAGATGCCAACTGTAGGTATCGCTGATGTTGTTAATCAAACTAGGTACAGTAGGCCATCAGCCTACAAGCTGATAGATCGTCTCGTTGATATGAATATCCTTTATCCAGCCGACGAGAACGATGGTTATGGTAAGAAGTATACGTATAAAGATTATGTAGAAGTATTCGCAGAAGACGATCTCTAGGATGATTTATAATAAAGAGGAAGTATGATGAATGGCTACAACGACGATATAACGAACGATCAACTAACGAAGTTCCGCCAGCTTTTTCCGGAGGCATTTACTGAGGACAAAATTGACTGGGCGCGGCTCAAGGCGACGCTTGGCGAGGCGGTTGATCTGGGTGAGCGCTACGGTCTCGGCTGGAAGGGCAAGAGCAATGTTTTCGCCAAAATCCAAGAGAAGACGGTTGAGACGCTCCATGCCGATCGGGCTCATTCCGTTGATTGGGATACCACGAGCAATATGTTCATCGAGGGCGACAACTTGGCGGCGTTGAAGATTTTGCACAAGAGCTATTACGGCAAGGTGAAGATGATTTATATCGACCCGCCGTACAACACTGGCAACGATTTCGTCTACAACGATGATTTCAAGCAGACGCGCAAAAGTTACGAAGCGGAAGCCGGCATCACTGACGATGAAGGTAATGTGACGCGCGATGATGGCCTATGCTCCAACACCGGCGGACATAAGCATAGCAATTGGCTGGATATGATGTATCCACGGCTATTTTTGGCACGCAATTTGCTGCGGCAAGACGGCGTAATTTTCGTGTCGATTGATGACAATGAAGTTCACAATCTCCGTCTGATGATGAATGAGATATTTGGGGAGGAGAATTTTCAAGGGCATATACATTGGAGGAGAAGGACAAATCAGCCAAATGACCCAATGAAAATGATTGGTCTGGTGGCTGAACATATATTAGTTTATACACGAAACGCAGAGTTATATAAAAATTCTGGGGTAGGTAAGATTGCGGTAACGGGTGATTTTTCTAATCCAGATAATGATGTCAATGGTGCGTGGGCATCTAAGCCGTGGAAAACAGGATCTAGCCAGAGTGGAGTAAGATATAAAATTCAGCTGCCTAGCGGTAGGGAAGTCTTGGATGACTGGATGGGCAGCGAAGGTACATACAGAAAGCTTTTAGAACAAGGTAGGATTTATTTCCCAAGTGGTGGTAACGGGCTGCCTAGGAAGAAATATTATTTAAGCGAGAGACAAGAAGAGGGCCAATCTGCCACAAACTGGTGGTCCAGTGATGTTTTTGGGAATAATCAAGCGGCAACTTCGGAACAAAAAGAACTATTTGATGGTAAGGTTGTGTTTGAGAATCCGAAACCCATAAGTTTAATAAAGAATATGATCGATATATCAAACGTTAGGGATGGAGATATTATCGTTGATTTCTTTGCGGGATCGGGCACGATTATGCATGCAGCGATGGAGCACTCAGTTGAAAATAATATTAATCTCAGAACTATAGCTGTACAGTTAAGTGAAGATCTTGATAAAAACTACAAAAGTGCCAACCCCAAAACGAGGCAAATTATTGAGAACGCTGTGGCAATACTTGATAGGCTAAATTTAAGACATACTATAGCGGATTTGTCACGTGAGCGGATTCGTCGCGCTGGTGCGAAAATCAAAGCTGACTTTGCCGCTAAATTGTCTGAAAGAAAAGCACCGCTTGACCTTGGTTTCCGTGCTTACACTATCGGCGAAAGCAATTTCAAGCGCTGGAACGAGCAGGTCTCGACCGCCGAGGAAATCCGCCAGCAGACGCTTGAATCGATTGACCCGCTTGAGTCTAATGCAACAGATGGTGATATTCTGACAGAAATCTTACTCAAACGTGGTATATCTCCGTTGGTAGATATTGAACAGCGCGACGGCTACTTATTCGTATCGTCGGAGTCGCTTGCGATTTCGCTTACCGCCAACCTAACTGAGGCTGACTTTGCTCGTTTGCTTGACAGCGGCGCCGAACAAATCGTCCTGCTATCGCGCGCATTTGGTGACGATGCGAACTTGAAAGCAAACGCAATGTTGCAGGCGGAGCAACGTGGTGTACGGGTGGAGGTGGTGTGATGAGAATATTTTGGATGAAGCAAAGAGTGCAACATGACAACCAGCCAACAGAGTCGGTCATTCCTACCCCGGTATACCTAGACTATCAAGCAGTGTTTGATATGCTCGCAGTAATTGAAGACGGGATCAGCCAATTTGAAGAGATAAAAACAGTATATAGTGATTCGAAAAACAATACAGAAGATGTCAAGGCTAATCTACAAGGAAAAATACCGCTTGGTTTCTTGAGCATAAGCGGAGAGGGTGGCTTTAGCGCTAGTAAATCGCGAGAGGGAATTCAATCTAACAGCAAAGAGGTTGCCTCTAAAAAGGTGCACACTAGTGTTTCGTTGTTTGCTAAATTGAGGCTTCTGCTTACTAAGAGGGGTATGGTGAACCAGACATTAAGCGATAAGTCTCAAACTGGGGATTTTGTTGAGTTTAAGTCAAGATTCCAGAAAATCGAAATAGCACAGCTAATGAGCGCACTGTCTCAAGCAGTTGATTTGGGTAATAAGTTTTCCGAGAAGGGAAATAAAGTAAGAATGCCGAAAGAAGTTAGCAAAATTCAAAATCTCATCAAGCCTATAGAAGATGGTTTCTTGTCTTGCAGAGATATAGATAAAGTACGATGTCTAATTGAACTAGACGAGAAAGTTACAGAGCAGTTTGACGTGGAGAGACTATTGCGAGGTGAATATAGGGTATTTGGAAAAGTAGTTAGGATTGAAGAACACGATTTCAATATATTCGAGTCAACTGACCTAGGTCTAATCAAGCCGGAGTATCTTGATAGTATGCTATCAGAATCATTTAACAGTGTAGTTGCAGAAGATAGCGATCTGAAGAAAATGTTTGATGTACCAGATGAAATACCGATAGTTATTAAGGGTAGGGTATTTATTGTAAAGCCAATAGCAATTTTTATGTAGGAAAACAGTTTTATGAATGAAAAAGATTCTAATTTTCAAAACATTGTAAGCATCTTAGGGCTTATAGCAGCTTTTATTGCAGCAGTGACACCCTTGTTCGGACAGTCAGAATTAGGTAAGTACTTTATAGAAACATCTTTTGTTGTCCCCGTAACTATACTTACAGTTTTTATAGGAATTCCTCTATCGTGGAATATTATTGAAAATCATAAAATGATTATGATCCCAGTTAAAAAACGAGGATCTGAGCTTCCTCGATATATAAGGCTGCCACATGTAATATGGTTTATGACTTTACTCTCTACGGTATTACTTATAGTGTTTTTTGTGGCGAAAGAATTAAATTGGTTACCATTCGTTCAATATATAATATATCCAACTTTCTTCTTGAGTATGTTCGCGACATTTTCTTTACTTCTAGCTTCTTCTATAGGACGCGCGGAATATGAAAATCAAAAAGTTACTATGCCATACAAGATACTGAAGACCCTAGAAAATAACGGACTTGTTAAGCCAAAAATTAAGGTTATAGAAAACATCAGTATTCAAAACAATGACTATATACAAAATGAATTAGGTATACCAAATGAATTTGGTGGAGTTAGGTTAGTTACTGTTGAAGTTGACGGTAGAAAAATAAGAGCTATTCTAAGCAGTGATTTATCTACACTGCTAAGAAAAGTTGAGCCTGAAGAAAAGGCAAAAGATGACTAACTTCCTCCTCTACAAAACCCCAGACAACAAAGTCTCCATCAACGTCCAAATAGAAGGTGAAACCGTTTGGTTGACGCAAGATCAGATGGCGGAGCTTTTTGATAAGTCGAAGCCAACGATCGTGGAGCATCTGGGGAATATTTTTGAAGAAGGCGAGCTAGACGAAAATTCAGTTGTTCGGAAATTCCGAATAACTGCTGCTGATGGGAAGAATTATAACGTTAAACATTATAATTTAGATGTGATTATCTCTGTCGGTTACCGTGTTAAATCTTTGCGTGGTACGCAGTTCCGCCAGTGGGCGACGAAGCGATTGCGAGAATATATTGTCAAAGGATTTACGATGGACGACGAGCGCCTCAAGCAGGGCGGCGGTCGTTATTTCAAAGAATTACTCCAGCGTATTCGCGATATTCGTTCAAGCGAACGTAATTTGTACCAGCAGGTGACGGACATTTATGCGACGAGTATTGATTATCAAAAAGATGCCGATATGACCAAAAAGTTTTTTGCGACAGTGCAAAACAAAATGCATTATGCGGTGCATGGTAAAACTGCGGCGGAAATGATATATGATCGTGCCAATGCCACGCAACCAAACATGGGGCTAACGAATTTTAGGGGTGATTATATAACGACTGATGATGTAGCAGTGGCAAAAAACTATTTGACCGAGGATGAGTTAAACGAGTTGAATTTGATAGTGTCGCAATACCTTGATTTTGCTGAGCTCCAGGCAGCTCGCCGCAAAGCTATGACCATGCAGCAGTGGATTGATAAGTTGGACGAATATCTGCGTGTGAATGATTCAAAATTGCTTGATAATGCTGGCAAAATCAGCCACAAACAAGCGGTCGAAAAAGCCAGGCGCGAGCATGATAAATATCGTCAAGATGAAATGAAGCGGCTGGAAAGTGATTTTGATAAGGCGACGAAAAAGTTGAGGAGTAAACAATGAAACTCCACTTTGATTCAAACCTAGATTACCAGCTCGACGCGATCAATGCGGTGGTTGATGTTTTTCAGGGACAACCGTATGAGAATGGATCGTCCAAGGTGCTGGATGTTGATGAGAAACAGATGAGCATTGAACAGGTGAGTGCTCGGGGGAATGCTTTACGCCTGACAGATGAACAGATTATTAACAACGTTCACAGCATCCAAGATCGTAATATGCTGGAACGAAGTGAAATAAATCCTGGCGGTTTCGAGTTTCCCGTGGAGTTTCCGCTAGAAATTTCAACACCAAAACTCCAGCACGGCCTCAATTTCTCCATCGAAATGGAAACGGGGACAGGCAAGACGTATGTATATCTGCGAACGATTCACGAGTTGCACGAACGGTATGGCTGGAAGAAGTTTATCATCGTGGTGCCGAGTGTGGCGATTCGTGAGGGCGTGCTGAAGAACTTGGAAATTACCCGCGAGCACTTTGACGAACTTTACCACAAACCAGAGACGAATCCTTACGTCTGGGATAGCAAAAAGACGGGACAAGCACGTGAGTTTGCGACCAATGACACGCTGCAAATCATGGTCATCACCATTGATAGCTTTGCTAAGGCAGCCAACATCATGAATAAACAAAGTGATTACGGCCGTCCACTGGATTTCATCCGTGCGACTAATCCGGTGGTGATTGTCGACGAGCCGCAGAATATGGAAACCGATACGCGAAAAGCAGCGATCGAAAGCCTACGCCCACTCTGTACGCTGCGCTACAGTGCCACGCATAAAAATCCGTACAATTTGCTCTATCGCCTGACGCCGGTCGACGCCTATGATAAGCATTTGGTAAAGAAAATTGAGGTACACAGTGTGCTGAGTGAGGATAGCTATAATGACGCGTATGTGAATGTGGTGAAGCTGGAGCGTAAAGGTAAGAGCCGGATTATCGCGCATGTTGAAATCGACACGAGTGATGAGCGCGGCTTACAGCGGCGAGTGGTAAAAGTGAGTCCGGGCGATGATCTGGCGGAGATGGCGGGTCGTGCGGTGTACGAAAATTACGTGGTGGAGCGGATCGATTTTGTTGAGCAGGCGGTAGAATTTGCTAATGGCAAGACAGTGTATGTCGGGCAGAAGAACGAGGGCTTGCGCGAGGAGATTTTGAAGCGGCAGATTGAACTGACGATTGAAGACCATTTTGATAAACAAAAACAGCTGGGCGCGGATGTTAAAGTTTTGAGTCTGTTTTTCATTGATAAGGTAGTGAACTATCGTGAGTATACGCTAGGCGGCGCGGCGAAAGGTAAGTTTGCTGAGTGGTTTGAAGAAATCTATAAAAAGGTGGCGGCCAAACCGCGCTTTGCGGACGTGCTAGATGGGCTAGCGGCTGAGGCAGTGCACGACGGCTATTTCGCTAAGGATAAAAGCGGGCAATGGAAAGATTCACGTGATACCAAGGGCGAGGGTGGCCGAACAAAAGATGACGATAGCGCCTATAATTTGATCATGAAAGACAAGGAGCGGCTGCTTGATCCGAACGAGCCACTGCGATTTATCTTCAGTCATTCGGCGCTGCGCGAGGGTTGGGATAACCCGAATGTGTTTACAATTTGTACGTTGAACGAAACGTCGAGCGAGATGAAAAAGCGCCAGGAAATTGGGCGGGGATTGCGCTTGCCGGTAGATATCAATGGTGAGCGGGTTCACGACCAGAATACTAATGTGTTGACGGTGGTAGCTAACGAAAGTTACGCGGATTTTAGCCGCAAGCTACAGACGGAAATTGAGCAGGAAACGGGAATTTCGTTTAGCGGGCGGATTAAAAATCGCGACGATCGGCGGCGAGTGCGGTTGACAAAAAGCCTGGCTTTGAGCGGCGATTTTAAGGAATTATGGGAGCGGATAAAACACAAAACCGTTTACCACGTGGCGTTTGATACAGATGAATTAGTACGCCGGGCGGCTGAGCAATTAGCGCTCGTTGAGCCTATCCGTCCGCAGATCGTTGATACTAGAGTGCGAATTGAGCAGTTGGGCGCGGAGCGCGGCTTTATGGTCAACGAAACGCCGGGTGCTGGCATAGCAGCGGATGTCCAGCGGGTGCATGTGCCGGATATTCTGAGTGTACTGGAAAAGCGAACGGGATTGACGCGCGCGGCGATCTTTGCCGTACTTGATAAAGCGGATGCGTTTGGCAAATTAGCGCGCAATCCGCAGCAGATGATAGACGAGGCGGCACGGGCGATACGTCGCGCTAAGCAAATGGCGATGGTAGATGGAATTAGTTATCGAAAAACTGGCGAGAGTTATGACATGCGCTTGTTTGAAAATCACGAACTTGAAACTTATTTGTATGATGCAGCGACGAAGAGCGGGGCGATTGCCGTCGAGAAGCCGGATAAAACGATATATGATTACGTGGCGGTTGATTCAGAAGTGGAGTACAAATTCATGAAAGCGCTGGAGCAAGCGGACAACATTCGGTTTTATGTAAAGCTGCCGGGTTGGTTTACGATCCCGACGCCGCTGGGCTCGTATAATCCAGACTGGGCGGTGGTATTTGACGGCGACGAGCGGGTGTACTTTGTGGCGGAAACGAAAGGCTCGGACGATATCAACGACCCACACCTAAGCGCGAGTGAGCGCGGTAAAATTCTGGCTGCACGACAGCACTTTGCGGAAGTCGGAGTTGAGTATGCGGCGCCGGTGCGGGAATTGCGGAGTGTGCTAAATAGGATATAAGATGAAAGAACGAAAGTAGCAAATACGCGGAAGCGTTTATATTTTTTGATCAATCTTTATATATCCGCGCTTACCGCGTCGGTAGCTGTTGTGAATACGTGTCATTTCATGCTACAATAATCCCACAATTAACAACTAGCATATCAAGAGTGCGGCGAGAGAACTAGCTCGTTGAGCCGCCAGCAACCTGCTTTAGTATGGGACGATTCCATGTTACGGTAAGGTGCTCCGTCTAGCCCGAATGGGAAGATATTGTTGCGAAACTCCTTTCTACTCGGTGCATGGCAAGATGTGCGAAAGGAGTAATCTATGAGTAAAAATCAAAATAGTATACGCACAGCTGAAAGTGTGTCGCCAGGGCATCCGGATAAATTATGCGACCAGATTTCGGATGCAATTGTAGATGCATATTTGGCAAAAGATCCGCGGGCGCGTGTAGCGATTGATGTAGCGGGCGGACATGGTGCAGTATTCGTTACGGGCGAGGTGTCAAGTCGGGTAGAAGTAAGTATTGCAAAAATTGTTCGCCGAATTGCCGGCAAAAATAGTGAAGTTATTGAGCGGGTTGCTGAACAGAGTCCAGAAATTGCGCGTGGTGTCAACGCGGGCGGTGCGGGCGACCAGGGGATTATGATAGGCTATGCTTGCAATGAGACACCGGAGCTGTTGCCGCTAGAAGTGGTGTTGGCGCGGCGCCTAAATCAGCGTCTATATCAGCGTTGGCCATATGACGGCAAGACGCAAGTATCGGTGCGTGGCCGCGAGATCGTCGCGGTTGTAGCGAGTTTTCAGCATGCGCCATACGATGAGTTGGAGCAGGCGGTGAAAGATTGGGTGCGAAACGAAGCGGTACGATATGTGGGTGCGAAGTACGATATAGAAGCTCAAACGGAGCGCCGGACGAATAGCGCCGCAACCGAGAATAACGGTCTGATATTGCATATCAATCCGGCGGGCGATTGGCAAATTGGCGGATTTGATGCTGACGCGGGTCTAACAGGCCGCAAACTGGCGGTGGATAATTATGGTCCGCGCGTGCCGCTTGGCGGCGGGGCATTTAGCGGTAAAGATCCAAGCAAGGTAGACCGCAGCGCTGCGTATATGGCGCGCAAAATTGCCATTGACTATTTGCGCCGATCCCGCGCGGGCGAAGTGCTTGTACGATTAGCCTATGCAATAGGCTGCGATCAGCCAGTTGAAGCTACGGCGATCGTCGACGGCGTGCCGCGCGAAATTACCGGGTATGATTTGACGCCGAATGGCATTATTGAAACGCTTGATTTGCGCCGCCCGATATATGAACAAACTGCCCGTTGTGGTCATTTTGGACATGCGGATTTTCCGTGGGAGCATTAACATTACTAAGACTGGCGTTTGCGGTAAATCTTGACGATCCAAATCGCTGCTGTACCGACAATAACTGCCGCGATGCCGCCGAAAATATACAGCAGATAATTTGGTGCCGTGTTTGTGCTGCTGCGAGCGCGAGAGTTATTAGCGTCTTTGTTCGTTTGTTTTTCGTTCGCTTTCGGGGTGTCTGTTGACGTGCTGGCGTCTGCGACTTTTTCTTTTTCACCTGTCTTTATATGTGCGGCGTCTGCCTCTGCTCCTGCAAGCGTCGTCGTGTACGGTTTGCCGCGAATTTCGCTGCTGCCGTCGGCGCGAACATATTTTCGCTGCACGGTAACGTGGTCGCCTTGCTTGCTGATGAGTGCGAGCGTT
>ERZ772827.1519-NODE-1519-length-11674-cov-13.981582_pt1 | contig 11674 bp, 7 predicted proteins | sample MGYA00580850_ERZ772827 | MGnify/ENA primary metagenome ERZ772827 (study PRJEB29015, sample SAMEA2737950) | human oral metagenome | biome: human oral; feature: human-associated habitat; material: dental | place: China | collected 2145 ...
CGGAGGAGTGCCTGGTCGACAACGTGGCCGCTCACGCGCTCCATGCGCTCGGGACTCGGCTCCCCCTGCCTCGTTCCTTCCATTCTGTGGCCAGGGCCAATGGCGTCTCGCTGCCCCAGGGGGTGCTCAACGGGCTCACTGCCGATCTCAATCTCATCGCTACTGCCCCGCACCTGCTGCCTGGGTGGCTGAGGATGCCTCAGGCGCACCGGGTGGTGGGGCCGGTCTACGCCCGCCTACCCGGGGAGCTCCCCGAGTTCCTGGCCGATCTGGTCGCCGGCCCCCAACCCCTGGTGTACTTCGCCATGGGCTCATCGGGGAACCGTGACCTCGTCCTTCACGTGCTGGCAGGCCTGGGCCGGGCGGACTGCCAGGTGCTGGCTCCGGTGCGTTCCCACCTTCGCCAAGAGGACCTGGAGACTCTTCCACGCAATGTCCACGTCACTGACTGGATCCCGGCCCACCAGCTGGGCGACGCCGTCGACCTGGCCATCACTCACGGCGGGGAGGGAACGGTGCAGACCAGCTGCGTCCAGGGGTGGCCCTTCATCGGGATTCCGTTGCAGTTCGAGCAGCGTTTCAACGTGCAGCGTTGTGCGGCCTTCGGCTCGGCCAGGCTCGTGTCGCAGCGCGAGGCTCGCAGGGCCGACTGGGCGGAGCTGGTGCGCCAGGCCCTGGCCGACGAAGGCATGCGTTCGCGCGCCCGGCGGATGGCGGGGCTCATGGAGGGACTCGACGGACCGGGCCGGGCCGCTGAGGCGATCTGCGAGCTGCTGTGAGTCAGCTGCGGCCAGAGTGCTGGGCTTGTGCCCGGGCGCTGGCGTAGAGACAGACGGCCGCGGCGGCGGCGACGTTGAGGGACTCCGCCTTGCCGTAGATGGGGATGGAGACGACGGCGTCGGCTCGGCTCAGCGCCTCTGAGGGCAGTCCGTGCGCCTCGTTGCCGAGCAGCCAGGCACTGGGGGCCTCCAGGAGCGACTCGGCCTCGAAGAGGTCGAAGTCCCCGCGTCCGTCGGCGGCTAGGACGGTGAGTCCGGCGTTGTGGAGGGCGGTGACGGCATCGTCGAGGGCCACGCCGGTAACCACGGGCAGGTGGAAGAGGCTTCCGGCGGTGGAGCGCACGACCTTCGGTGCGGTGGGGTCCACGCTGCCGCGCACAAGGACGACGGCGTCGGCGCCGGCGGCGTCGGCGGCCCGGATGATGGTGCCGGCGTTCCCGGGGTCCTGGGCCTGGGTGAGGACGGCAATGAGCCTGGCCCCGTCCAGGGCGGCGGTCAGCGCCTCGGAGCCGGTGACCTCCTCGGTGGCCACGACGGCGAGGAAGCCCTGGGCATCTGGGCTCATGGCGTCCATGACCTGCTGGGTGGTGACGTGCACGTAGAGCCCGGCGGCCACGGCCTCGTCCCAGATTTCACTGTGGCGCTCGAGGGCCGCCTCGGTGAGGTAGACGTCGAGCACGCGGCCGGGGGCGTGCCGGACGGCCTCGCGCACGCCCTGGGGGCCTTCGACGAGGAAGCGTCGGTGCTTGGCCCGCGCATTGCGGCGCGACAGGCCCGCCACCCGGGAGATACGGTCCGAGGTCGGATTGCTCAGCACCTCGTGGCCGGCGGCCGGCCCCTCACTGACGGTGCGCCGCCGCGGCCCGCGGACAGCAGGCCGTAAGGCAGTGTCATCTAGAAGTTCGTCAGGGGCCGGCATGAAGGTAGAGCTCATGGCATGAGCCTACGGGCAATAGAAGCGAAACGTCACTGTCCCAGACAGCAATCGTCGCAAGCGACTCTCACCTTCCGGAACCAGGTGCCAAACAAAGTCGTTGCGAGGTCTCTCGTGACGGTTGTCTAGCAGCTCCCATCATCGGGGGACCTCGACCCCTACCCACTGCAACGACGCACCCACCCCACCTACACACTTCAATAGGCTCCAACTACCACACCCTCAAACACGAAGAGCCGGATTCACCAGACACAGCATCTTCACCTACGCTAGTAGACATGGCACAGCCCCAATCGAAACCGGCAACGACACGACCACTACTCGACATCATCGTCATCCATCATCCGGAAAGTTTACACGGCAATCAGGTATTCGTCCGACTTCGCGACCACTACCACTCACCAGCATTCGCCGGACTCGTCGGAGGCAGTGTTGAAGTTTACCACCGCAGCGTCCCATGGTCTTCTTCCGACCCTCAATCGGCGCCCCGCCCTGTGCCAGCCGCTGACTCGCACCCTCTAGCAGCCCAGATTACAGTCGTCATACCCGTCATCGACACAAGCCTCATCCGCGCGACAACCACTGTCGGCACTCCCTGGTCTTTGTACCTCAATGACGCACTCAAGACATACGACAACGACACCTCACGCAGACTTGTCATTCCCGTCATCATAAATTCTGCCTTTCCCGCGCACGGCCCCCTAGCCGACCTTCTCAACAACACTCAAGGCATACGCGTCTCCGCTGCCCATCTGAACAGCCCCAACGACTCGACCTCGATTGACGAAGAAGACGAAACAACCACCTGGATCGACCATCTTTTTCTTGAGCGCGAAATCAGTCAGGCAATCGTCCAGCACATATCCCCCGATTGGAGTATTGACAAACCCCTCAAAGTCTTCATCAGCCACACAAAGAAGGAGACTTCAGGAGAGGAAGACGTCACCGACATCGTTAAGAAAATCATCGACACCACTCATCTCGACAGCTTCTTCGATGAGCGCTCAATCCAGACCGGTGACAAGTGGAAGGAGGCACTGCAGGATAATGCCAGCAACTGCGCACTTCTCATGATCCGAACTGACCTCTACGCGAGCAGACTCTGGACTCAGAAGGAGGTACTACTAGCGAAGGAGCACGACGTTCCCGTCGTCACGCTGTCCGCACTCGCTCGCGGAGAAGAGCGTGGGTCCTTCCTCATGGATCATGTACCGACTGTCGCGTTTTCCTCGGCGGATACCGACAGCAGCGTCGCTCGCGCGCTGTGCCGCCTGGTCGATGAAGCGCTCAAACGGACCCTATGGGGGCTCCAGGCCTTGTATACGAGTGATACAGGATTCGACTGGAAACCTGTCCACGCTCCCGAGCCGACAACAGTCACCACCTGGCTAAAGAATCATCCACGCGACGACCGCCACTTGTGGGTCATTCACCCAGACCCCCCACTCACCTCCCACGAGAAAAACCTCATTCGAGACATGTGTGAACTCGCTGGGTTCAAGAGGAATGACGCCAGCCTCACCATCGTGACCCCACGCGAGTTCCTTTCACGGGGAGGCGCCCTCCTCCCCGGGCGGGACCCTTTGATTGAGGCTGGAGAGCGCAGCCTGAACGGCCACCGCCTCGGTATCTCCGTTTCTCCCTCGGAGGACCTGGAACGCCTCGGTCTTTCAGCCTCTCATCTCGACTATGCGGTTGCTGAGCTAGCCCAACTCACCTTTCTTCATGGAGGCACCCTGGTCTACGGAGGCAGAATCAATCAGGACGTTCATGACATGACAACGTTCATGGCAGAGCAGGCCGAGAGATACGCCGATACCCCTAATTCCTTTGAGAACCTCCAGCCATGGTGCGTATATCTCACTGCGACGGAACAGGACCTCCGCGCGTTCGAGGACCGGATCGCAAACGTCGGCTCCCTACAAATTGTCTTCACGGACCAAAAGCTCTCGCTCGCCGAAGCAGCACAACAGCGTGTTTCCTCAAACCGCTGCGATGATTCGGACAAAATGAAGTCCCTTACGGACATGAGGCAACTCGCCGCATCCACGACGCACGCCCGCGTTCTCATCGGCGGAAGGCTCGAACGTTCCACCTACGCACGAGTCCCCGGAACACTCCAGGAGGTATATCTCCAACTCAGAGCCCACCGCCCCGTCTACATCTGTGGCGGTTTCGGTGGAATCGGGGCGGTCGTCGCTGACGCCGTCGGCCTACCGACTCCTGATGACTACACCGCTACCATCCCGGATATAACGCCGGAGGCGGTAGACATGCTGAACTTCATCAGGGAAAACTGGCGGTATATCGACACTGGATTGACCAACGCGGAACAGGTCGACCTTGCCATGTCCCACCACCCGAGCATGATAGCAGGCCTCATCCTTCGCGGAATGAACCGCCTGGCGAACAATTCGCCGCAAGATTCGAGAGGGGACTCACGTGGCATCGAGTGACCGGAGGCGAGCCGATCGGGTTGCCGCAATCCTCGAGTGTGCGTGTCGGCTCGAGGAACTCGATGGGACGGTCGTTCAGACCGTCCTCGCGGAGTACGGGCTGGACACGGTGACACCGGCTGTCGATTACATCCCGCACGAGCGTCTCATACCGGTGCTTCGCGCCGCCGATACGCGGACTCTGCTCAGTCTGGCAAATTTTCTCAGGCGCCCCAGGACACTCCTGCTCGACGAAGAACTCCCTTTCCGCGGGCAAGGACTCCGTCTGTTCTTCTCCCATCTCAGCCGGTCACACGAGTTCGTCGAGTCAGTCAGCGCAGTCCTCGAGGATCTCAGCATCGAGGTCCTTATCGCACACCAGGACATTCGCCCCAGTCGCGATTGGCTGGCATTTCTCGCTAACGGTCTCGACCAGTGCGACGGCCTGGTCGCCTTTGTCGAAACGGGATTTCGTGAGAGCGAGTGGTGCGATCAAGAGGTTGGTTGGGCACTCGGCCGACACCGTCCCATCCTGTCCCTATTTCGCGAGCAGACCGTTCCATATGGCCTTGCTGGAAGGGTCCAAGGACTAGCGTTCGAGAATGATGCCCCCTCAACTGTCGCCGAGAAGATCATCTCGTGGGCAGGAACTGAAGAGCTCCTGAGACACAGACTGCTCGAGAGCCTCGTACAGACGCTCGAGAACAGCCCAAACTTCGACACCACACGAGAAGTTGTCAAGATGCTCCGAGAAGTGCCTGCCACGGCTCTCTCCACCGATCTCGCAGATCGGCTCTCAACGGCGGCGACGTCCAACCCGCAGGTCGAGAAGGCCGTCGTTCCCCGCCATACCGGAAGGCGTTACCCAACCGTCCTGTTCTCCACGTGGCTAGCTGAGTTTACCGGACACACGACACCCGATTCCTGAGTCAGGAACGCACACCCAGCGCCTCCTGCCTAAAGTCAAGGTTGGTGATGCCCGGCTCTGGCTCCCCCATGGCGGCTCTGGCACGTCCGAGACGGGCTGCGAGTCCATCCATGGCGACCCGGATGCCAGCCTTCTGTGCCGTTACCCGCATAAATGCCGGACCGTAGTACGGCAGGAAGGCGTGAACGCTGACGCCGTCACGGCCCAACTCGCGACGCAGTACAGCTCGAATCTGGGGATCGGCGTCCTCCCAGGAGGCGCAGACCGACTCAGCTCCCGCTGCATCCATCACCTGAAGCATTAGAGCCAGACGCGTGACAGCTACTAGATCAGCGTCAGCGACCCGTTCGCTCAGTCCAAGCACCGTTGCACGGAGACTCAGATAGCAGCCATACCGATCCATTCCTGCAGCCGTCTCCTCACTTCCCATCGCCTCAGCCAGGTCGGTAAACTCATCGACGACCGGCAAGGTCAATGCTGTAGCCCCAACTCTGCCATCGCTAGCTTTGACACCGGCTAGGTCGAGCAGCAGGTGAACGAGGTACCAGTCACGCACATGTGAACCGACACCATCCCAGCCCAACAGCACGCCCGCAGGAGCCTCGCCCTGCATCACCTGACCCAGGTTACATTCTAGCCCGAGCACGTCCCGCACCAGGACGCTCTTTCCCTCGCCCAGCACTCCGAGGTTTGGCAAAAGCGCTTTCTGAAGCCGCGGAGTCTTCATGACACAGCGCAGCAAGTCGTCGTGATCGGTCCAGCCGAGACCTGCGTCTTGTGTCATCTTTACCACCGCCGCGCACTTTCCAGCGTCATGCACCAGCATCAGGTAACGCATGCCCATGAGGCCACTGTCGTCTACGAGGACATTTTTCACCCAGTGATGAAGCGAACGAAAACGCTCTTTCGTCAGAGTGGTTCTCGTTGACGGTTGCCCCCTGACGAACGCGGTGTAGTCCTCCTCTGATCCCGCCCACAGGTACTCGAGACACCTAAGTGAGCACGCAGTTCGAAAAAGCTCACGATACCCAAGCCCATCCGCCTCTGGGGATGGCGCTACGTCATTCTTGAGTAGATGGAGCTCGGGAAATTCCCAAGCCCAGGTCGGTACTCCGCAATGCATCCAAGTCGCCTTGTCGCGGAAGGTGTCATCGTGCGCTGAATCCAACTGAACCATGAGAGAAGGATAACTGGGTACCCCGGCTTCCCGAACCTTTACTGATGAGTGTGAGGTGAGTTCTCAGGCAGGAGGTGGCTGAGCCGGCTTGACGGGGTTGTGGCAGGGCCTGGCGCGTCGCTGAGACGAGGACACGATGTCAAGCCTCGGGTTTTGTGGTGGCTGGTTTATCTGGTTCCGGTGGTTGCTGGTTGTGATTGTTCCTGGCGGTGGGTGTCGGGTGCCCAGGTGGCTTCGTGCTCGGCGGGGGGTTCGCATCCCGATGGCGGAGCGTGGCCGGGAGGTGCCCGTACCAGTGGACCCACTCGGCGGTGGCGAGCACGGGCGGCGTCGATGTCCTCCCAAGGGCCTTGGTTGCGGATCAGCTCGGCCTTGTACAGCGAGTTGAGCGCCTCGGCCAGGGCAAAGCCGAAAGGAATCCCCCTTAGAGCCTCCAGACGCGACTGCCTCGCAGTCGGCCAGGGCCTACCCGTAGCGGATGGACCTGTACTGCACCCCACGGTCGTAAGTGGTGCACCAGGCCCCTCAGGTCAGTACCGGCTCGTTTCCGCTGCCAGACGGCCTTTCTCAGGGCGTCCAGGGCCAGGTCGGTGTACAGGCCGGTGGAGGTTTGCCAGCCCACGATTCGCCGCGAGAAGACATCGGTGACGAAGGGGACGTAGACCCACCCGGAGAAGGTGCATACACAGGAGGGGGTACCTCCCGCTTGCGGGGGAATGTCGGCGACCCACAGCTCGTTCGGCCTGAACGCGCTGAAATGCCTTTTGACGAGGTCGGCCGGACACTGCTCTCGCGGTGCGCTGCGCGTGGTGCGCGGGGACCTGGCGCGGCGGACGCCGCGCAAGCCCAGGTCGCCCATGAGGCGTTCGACGGTACAGCGGGCCACGTGACCGGCACCATGACGCTCGGCGGCCTCGGGTCGGCCCCGTATCATGTGCATCTTGCGGGCCCCCAGCACCGGGGTAGCTGGTTCTTGTGGACCCTGGATATCTCCGCCTTGAGGGCCTCGTCGCGCAGGCTCCTGGCGCTAGGAGGCCGGCTACGGCGGGCGTGAGTCACGTGCTCGGGGCGATCTTGACTCCGGCGCCAGTGAGCACCTTGCAGACCGGCCAGGCCCCGAACTCCTCCTTTATGCGGGAGTCGATATACTGGCAGATCAACGAGAGAGACGCTCACACTCCGCCGCGACAGACAAGCCGACTGTGCTCTTCAGGATCGCGTTGGCTATTCGCAGCTCTCAGACCTCTTTCTCAAGCTCCTTGATCCGCTGTGCCTCGTCGGTGGTGGTTCCCGGCCTCAGACCACCATCGACCTGGGCCTTCTTGACCCAGGTGCGCACAGCCTCAAGGTGGACACCCAGCTCGTCACCGATCCTGCGGATCGCACCCATGGCCCAAGCCGGGTCAGCCAGTGCCTCCAACGCCATCCTCATAGCTCGCTCGCGCAGCCCATCGGGATACTTCCTTGAGTCCCATGACAGCGATCCCTCCACGTCATCACTACCTCCATCAAACCCAGGGCGATTCGAACCATTGAACAGGCTCACCGCCACCGCCAGGGCCTCGATGGCGGCGGGCTGGTCGACCACCACCAGCAGGCTCCCATGATCGGCCAGCTTGTCGTAGAAAGCACGCAGACGCTCCTCATCGTTGGGCAGGGGCTTGTCAAAGACCTTCCGCCCCTCCCGGCTCAGGGCCGTGACCCAGTGCTCGCTCTTACCGACGTCGATGCCGATGAAGACGTCGATGTCCTTGATATCCATCTCTCCTGCCACGTCTCGCTGCATGGGTGCAGGGCCAGCCGGTGGACAGGCCGGCCCCCGCACCCACGCCTGCGAATGACCTCACACGCAGTGGGCCGTTCCCCCTATCAGCGGTCACCAGCGCCCGGCTGTCGCAGGTGACTTTCGCCCCCCGGATCATCTACGGACAAGGGCAAGACAACCGTGCCCACAGCAGCTGGCCCGGCCCCCGACCACCAACAAGGTAGCGAGCCGTCAGCCAGCTGCTGACGGTACGCACAGTAGTGGTGGGGACGTCGAGAGCGGCACAATACGACAGCGCTCGGTGCATATATTGCAAGCAGGAGTTCTTGGTCGAAAACAACTCTGACGCACGGTTCCGCGCGCACCCCAATCCGCCTCCCCGTCACGGTCCTATCCGCACTTCTCGGTCACCCCAGAGCTCAGGCCACCAGTACCACCCCCCCCGGTTAGAAAACCTCAAGGAACGTAATTGGAGCAAGCAAATCCACGACTCGGTTCGCTCATCTCGGTGACTCTACGCCACTCTGTCAGTGAAACTGTTCTGCGCACAGTTCCGCAATTGCTGCTAAACCAGTTACGGGGCTCAAGATCAACTTTCACCGTCATTTCTCGGCCTCTTAAGCTATCAAAATAGTTGGCATATAATGATGAACCTGACGGGGCAAACTGGACTGCAGCAGCAGAATATGGCTTCCCTGTTAGCTTAATTGTTCCAACCTTCACCCCCGCAGCCAAAGAGTACACTGAAACAGTGTTCAAGGAATCAACATAAGCAAGATACTCACCATTGCCAGAAATGTTTACAGCAGAGGATCCTTCCAGGTACGAACGTTGCTCAATTGTTCCATGTCTCGTACTAGCAACAACAGTTTTATTCCCTGACGTACTGAAAGTGGAACCATCGTTAGCCAGCCAAACATAATGATCATAGTTCTCCACTTTTCCATCGTTATAAATAACTTTAAACGTGCCAGATCTGTAACCGTTGTCGCTATCTTCCGAAACCACAATTCCGCGATCAGTCATTTCAACTACGCGACCTTCAGATGCAGTCTGACTAAACTCATGTTTACTATAGTCGAAACTCCAAATGTCTGAACCGTTTGAAAACCTTAGGGAGGTTCCATTCCACACCCCCTTAATGTGTCCAGGATTGGACATAAGATGCCCTGAACCGGAGTCGTTCTCAGTCCAAGACGGTATATCCCAACAACGGTCGGAAGCACTACCTGCCGCCCGATAAAGGCAAATCTTCCCATCGTTTATAGCAAAGTAGTCTTCATCGGTTCGCCATGCGAGGAAATCCGCTTCTTTAACTCTACTCTTCGAACCGTCCCTAAAATTCAGGATAAAAATGTGACCACCTTTAGAGGTGTTCCAATACTGGACTAAATACTTTCCCGACTGAGATGGGGCAATTCGAGATACCGCACAGTCGTCACACATGGGGCCTGCCGTCGATTCATACTCTCGAATTACTTTAGACGGATTGTCCATCTTCCAATATGATACGTTCGAACCGATCGCAGTGAGAATCACATGCTTGGTCGGCACAGCCAAGGCAGAAAGTTCATTCCCGACAGGGAGAGAAGTAGAATTCCATCGATTAGATCGGCCATCTTCGATATCATATACAGTAAGTCCATCCGCGTTAATGACGGCAGCCGTCGATCCATCATCTGAGAGCGCTGGCAATGGAGATCTTACATAGTAACGTTTGTCCCAATCAAGTTCCGCATAGGATACAGCAGGCTCTACGTAGTCAGGAGTACTCTGTTGCGACGATACGCTACCCTTTTCACCGAAGCTATAGCTGCCATTCGGTGAAAGAATAGGAGACTGATCGTCTGGACCATCAATATAATTTCGCGTATGATACACTTCCTGCTGACCAGAAAGAGAGTAGGTACGTATCGATGTGTAGCTTTGGATGACCACCGATTCATCATCAGGTAACGCTACTGAGTCGTTCTCATTGGTGGAAAAGCGACTGTGCAAGTTAACATCTGACCATTCGCAATCTCGCGATTCGCTACGTAGTACTTTCATAACTCCAGATCCTTGAGGCGGTAGAGCAACTGTCTTTCCGGATGGAGATACGGCAGCACCGCCATAGCGATCTAACTTACTGACACATTCTTCCTTTCCCGACTTCCACAGTTTGACTTCAGCTTCATAGTATCCAGGGTAAACGTCACGCCATCCCGTTGCTACAACAACATCTCCGGAACGATTCACAGAAATTTTTCTTACTGCAAACCGTAGTTTTCCAACCTGCGTCAGCGCGTTCGTTTTAGTTTCCCATCGTTCCATCGTACCGTCTTCATGTCCAACGAATATCAGTGTTGCATCAGAATTTGCGGCCAGCGACGTAACGCTAGTCGACGTAAGTCTATTGCCCACCAGATTTCGTGACTCTACAACAGATTTGAATAACGCCGCCCGAGTGACTTCATCTTGATGAAGATCCCACGCTTGCGCGGCATACAACTGAGAATCGGCTACATCGCTATCCGACAACTCGTTAGCTCGAGAAGCGAATGCTCTTGCAGTAGCGACATTCAAGTTCGATAAGGCTTCATTCCGTGCAGATACCGCAAACCAGGAAATTGCCACCGAGATCGTGAGAAGGATGGCGAGTATTGAGAAAGACAGCCGCCGAAATCTCACAAGGCGATTCTGACGCTTGTTCTCGCGATCTAAAAGAGCTTCTTTCGAAGTATTCTGAACCCGCGACGATATACTAAGAACCGCGTCGAGAAATTCCGGATGATTTTCTAAGGATTCCTGCGACTCGCCCCTTCCTCTCAGATCTATCCATAGAGGCTCATCATTAATTTTATTTAGGATCTCTCTCGGAATATTTGTCGTTGTTTTGGAAAAACTCTTCGCTTCTCGATCCCAAAAGATGACGCCATCATCCACTATAAGTATGAGTTTTTCGACGCCGTTCCGTTCGATGTACCACTTAAGTTCTTTAGTGACCGGGTCTGATTTAGCGGCGTTCTCAGAGCAAATATACACTAGCCATTCAGACCGCTTGACAATGCGTTCGAGCTCTTTTTCCAACCTCATTGTTGGCCCAAGCGAACTTCGATCTAAAAATACATCGAGCGCCCGGAAACTGTACCAGTTTCGACTGAGCTTCTCTAAGCTGTCGTGCAACGTAAACGCGAGCGTTCTAGATGGTTCGTGGCTGTAGGAAATGAACACGTCATAGTTTCCCACTCGCCGATGCTTCCATCGCATCCATTGAGCTTTAACAATAGGCGTCAGTTTATCGGCAAGGTCTCGCTTCATTGGGAGCTCCCTAGGTGGTTGAAGTTCACGCTGTGGCTGTTCTTCTTCGAAATCCAAAGCGGATGCTGCAGTTCGATGGAAACGAATTATTACGTATTCTACCACTTAGGCAAGATGGTGGTGCCGTCACCCTGGTCAGGGTGACGGCACCACCATCGTCAAGTTCTGTTCAGCAGACCATCGGCCCGCTGACGTATGTCAGGCCTTGGGGGCGTTGACGTCCTCAGGGAGGGCCTTGCGGGCCACCTCAACGAGGGCCTTGAAGCCCGCGGGCTCGTTGACGGCCAGCTCGGCGAGCATACGGCGGTCGATCTCCACGCCGGCCAGGCCAAGCCCCTGGATGAAGCGGTTGTAGG
>ERZ772827.1520-NODE-1520-length-11671-cov-6.002927_pt1 | contig 11671 bp, 7 predicted proteins | sample MGYA00580850_ERZ772827 | MGnify/ENA primary metagenome ERZ772827 (study PRJEB29015, sample SAMEA2737950) | human oral metagenome | biome: human oral; feature: human-associated habitat; material: dental | place: China | collected 2145 ...
TGGGATATCGGCACCGACGCGCGTTGTTGACATGAGCGCGCGTTATATCCCCCTCACGGTGTCGACAACCCCCTCACAATGTCGACAACTCGCGTCCGTGCCGACGACCCCCTCGTGGTGCCGACGACTCCCTCGTGGTGCCGGCAAAGCGCGCCCGCACTCGCGCCTGAGCCTGTCGGCGCCGACCCTCTTCCAAGGGCCACTCGCCAGGCCGACTGCCCCGTGTTGCGCGCAGCCTCCCGGGTACGCGCACAAGGACCCTGATTTACGAAACACGCGCCGCACACAAGGGCGGAATCAAGCCCTTGTGTGCGGCCCCGTGTTACCTAATTCCTTCCCTTGTGTGCGGCACCAGGGGGAACGCATGCTGAAGACGGACGGGAGCGGGCCCGCGGGCGAACGTCGGAACCAGGCCTCGAACGTTGGTTCTCTGGCCGAAGCGGCGGATCCGCGCCTCGAACAGCGGGCCCGCAGCTCATGACGCCGAGCGCAGGCGCAGGGAGTTGAGGACCACGAACACCGACGAGCACGCCATGGCGGCGGAGGCCAACATGGGGGAGAGCAGCCCCGCGATGGCCAGCGGCACCATCGCGACGTTGTAGAAGAACGCCCAGAACAGGTTCTCCTTGATGACGCGCAGCGTGCGCCGCGAGATGCGGATCGCCGTGGCCGCGCTGGCCAGGTCGGATCCGGCCAGGGTGATGTCGGAGGCCTCGATGGCGACGTCCGTGCCCGAGCCCATCGCGATCCCCAGTGACGCCTGCGCCAGTGCGGCCGCGTCGTTGACGCCGTCGCCCACCATGGCCACGACGGCGCCGCGCTCCTGCAGCTCGGCGACCGCCGCCCGCTTCCCGTCGGGCAGGACGCCCGCGATGACGCGGTCGATGCCCACTTGGGAGGCGACGTGGCGCGCCGCCGCCTCGTTGTCGCCGGTGAGAAGCACGGGCTCGATTCCCAGGGAGCGCAACTGGGCGATGGCGGCGCGGGAGGTCGGTTTGACGGTGTCGCGCACGACCAGGACCCCCAGGACCCGTGCCCCCGTGAGGCGCTCGGGCAGGGCGATCACAGCGGCGTCGGGCGCTGGTCCGGGCTGCGGGGCGTCCCCGGAGTCCGCGGATTCCCGGGCGCCCGACTGGCGTGCGGCAGCGCCCGATGCGGCCACCCCGGCGTCCAATCGGAAGGAGGCGGCGCCCTCGGCCGTCTCCACGGTGTCGGCGCGGGAGGCGCCTGCGTCAGTGGCCGTCCCTGCGGCGTCCACTCGGGAGGTGCCCGCGCTGCCGGCCGGGCCCCCGTCCTCCACGCGGGAGGTCACGGCGCCCTGGTACCCGGCTGCCCCGACGACGCCTTCCAGCTCCTGGTCGGAGTAGGGGCGGGTGAGGGTGATGCGCGCGGACTCGGTGGCCAGGTTGACCGAGGCGGACACGCCGGGGAGCTTCCCGAGTTTGCGCTCCACGCGCCGCACGCACGAGGCGCAGGTCATGCCGCCCACGCTCATCGTCACCGTGGTGGTGCCCGGCGCGGTTCCGGCGTCGGCGCTCCGCGCGGTCCCGTCGTCGGTGCTCCGCGCGGCCCCAGCGTCGGTGCTCCGCCCCGCCCCGCCCGCCGCGGGCCCGGGGGCGGCGGCGCGCTCCCAGTCCTCGACGACAGCGGCGACGACCGCCGAGGCGCCCGAGGCCTCGGCTTCGCGCAGGCGGTCGGCCAGGGCCCCGTCGATCGAGACGCCCAGGGACTCCAGCCACGAGGCGCGGCCCACGAGCGCCAGCTCCCCCGCCTCGGAGTCGAGGACGGCGCACACCCCCAGCCCCGCCTGGTTCGTGAAGGCGGACGTGGCTGCGGGGGCGATGCCGCGCTCGGCCGCTCCCGCCGTGATCGCCCGGGCGAGGGGGTGCTCCGAGGCGGCCTCCGCCCCCGCGGCCACGCGCAGCAGCTCCGAGTCGGCCACCCCCGGTGCGCCCAGCGCCGATTCCAGGGACATGCGGCCGGTGGTCACCGTCCCCGTCTTGTCCAACAGGGCCGTGTCGACACGGCGGGTGCGCTCCAGGGCCTCGGCGTTGCGGATGACGACGCCCAGCTGCGAGGCGCGCCCCGACCCCACGAGCAGCGCGGTCGGCGTCGCCAGGCCCAGTGCGCACGGGCACGCGACCACCAGGACGGCGACGGCGCTGGTGAGGGCGACTTGGAGGGCGGCCCCCGACGCCAGCCACCCGATGGCGGTGAGCAGGGAGACGGCGATGACGACGGGCACGAAGACCCCGGAGATCCGGTCCGCGAGGCGCTGGACGGGGGCCTTGCCGGCCTGCGCCTCGGCGACCATGCGGCCGATCTGCGACAGGGCCGTGTCGGCGCCGACCCGGGTGGCGCGCACAGTGAGGGCGCCCCACGTGTTGACGGTGGCGCCGGTGACAGCGTCCCCCTCGCCCACGTCCACGGGCACGGACTCGCCGGTCAGCAGGGAGGCGTCGATGGCGGACGCCCCGGAGACGACGACGCCGTCGGTCGCCACCTTCTGGCCCGGGCGCACCAGGAACAGGTCGCCGACCGCCAGGGACGAGGCGGGGACCGTGCGCTCGACGCGCCCGCCGTCGGGGCCCTGCTCGACCAGCGTCGCCTCCGTCACGCCGAGCTCGAGGAGGGCGCGCAGGGCGTCGCCGGCACGGTAGCGTGCGCGGGCCTCCATCCACCTGCCGGTCAGCAGGAAGACGACGATCATGCACGCGCCCTCGAAGTAGATCTCGGCGTGGCCCGAGTGGGAGGCGCGGGGGATCAAGGACATGCTCATCCGCATCCCCACTTCGCCCGCGCCGCCCAGCAGCAGCGCCCACCAGCTCCACAGGGTCGAGGCGACGACCCCCAGGGAGACCAGGGTGTCCATCGTGGTCGAGCCGTGGCGCCCCGCGGCGAACGCGGCCCGGTGGAAGGGCCAGGCCCCCCACGTCACCACGGGGACGGAGGCGAGGGCGACCGCCCACTGCCAGCCCGGGAACTGCCACGCGGACACCATCGACACCGCCATCGCGAAGAGGCCCAGGGGGGCGCTGATGGTGAGTCGGCGGGCGAGTTCGCGCGCGGTCCGGCGCGCGCCCTCCCCGATACGGGGAGCGTCCTGGCCGGTGCGGGTGGTGGCCGCCGCGGCGGGGTCGGTGGTCGTAGTAGTCATAGTGCGCGTGTCATCCGTTCTGGGGCGCGGCCGCGGGGCGGGCCCCGATCGGGCCGGGCGCCCCGCGTGGGCCGCGGGCCCCTCGGTTAGAAGTCCCGGGCGATCCCGGCCAGTTCGAAGCCCGCCTCGGAGACGGCGTCGGCCAGGGCCGCTATGAGCGCGCGAGTGCGCGGGACCCCGCAGGCCAGCACCGCCTCGGGCAGCCCCCGCTCCTCCGACGCGGCCAGGTCGAGCACCCGCTGGACGACCGCAGTGGCGACCAGGGCCACCATCAGGACCGTGAGCAACGTGGTGTACTGGACGACGGGCCGCATCTCGGGGGCCATCTTGTCGATGTAGGCGGCGCTCGCCGGGTTGTTGGCGATCAGGTCGGACAACCCGCCCGACATCGCGCCGAAGAGCGCCCCCGCGAGCGCCAGCGCGAATGCCCAGGCCGCCAGGCGCCGAACGCCCAGGCGCGCGGTCAGGCCCAGCGGGCTGCGCACGCGCCACCGCCTGGCGGATATCGAGCGGTCGGCCAACACCGCCCCCAGCAGCTCCCGGCGGGAGTGAAGCAGTGCCGCCAGTGCCACCAGAGCGGCGACCACGAGCGCAAAGACGGCGAGTACCCATACGCGCTCCGCCCCGAAGGGCTCGGCGACATCCCGCCAGGCCAGGGGGCTCAGCCACCGCAGCCACGCGGCTCCCGTCTCGTCGGCCAGGATGCGGACGGTGACGGCCGCCCCGAGGACCGTGAAACACAGTCCTCGCGCAGCCGAGGTGTCCCGCAGCAACTGCGAGGCCACCAGGGCGATCCCGGCGCAAGCCCATCCCTGGGCGATGGCCACGCCCCCGAACACGAGCGCCCCCCGTAGGGGCGTCTCGCCCACGACGGCATCCACGCCGATCAGCGAGACCGCCAGACCCGTGCCCGTGAGCGCCATCGCGCCCAGCGCCCACGCGGTCGCCGAGGCGAAGGGCACCCAGCGGCCGGCGCCCGCCCCGAGGACGACCTCGACGTGCCCGTCCTGCTCGTCACGCCTGGCCAGCGCGGTCGTGAGCATGATCGCCATGATCGCCACGAACCACAGCAGGTACCCGCCGTCCTCCCAACTGGCGAACTCTCCCACGCCGCCGGTGGCGGGGAGGGGCCCGAAGAGCAGGCGCACGCCGGGCGCGTCGCGCATCTGGGTGAGGAGTGCGGTGCGCTCCTCGAAGGAGGGGTAGGTGCGCTGCAGGGCGATCGGATGGCCCAGAAGGAACAGCCACAGCGGCACCATCCACGCGAGCGCCTGCCACCTGTAGCGGCGCGTCGCCAGCCCCAGGCACCGCCGCAGTCGCGTGAATGCGCTCATGACCGTGCCCCCTGGTTCCCCGAGTAGTGGCTCATGAACAGGTCCTCCAGGCTGGCGGGCTCCACCTGGACGTCGTCCGCGCCCAGTTCCGCGACCACGCTCAGGACCCCGGGCACCAGGGAGGAGGGGACGCGGGTCTCCACGCGGGTGCCGGTGGGGCGGATGGGGGCGCCGAGCCCAGCCAGGGTCTCGACGAGGCGGGGGCGGCGCGCGTCCGATTCGCCGACGCCGATGCGGATGGCGGTATTTGCCAGGGAACGCAGGCGCGACAGGTCGCTGCTCTCCACGGTGCGCCCGTCCTTGATGATCGTCACGTGCGAGCACAGGTCCTGGACCTCCGCCAGGATGTGGCTGGACAGCAGGACAGTGGCGCCCCCGTCGGCGGCCTCGCGGACCGTGTCCGTGAAGACCCGCTCCATGAGGGGGTCCAGACCAGAGGTCGGCTCGTCGAGGATGAGCAGATCCACGGGCGCGGACAGGGCGGCCACGAGCGCCACCTTCTGGGCGTTGCCCTTGGAGTAGGTCAGCACTTTCTTGGTGGGGTCCAGGTCGAAGCGCTCGGTGAGTTCCTCCTCGCGGGCGCGGTCGCGCGAGCCGCGCAGGCCCGCCAGGGTGTCGAGCACCTGCCTGCCCGTGAGGCTGGGCCATAGGCTCACCGATCCGGGTACGTAGGCGAGGCGGCGGTTGATGGCGGAGGCCTCGCGGGCGGGGTCCATCCCCAGGACCCGGGTGCGGCCGCCGTCGGTGTGGTACATGCCCAGCAGTACGCGGATCGTCGTGGACTTCCCCGCGCCGTTGGGGCCCAGGAATCCGTGGATCTGGCCCTGCCCGACCCCCAGGTCGAGGCCGTCCAGGGCCTTGACCCTCCCGAAACTCTTGATGAGGCCCTCGGCCTCGATGAGATTAGACAATGTTCCAGTCCTTTCCTGTTTTCTCTTCGAGCACGGGTCCGAACTCCGGGTCCGCCTGCAAGCGGCGAACCAGGTCGCTAATGACGCGCCTCTGGTCGGGCTCGGGGTAGCCGATCGTGGAGAGCAGGGCCACCCGCTTCCACAACAGGTGCCCGGGCCCGCCGCTGGGCAGGTCGCGCAGCAACGCCAGGGCGGTGGCCCTGTTGCGCTCGAGGACGGCCCACTCGGCCTCCTCGAGATCCTCGATGACGCGCTCCCTCTTCTCGTCGCTGTAGGCGCCGGGGTAGCGGCTGCGGTCGAGTGTGGCGAACGTGGTGAGCATGCGTACCACCGCGCGGCGGTCCTCGTCGCTGAGCCCCTCGATGAACGGGCCCAGCGAGGCCGGGATGAGGCCTGAGATCGCCAGCGCCAGGACCATGCGCCGGTCCGTGTGGATGATGGGCAGCGTGGCCGGGTCTTCGACGAGGTCCTCGAGGTGATCGTAGAAGCGCTCCAGGACGATGGGCAGGGGCGAGAGCGCCTCGCCGGAGCGCACCCTGGCCACGAGCTCATCGATGCGGGCGCGCTGGTGGTGTAGGACCTCGATGCGGGCGTCGATCTGCGCCCGCGTGGCGAGCAGGTCCGCCTCGATGGCGCTGCGCCCCTGGGCGGGTTCCTCGGGCAGCATCTGGGCGATCTTCGCCAGGGGGATCCCGGACTCGGCCAGCCACCGTATGCGCAGCAGGCGCGCTAGGTGCTCGATGCCGTAGTCGCGGCGCCCCACGACGAGTGGGGGCACGGGGAGCAGGCCCAGGCGGTGGTAGTAGCGCACCGTCCGGGTCGTGGTCCCCGCCAGGTCGGCCATCACTTTCACTCTCATGGGCACCATCGAACACTGTGACCCGACGTCGCTGTCAAGGGTGCGAGAGTCGCGGGCCGTCGGTCGCGGACTCGGCGCACTCGCGATCCCCCTCTGATCGACGCCGATCGTTCACGGAACGCTCGCGTGAGTCGCTAGTATGGCGTCATGAAAACCTTGATCGTCGGCGCTGGGATTTCGGGACTCGCGTGCGCGGATGCGCTCGCTCGGAGCGGCCAGGACGTGGTGCTCTACGAGGCGAGCGCGCGAGCGGGTGGTCGCATTCAAACGGCTACGGTGGCCGGTTGCCGGGTTGAGGTCGGAGCGAACTTCCTGTCCTCGACATACCGTGTCATCCCCCGTATAGCCAAGCGCCTCGGGGTGGCGCTGCGCCCCATTCGTTCACGCGCAGGAATCATCGTTGACTCGGCGGCGCTCACCTACGGTCCCTCCGCGTACTCGATGGTGCGCGCCGGAGTGATCGGGTGGGGCGACGCCGCACAGGCAGGATGGCAGCTTGCCCGTCAGTTCCCGCGCCTGGCGAAGGCCAATCCGGCTGATCCCGCCCACTGGGCAGACATCGACGTGCCCGCCGACGAATGGTGTTCCGCTCGCTTTGGCGAGGCCTTCACCCGCGCGGTCATCGGCTCGTCGTTTCGGGGATACTACTTTCAGGATCTTGCGCAGACGTCGGCGTCGGCGGCGCTGGCCATGGTGTCCTACGGCGCGCGTCCCTTCGTCACGCTCACCGCGGATCCCGGGCTTGAAGCGATCCCTCGGGCCCTCGCCTCGGGCCTGACCGTTCACTACGAGGCTCCCGTTGCTCGCGTCGAACGAGATGAGGGCGGTGCCGCGTTGGTCCTCGCCAATGGGACCGTGGTGGAGGGGGACCGGATCGTCTTGGCTGTTCCGGCACCCGCAGCCGCTTCGCTCCTCGCGGATCCGTCCCCGCTCGAAGCCCAGCTCCTGGCGACCCCCTATAGCTCCGGGCTCCTGGTCGTTCTCGCGTGTAGCCGGCGCCTTGAGGAAAGGGAGCTGGGGGGCGCGTACGGTCTCCTTGCGTCGCCGAGCCAGGCTGGCCCCATCGCCGCGTTGTGTGTGGCGAGCCGTGCGGGGCATGCGGCACCGGGCGCGGATGCCGTCACCGTTATGTTTGACGGAGAGGCTGCGCAGCGCTCGATGGTCATGGGGGAGTCCGACACTGAGGTGACCGCTCGGGCGGTCGCGGCGGTGTGCGAGCTCGCGCCAACTGTGGGAGACGCCGTTGATCTGGAAGCGAGCCGCGTCGTCAGGATCCCTCACGCGATGCCGACCTGCCGGGTTGGGCGAGTCAGTCAGGTTCGCCGCTATCGCAAGGAGCATACGGGGCCGGTGATTCTCGCGGGTGATTACTTGGCATTCCCGTGGTCGGATTCGGCGGCGCTGACGGGCCTGTGGGCAGCGAACTGTGCGAGGGTATCGGGCGAGCGCGACTGAGGAACATGCGGTTGCGCCGAGTCGAGCGTGCGCGGGTCATCGCGTGTTAGCAAGATCTGTGGGGCGGTAGCGGTTTGTGGTGCTGGCGATCGTAACTGGCGAAGCTGTCGTGGGCTGCGTAGGGATAGTTTGTCTCGTGCCGTCTGGTGGTCCATTGTCTCGCACCTGTGGTGCCTGAAGAATCCGGCTTCATAGCACACCGTGTTATTACCGACGATGAGCGTCGGATAATTCATCATGTTTGTCGATTGAATAGCCCCACGCATGTTGAAAAAATACGTCAGATAATCAATACGGTGAAGGTGGCAGTGCAGGGTTGAAGGTACGCGTATGCACATCAAAGGGAATTTGTAGTAACTATCCAAAAGGGTTGTCTGATACTAATTGGAACAAAACTGTAATGCGAACTTTAGGCGCGCCTCTGTTTAGTCGTCAGACGACTGTTTTGCGCTTTGAGAGCCACGTCTTAGTGATCTTAGAATGCAAAATGAGCAAACAATTGGACCCAGATCGTCCGCAATATAGGCGACGTTAACGCGTTCCGCGCCAGTATTGATATAGGTCGATTTTGGACGAGTAAGGTCCGGAATTCTAAGAAATAATTTGGGACCAAGGTCAGGATTGACCTGGTTCGCTCTCGATACCATTGACAGCACAAAGTTCCGCGAGTGCTACTGGTAGCCACGCTTCATGGTTAACGATGATCAGGATAGTGGCTCGACGTTGGTAAATTCCTGGATTTTCATTCAATGGTGAAGATACATGCCATAGTCGCGGGGCGATGTCAACAAATTGATTTCCCAGCCTCTCAATTTCATGAAAGGTGGTCGCAGTGCTGAGCATGCTCACCCAGGAGCGCCACGCGAACGATCTCTCGCGTGGACACCGCTTCTTCCTGCTCGTTCTGGTCTCTATCGGCAGCTCCATCATCTACACCCCCGTCTACCTGCAGTACGTCTTCGAGGACCCGTTGGGTAAGGCGCTGATCGCCTCGGGTGGTGCCACCACCGACAACGTCACGACGGTCATGGGCACCCTCCTGAGCGCCTACGCGATCACGGCCCTCGTGTGTTACCTGCCCTCCGGCATCGTCGCCGACATAGTCCGCGTTCGTACGCTGTCCTGGATCGGCTTCGGCATCACCGCGCTCCTCACCTTCTGGTACGCGATGTTCCCGTCGCTGACGACCATTCGCCTGCTGTTCGTGGCGATGGGAATCTCCACGATCCTCATCTGGTGGGGCATCCGCTACAAGCTCGTGCGCCTGATCTCCGACGAGGACGGCTACTCGCGTAACATCGGCATGTCCTACGCCTTCTACGGCCTCGCCGGTCTGATCCTGGGCTTCTTCAACTCCTGGCTTGTCACCCACCTCGCCTCGCAGGGTGACATCATCCCCATGCGCGTCCTGCTGTTCATCCTGGGCGGCATCATCATGGTCCTTGCGGTCCTCTCCTTCTTCTTCATCCCGAAGTTCGCCGGCGAGATCGGCTCCTCCGAGGGAGGCTTCGAGGTCAAGCAGCTCGGTCAGGTCCTCATCAACCCCGTCGTCTGGCTCGCCGCCGCGACGCTGTTCTTCGTGTATTTCTTCTACACGGGCGTCAACCAGACGACCGGCTACATGAAGGACGTCATGAACCTGGCTCCCGCCGTCGTCACGATGGTTGCGACCGTCCGCACCTACGGCGTCTCCCTCCTGTCCGCCCCCATCTTCGGTGGCGTCGCCGAAAAGGTTGGTTCCCCCTCGCGCGTCATCGCGACCGGCTCGATCATTGCCGCACTGCTCTTCGGTGTCTTCGTCTTCCTGCCCTCCGGCGCGAACGCGTTCCTCACCGCCGCCCTGGTCATCGTCCTGGCCTTCATGGCTAACGGTGTCTTCGGCATCGTCTCCTCGCAGCTGACTGAGGGCAAGGTGAGCCCCGCGGTCTTCGGTACTGCTTCGGGCCTGCTCTCTGTCATCGGCTTCCTGCCCGACACCTTCTCCTACACCTGGTTCGGCTCGATCCGCGACGCCGCCGGCGATGACAAGGAAGCGGCCTTCCACCAGATCTTCATGATCCTGGGTAGTACCGCGATCCTCGCGGCACTGTGCGCCATTGGTCTCCTCCTGGTCGTTCGCGCCCGCGCGAAGAAGACCGGGCAGAACTGATTAGCAACGGACATCGCAAAGGAGTACCTCGTGGGTCACAAGTACAACGTTCCGGCCATGTGGACCGAGCAGATGGGCCACGTCGTCGCCAAGCAGGATGAACTTGCCGCGGGCGCGTACGTGACTGGGCAGAGCCTCGACGACATGCGTGCCGCCTACCGCAAGGAGCGCGCGTTCTGGAACGAAGGAGGCCCCGAGGTGTTCTCGAGCGAGGACGTCATGGTTCCGACTCGCTACGGGCAGGTGCGCGTGCGCCACTACCGCTCGAGCGGGGAAGGCCAGCGTCCCCTCATCGTCTACGTGCACGGCGGCGGCTGGGTGATCGGCGACGTGGATACTCACGACCGCATCACCCGCACCCTGTGCCACCTGACCGGTGCCGCGGTTGTGAGCGTGGACTACACGCTCGCCCCCGAGGCTCGTTTCCCGCGCCAGATTCACGAATGCCGCGACGTCGTCGCGCACATTCGTGAGAACGCGGTGCAGTGGGGCATCGATCCCGAGGACGTGTCCTTCGCCGGAGACTCCGCCGGAGCGAACATGTCCATGGCGACGATGCTCATGATGCGCGACGAGGGCTCGCTCACGTCCGTGCGCGCCATGCTCCTGTACTACGGCGTCTACGGGCTCAAGGACTCCTTGTCCATGCGCCTCCTGGGCGGAGCATGGGACGGCCTGACCGAGGCCGACTACCAGTACTACCTCGACCAGTACTTTGCCGATCCCGCGGACGTGAGCGACTGCTACTTCAACATCCTGGGATCCGACTTTAGCCAGGGCATCCCGCCCTGCTACGTCGTGTCCGCCGGCCTGGACCCCCTGCGCGACGACTCGCGCACCCTGGCCGACATCCTCAATCTGTGCAGCGTTGCTCACCTCTACAACGAAGTCGAGGGCGTCATCCACGGCTTCCTGCATCACTCCAAGATGCTCGACGACACCATGGATGTGCTCTCTGAGGGCGCGCACTTTTTCACCGAACACCCTATCCACCGCTGAGCACGACGCTCACACACAGAAAGTGATCCGACATGGAGTTTTCGCTCAATGAAGATCAGCAGCTCATGGTCGACGCCTTTACTGAGGTTATGCGTTCGCGCAACTGGGATGCATACTTCCACGAGTGCGATGAAAAGCACGAGTACCCGATCGAGTGGACGGAGGCCATCTGTGAGCTCGGCTTCGACCGCATCCTCCTGCCCGAGGAATACGACGGCCTCGGCGCCGACTGGGTGACCCTGACTGCCGCCTACGAGGCGCTCGGCCGCGAAGGTGGCCCCACCTACGTGCTCTACCAGCTTCCCTGCTGGGAAACCGTCCTGCGTGAGGGTACCGACGAGCAGAAGGAAAAGATCCTGTCCTTCGTCGGCACCGGTAAGCAGATGCTCAACTACGCGATGACCGAGCCGTCAGCCGGATCCTCGTGGGATGACATGCGCACCACCTACACCCGCAAGGACGGCAAGGTCTACCTCAACGGACACAAGACCTTCATCACGTCCTCGCTGTACGCCCCCTACCTGGTCGTCATGGCCCGCGACGCCGACAACATGGACACCTACACCGAGTGGTTCGTCGACATGAGCCTGTCGGGCATCACCAAGGAGCCCCTCGGCAAGCTCGGCCTGCGCATGGACTCGTGCTGCGACGTCTACTTCGACAACGTCGAACTTGAGGAGAAGGACCTCTTCGGCACCGAGGGCAACGGCTTCCGCCGCGGTGTGGCCGACTTCGACCTTGAGCGCTTCCTCGTCGCCCTGACCAACTACGGCACCGCCTACTGCGCGTTCGAAGACGCCGCCAAGT
>ERZ772827.1521-NODE-1521-length-11667-cov-3.913882_pt1 | contig 11667 bp, 7 predicted proteins | sample MGYA00580850_ERZ772827 | MGnify/ENA primary metagenome ERZ772827 (study PRJEB29015, sample SAMEA2737950) | human oral metagenome | biome: human oral; feature: human-associated habitat; material: dental | place: China | collected 2145 ...
TCACCAGTATTATTATACCCTATTCTAATTTTTTATACAAGGTTATCGAACAGGTCTATTAATTTCACGAACAACTTCCACTTCATCATCCATTATGTCCTTAAAAACTTCATCCATTATTTCTGATTTCTGTTTCCCTTTAGCAAATTCCTTTTTTGCAATTTTTCCTGAAACGATTGCAAGTTCGTATTTATTAGGTATTTTAGTCAATAGTTCATCTATTGTTATTTTTTCTTTTTTCATTTTTATTCTCCTCTTAATTAGTAAAATCATCTTAAAACCAAACTCAAGAATTATAAGTATTCTACTTAAACTTTAAAATTATCTCATTATTAGTCCGATTTTAAAAGCATTCAAGTGTATTATGAATTAATAATATCTATCAATTCTTGGCAAGACTGCTCAATGTCATTATTTATTATAGTGTAATCATATTTTGGTTCATATTCCAGCTCTTTTGCTGCATTTTTCAAACGTAGCTGAATAACTTCTTCCGTATCAGTTTTCCTGTTACGAAGCCTATTTTCCAGCGTTTCCATATCCTTTGTTCTAAAAAACACAAGAATAGCATCCTTTTTCTTTTCTTTCGCAATTAATGCACCTTGTACATCAATTTCCAGAATTACATTTAATCCTTTGCTTAAGTTGTTTTCCACAACCTCTTTCAATGTTCCATAATAATTTCCGTGAACATTTGCATATTCATAAAATTCATCGTTTTTTATTTTTTGTTCAAATATTTCCTTAGTTAAAAAAAAGTAATCTTTTCCGTTGATTTCTCCGGTTCTTGGCTGTCGAGTTGTTGCTGATACTGATAATGGAATATTTAGTCTATCTTTTACTAATTTTGTGACTGTTGATTTTCCTGAACCCGATGGTCCTGAAACAATAATCAATTTTCCTTTCATTAAAAACCACCTTTATTTTACGCGAATAAGGGAAATTCATATTCATAAATCTCCCCATTCACAATATTTTATTCTTTATTTCTAAAAATTGACTTAACAGAAATATATTTTCAAAATTAAATTTTATTCTGTTTCTACTGTTTCTTCAATTTTATTTGACTTATCTTTAACAGTTTGTAAAGTTTCATCTATTTCAACTTTTCCTTCACTTGCTTCAGCTTCTATTTTTGCATTTTCTTCTTCCAGTACATCATTTTTTAAAACTGCATCCAAATATTTATAATCTTTAAATCCAGTTCCTCCAGGTATTTTCTTACCGATAATTACATTTTCTTTAAGTCCTTCAAGTCTGTCTGTTTTACCTTCAACAGCGGCATTTGCAAGAACTTTTGTTGTTTCCTGGAATGATGATGCTGAAATGAAACTTTCCGTATTTACTGCGGCTTTTGTAATACCTTGAATTACTGGCTCATATGTTGCTGGACGTTTTCCTTTTGAAATTAATATTTCGTTTTCACGTTCCACAATTTTCTTGTCAATTAATTCATCTTCTAGGAATAATGTATCTCCAGCTTCCTTAACTTTAATTTTTTGGAACATTTGTTTTACAATTATTTCAATATGTTTGTCATTAACTGCAACTCCTTGTTCTCTATACACTTGCTGTACTGATTCAAGAATAAATTGTTGTGCTTCTACAAGCCCTTTTATTTTCAGAATATCATGTGGCGAAACAGGTCCGTCAGTAATTTTGGCACCTTTTTCAATTAACATTTCGTTAGTTACAACTAAATGTTCTCCCACTGGAACTGTATATTCCTGAATTAATTCTCCACTTTCAGGATCTTCAATCAAGATTAATCTCATACCTTTTTTCTTTTTGTCTGAGAATACTACACGTCCTGCAAATTCTGACAGAATAGCTTTTCCTTTAGGATTTCTTGCCTCAAATAATTCCTGCACACGAGGAAGACCTCCAGTAATATCCTTATTTCCTTCTCCAGTTTTCAAAATTTTAGTAATAACTTGCCCTTTCTTAACCGTATCCCCTTCATTTACCATCAAATATGCTCCATATGGAACTGCATATTCAACTCTTCTGTTATCTTTTGTATAAATGATAATTCTAGGGTTTACATCGTTACTTTCCACAGGTTTTATCGCAACTTTTTCAGTAACTCCATATTTTACGTCAATATTTTCTCTTACGTAAATATCCCTAAATTCCACTTTTCCTTCTTCAGATGTAATAATCGGTATTTGGTAAGGATCAAATTCTACAAGGACTTGCCCTTTCTCAACTGTATCTCCGTCTTTTACGTGTAAAGCCGAACCTGATGGCACTTCATATCTATGCTTTCCTATTATTACACGTCCATTTTGTGATACAACAATTTCTTTTCCTTCCTCATTTATAAGTGTAGTAATATCTCTAAATTTAACTTTTCCAGAAACATCAGCTTTAGCATCTGACTGAACAGAAGCTGCCGTTGCTACCCCTCCAGTATGGAAAGTACGCATTGTAAGCTGTGTACCAGGCTCTCCGATTGATTGAGCTGCAATAACTCCAACTGCTTCCCCTTTAAGAATTTCCTTATGGTTAGAAAGGTCTAGTCCGTAACATTTTTTACAAACTCCTTTTTCCAATTTACAAGTCAAAGGCGTTCTTATTTCCACTTCACGAATATCCAACTCTTCAATTTTCTTAATCAAGTCATCAGTTATTAAAGTATTTCTCTTGGCAATAAGCTCTCCATTGTGAATCAAGTCAGTTGCTAAGTTTCTTCCGTAAATTCTTTCACTTAATTTTTCAATAACTTCCCCAGCATCCATCAAGTCTGATACGACAATTCCATGCTCACATCCGCAGTCATCATGATTTACAATAACTTCGTGTGAAATATCAACAAGCCTTCTTGTCAAATATCCTGAATCGGCAGTTCTTAGTGCTGTATCGGCAAGTCCTTTTCTCGCTCCATGTGATGACATAAAGAATTCAAGAATGTTAAGTCCTTCTCTAAAGTTGGCTTTAATTGGCATTTCGATAATACGTCCTTGCGTATCTGCCATAAGTCCACGCATTCCACCAAGTTGACGCATTTGTGCAATTGACCCTCTGGCTCCAGAGTTCGCCATCATGTAAACTGGATTAAATTCATCCAAGTTGTCCATCATATCCTTAGTTACTTTTGAAACTGCCTCATCCCAAATCGCAACTGTTCTTCTGTATCTTTCTGCATCAATGATTTCTCCAGCCTTATATTGCTCTTCAATTTCAGCCACTTCATTTTCAGCTTTTTCCAAAATAGTCTTCTTGCTTTCTGGAATTTCCAGATCTTCAATTCCAACAGTAATTCCAGCAAGTGTTCCATAATGGAAACCAAATTCTTTAATTTTATCCAATAATGCTGATGTTTTCTCAAATCCAAATTTCTTATATAATCCAGCAATTAATTTCCCTAATTCACCTTTACCAAATGTTTTAGTATAATCTCTCACTTCTTTTGGAAGCATTGTGTTAAACATAAGACGTCCAGGTGTAGTTTGAATAGTTTGTCCGTCAATTCTCACATTTACAAGTGCATGAACTGCAACTTGCCCATTTTGGTAAGCTGTAATTAACTGATTTTTGTTAGAAAAAGATTTTCCTTCTCCTTTTACACCTTTTCTTTCCTTTGTCATATAATAACATCCCATTACCATATCTTGTGATGGAACTGCTATCGGTCTACCACTTGACGGTGCAATGATGTTATTTGTTGCAAGCATTAATAATTTTGCTTCCATTTGTGCTTCTTGTGACAATACCAAATGTACTGCCATTTGGTCACCATCAAAATCCGCATTAAATGCAGAACATACAAGCGGGTGAAGTCTTATTGCCTTTCCTTCTATCAAGATTGGCTCAAATGCCTGAATTGAAAGTCTATGTAATGTTGGAGCACGGTTTAAAAGAACAGGGTGATTTTTAATAATTTCTTCAATCAATTCCCATACATTTTCATCTTCTTCTTCCACCATTTTCTTAGCCACTTTAATATTTGAAGCTAATTCCCTTTTTACAAGCTCTCTCATCAAAAATGGCTTATACAGCTCAAGTGCCATCTTTTTAGGAAGACCACATTGATTCATTTTTAAACTTGGTCCAACGACAATAACCGATCTTCCTGAATAATCCACACGTTTTCCCAAAAGATTTTGTCTAAAACGACCTTGTTTACCTTTTAACATATCAGAAAGTGATTTTAATTCCCTGTTATTTTGTGTAACAACTGGTTTCCCACGTCTACCATTGTCAATTAATGCATCCACAGCTTCCTGAAGCATTCTTTTTTCATTTTTAATCACAATTTCAGGAGCTTTTATTGACATCAATTTTTTAAGTCTTATATTTCTGTTAATTACTCTTCTGTACAAGTCATTCAAGTCAGAAGTGGCAAATCTTCCACCATCTAATTGAACCATCGGACGTAAATCAGCAGGGATTACTGGTAACACAGTCATAATCATCCATTCTGGTCTATTTCCAGCTTCTATCAAATCTCTTACTATTTTTAATCTTTTTATAACTTTTCTTCTTTTTTGAGTAGAGTGTTCTGTGTCCATTTCATTTTGAAGTTTTTTCTCTAATTCAAGCAAATCAATTTCCTCAAGTAAGGCTAAAACTCCTTCAGCTCCCATTTTTGCCGTAAATTCGTTTTTAAATTGACTTTCTTGCAGTTTATATTCCCGCTCTGTCAGGATTTCTCCTTTTTGAAGCCCAGTTTCTCCTGGATCAGTCACAATATATCTTGAAAAATACAAAACTGATTCCAATTCCTTCGTACTGATTCCCAATAAAAGGCTCATTTTATTAGGCGTACCTTTAGAATACCAGATATGTGCAATTGGTGTAGCAAGTTTAATATGTCCCATTCTTTCACGTCTAACTTTTGAAGTTGTCACTTCAACACCACATTTTTCACACACCATGCCTTTATAACGCATTCTCTTATACTTCCCGCAGGCACACTCATAATCCTTAGACGGTCCAAATATTCTCTCACAGAATAATCCATCCATTTCAGGTTTTAAAGTTCTATAATTTATTGTTTCGGCTTTTGTTATTTCACCATACGACCATTCCAAAATCTTTTCTGGCGATGCCAATTTTATTTGAATACTGTCAAAATCTCTTATACTCATTCGTTAAGAGCCTCCTCTATTCTTTAATTCCACTTTTTTTGGAAAGTAAAGTGGGAAAATCTTTTTTTAATTTTTAATTACTAATTTTCTATGCATTTTTAGAATCCTGAATTATCAACTAGCCATTTTCCATTAACATTTTTCACTTTTACTTTAACTTTAAAAGTAGGCCCTTGCAATAAAACATTTCCATTTTTAGAGTTATAAGAAACAATTTTCCATTCAGTGTCAAAATCTTGAAGTCCCAAGACTGGATCTGCTCCACCACCATCTTCTTCAGCATAATTTGCAACTATCGTTTCTAATAATTCATTTCTATATCTTTTTGTTATCAAATTAGTTGCTTTTAAATAAATGTATCTCACATCATAATCTTCTGGATTAGATACATCATTTGGAATACCTGTCGTGTTGTTTTCTAAAACTTCTGTATACTCTTTTAAAAATTTTAATGCAACTTGTGCTGCCTCTGAATTTATTTGACTAGATGAACTTTTTTTACTCGAACTTGATTTTTTAGTTGCAGAAAATGTATTAACATTCACAAAAACTGCTAAAACAATCGCTAAACAAAATATTTTTTTCATATTCTCTCCCAAAATTAGTTTTTATTTTTATTAATTTTCGTAAATCTTTGACAAGGGGTCAAGACCCCTTGCTATTTTATATTTAATTTTACTAAGCATCTATATTCTTATCTAATTCAATTTGTTCCCCATCTTTATCATAAAGAGCTACATCTAGTCCAAGTGACTGGAATTCCTTAATTAATACTCTAAATGATTCTGGAGCGTCTGCTTCTGGCATTGCCTGTCCTTTTACGATAGCTTCATAAGTTTTTGTTCTTCCGCTGATGTCGTCTGATTTAACTGTAAGCATTTCTTGAAGGATATTTGACGCACCGTAGGCTTCCAATGCCCAAACTTCCATTTCCCCAAGTCTTTGTCCACCAAATTGAGCTTTTCCTCCAAGTGGCTGCTGAGTAACAAGTGAATATGGTCCAATTGCTCTGGCGTGCATTTTGTCCTCTACCAAGTGGTGAAGTTTTAACATATACATACGTCCAACTGTTACTGGATTGTCAAATGGCTGTCCAGTTCTTCCGTCAATCAGTTTTACTTTACCAGTTCTGCTGTATCCAGCTTCTTCCAAGTAATTTTTAACATCCTCTTCACTTGCTCCATCAAATACTGGTGTTGCAATATATTTGTCAATATCTCCGATTGCAAGTCCCAAATGTACTTCCAAAACCTGTCCGATATTCATACGTGATGGCACTCCAAGTGGGTTAAGACAAACATCTATCGGTGTTCCATTTTCTAAATGCGGCATATCTTCGACTGGCAATACTCTTGAAATTACCCCTTTGTTTCCATGACGTCCAGACATTTTATCCCCAACCATTATTTTTCTTTTTTCTGCAATATAAATTCTGATTAGTTTGTTTACTCCAGCTTTCAGGTCATCTCCATTTTCCTTAGATAATTCAAGCACATCCACAACAGTACCTTTTACTCCATGTGGAAGTCTTAATGAAGTATCTCTTACATCTTTTGCCTTTTCCCCAAAGATTGCACGCAGTAATTTTTCTTCTGCTGGTGGTTCAGTTTCTCCTTTAGGAGTTACTTTTCCAACAAGAATATCATCAGGAGTTACGTGAGCCCCTATTCTTATAATTCCATTTTCATCAAGATTTCTCAAGGCTTCTTCAGAAACATTAGGAATTTCCCTTGTAATTTCCTCATCACCTAATTTTGTAGTTCTTGCCTCAATGTCAAATTCCTCAATATGAATTGATGTGAACACATCATCTTTTCTAAGTCTTTCAGAAATAAGAATTCCATCCTCAAAGTTATATCCTTCCCAAGGCATAAATGCCAGCAGGATATTTTTACCTAATGCCAAATCTCCACCTGCAGTAGATGGTCCATCTGCAATAATATCACCTTTCTTAACTTTATCTCCCAAGTCAATAATCGGTTTTTGATGTAAGCACATTGATTGGTTAGATTTTTCAAAGTTTAGCAATCTATGGTAATAATCTTTTCCATCTTCATCAGTTACAATAATTTTTCTTGCATCTACAAAAGTTACAGTTCCAGTTGCTTTTGAAGTAATAACTGCCCCTGAATCCACAGCAACTTTTCTTTCAAGCCCAGTTCCTACATAAGGAGCCTGAGTTTTTAATAATGGTACGGCTTGACGCTGCATATTTGACCCCATTAACGCACGATTGGCATCATCGTGTTCCAAGAATGGAATTAATCCTGCTGAAACAGATACTAGCTGTTTAGGCGACACATCCAGAATGTCAACTTTTGATTTGTCAATATGCACAATTTCATCTCCATAACGGCACACAACTTCATCAGTCAAGAAGTTTCCATCTTTGTCAATAGGAGTATCAGCCTGTGCGATAAACAGTCCTTCCTCTTCATCAGCGGCTAAATATCTAATATCATTAAAATCAGCTTTTCCATCATTTATTTTTACAAACGGAGTTTCAATAAATCCGTATTTATTAACTTTCCCATAAGTCGAAAGTGAAGCGATAAGTCCGATATTTGGTCCCTCTGGAGTTTCTATTGGACAAATTCTTCCATAATGCGAATTATGAACGTCACGAACCTCAAATCCTGCTCTATCTCTAGAAAGTCCCCCTGGTCCTAATGCTGAAATTCTTCTCTTATGAGTCAATTCTGACAATGGATTAGACTGATCCATAAATTGTGATAGCTGTCCACTTCCAAAAAACTCAAGAATTAAAGCATTTAATGGTTTTGTATTTAATAAACTTTGCGGAGTCAATGTTGTAATGTCCTGAATTGTCATTTTTTCTCTGACCATTTTAGACATTTTAAGCATTCCACCTTTTATTTGGATGGAAAGCAGCTCTCCAACACCTCTTACACGTCTATTTGACAAGTTGTCAATATCATCTGTAAATCCTTCCCCGCTTACAAGATTTTTTACATACTCAATAGTTTGCAAAACATCCTCTTTTGTCAATACGATTACATCCGCTGGCACATCCAGTTTCAATCTTTTATTGACTTTATATCTTCCGACATCTGCCAAATCATATCTTTGTGGATTAAAGAACATCTGCTTAACAAGCGATCTGGCACTGTCCACAGTTACCAAGTCTCCTGGACGTAATTTTCTAAACACTTCTATAACAGCCTCATCACTGTTTTTTGTACTATCATGAACCAAAGCATTAGCAATAATTCTATCTTCAGGTTTTACTTCCCAGATACTAAGTACAGGCACTTTTGCATCAATTATTTTTTGAATAACTGGCATGTCAATAATTTCTTCAGTTTCTGCTACGAATTCTCCAGTTTCTTCATCTAAAATATCCTCTTTTACAAAACTTCCTTCTAATCTTGAACGTAAAACTTCTTCCAGCTCAGTATCTCTATATTTTTCATAAAGTTCTGACACTTCAACTTCTTTTTCTTCAAAAAAGTGATCCATAATTTCCGCATTATTTTGGAAAAAATCTACTGCTTTTAAAAATACAGGTAATAAAACTTTCTTTCTTCTATCAATTTTTACATTTAAAATATCATTTTTATCAGTTTCAAATTCAAGCCATGTTCCTTTATAAGGGATGATTTTCCCAATGAACACATCTTTTCCTGTCTGAATATTCAATTCCTTGTTAAAAGTAATTCCTGGTGATCTGTGTAATTGAGAAATAACGACTCTTTCAGCACCATTTATAATAAACGTCGCTTTATCGGTCATAAGTGGTATATCTCCGAAATGAACTAATGTTTCCTGAATTTCTCCTGTTCTTTTGTTAGTTAATTTTAGTCTAACTTTTAATTGACCAGAATATGTTTTACCTCTTTTTTTACACTCTAATTCATCATTTAAAGGCTCATCATTATCGTGAATTTCATACCATAAATATTCTAATTTTAATAATCCATTACTGGATTCGATTGGAAAAATTTCATTAAAGATTGCTTCAAAACCTTTATTTTCTCTCTTTTGAGGCGGCACTTTTGTCTGCAAAAAATCTTCATATGAATTTAACTGAAATTCCAAAAAATGCGGCATTTCCCCTCTATCTACTATTTTTCCGAAACTATATCTTTCAATAAGTTTGTTCATTTAAAAAATTCCTCCCTATAAAGAACATATTCTTTATTATTTATTCAATTTCAAATTAAATTTGTAATAAAAACTGTTCTCATAATTTCGATTTGTTATTATACTCAAACTGCTTTAAATCAAACTATTAAAAATCAAACAGTTTTGCTGCTTGAGTAAAATAGTCGCAACTTTCGAGTCGGCTTTAAAATTGGTTAATTAATATGTGAACTTAAATGGTGTCATCAACTATTTAAGAAAATAATTTAAAATTTATCCATAATTTTATATACAAACTATATTTCTATTATTCCATAACTTAAAAAATAGACTAAAATAGTGTTATTTTGGATATTTAAACCCTGTATTTAGCCTTAAATTTTAATTATACTAATCACCTCTTTAAAATATAAGTTCAATTTTATTACTATGACTATGAATAATTTTAACTTATAAAAATTAATACAAAAAAGAATAATCCTTTTTCTAAATTTTATAGTGGAAAAAGACACTCTCTATGAAATTTAAGAGTGTCTTTACTATTGATTTGTTGTTTTTTTACTATTTTAATTCTACAGTTGCTCCTGCACCTTCTAATTGAGCTTTAACAGCTTCAGCTTCTTCTTTAGAAACTCCTTCTTTAACTGCTTTTCCACCAGCTTCAACTAATTCTTTAGCTTCTTTAAGTCCTAATCCTGTAATTCCTCTTACTTCTTTAATTACTGCTAATTTAGCTCCTCCTGGAGATACTAAGATTACGTCGAATTCAGTTTTTTCTTCAGCTGCTGCACCTCCTGCTGCTGCACCTCCTGCAACTGCCACTGGTTGAGCTGATACTCCAAATGTTTCTTCAATAGCTTCAACTACTTCTTTTAATTCTAATACAGACATAGCTTTTAAATCTTCTATAAATTGTTCTTTATTAAATGCCATTATTTTATTTCCTCCTAATTTTTTTAAATTTATTTTTATTATTTTAGTTTATTTTTTATTTTTAAATAGTTTATTTCAAACGATTACTCTGCGGCTACTGCTGGTTCTCCAGTTTCTTTTTGTTCTGCAACATTTGTCAATGCAACAGCCAACATTCTAACTGGCGACAACAATCCGTAAGCAATTTGACCAAGTAATTCGTCTCTTGATGGTAATTTAGCCAATGCTTCCACAGTTGACACGTCAACTCTTTCAGATTCTAGCAATCCACCTTTAATTGTTAATTTATCTTTTAATTTTTTTCCAAAATCAAAGATTAACTTAGATGGTGCAACTCCATCTTCATATCCTAACGCAAATGATGTAGTACCTTCTAATAAATCATCAACATTTGTATCAAATCCTGCTTCCTTCAACGCTATCTTAAACAATCTGTTTTTAGCAACAAAGTACTCTACTCCAGATTCTCTAGCTGTTTTACGAAGTTCAGTATCTTCATTAACGCTGATCCCTTTATAATCAACAAATACTACTGCTTTAGCTTCTTTTAATTTTTCAACTAAACCTTTTACCGCTTCTAATTTTGCTTGTGCTGGCAATTTGTTTCACCTCCTTATAATAAAAACCTCTGAAACAAAAACAATAAGCCCAGAGGTATCATACTATAAAAATATCTATTATTTAATTTTAATATCTATTTGCAATAATATTTCACCTCGGTAGGGTTTAAAGAATTTATATTCTACCTACTGTCTTTGGTTATTTATTTAGTTTATATAAACTAATTATATATCATTATACAACAACTTTTTAAAAATTGCAAGTCCCTTTTTAAAAAATTGTATTTTTATTATAAATTACCGAATAGAAAATCTACTCGGCAAAATATAATTTACTAGATTATTTTATTATTTAGCTACAAATGCTCCAGCCAATAATGGATCAACTTTAATTCCAGGTCCCATAGTTAATGAGATTGCAACTGTTCTTAAATATTGTCCTTTTGAAGCAGCTGGTTTTAATTTGATAATTTGGTCTAATGCAACTTTGAAGTTTTCTACGATAGCTTCTTTTGTAAAATCAACTTTACCGATTGGTAAGTGAATTGATCCTAATTTATCAACTTTAAACGCAACTTTTCCTTTTTTAAATTCTTGAATTGTTTGTTCGATATTTGTTGTAACTGTTCCTGATTTAGGGTTAGGCATTAATCCTTTAGTTCCTAAAATTCTTCCTAATCTTCCTAATTTAGGCATCATATCAGGTGTAGCAATTACTAAGTCAAAATCTAGCCATCCATTTTGAATTTTGTTAATATATTCATCATCTCCAGCAAAATCTGCTCCTGCAGCTAATGCTTTATCAATATTTTCTCCACTTGTAATAGCTAATATTCTTACAGTTTTTCCTGTTCCATTTGGTAATGAAACTGTACCTCTTACTTGTTGATCAGCGTGTCTTGGATCTACTCCTAATCTTACTGCTAATTCTACTGTTTCCACAAATTTAGCACTTTTAGTATCGAAAACTAATTCTA
>ERZ772827.1522-NODE-1522-length-11665-cov-4.334884_pt1 | contig 11665 bp, 9 predicted proteins | sample MGYA00580850_ERZ772827 | MGnify/ENA primary metagenome ERZ772827 (study PRJEB29015, sample SAMEA2737950) | human oral metagenome | biome: human oral; feature: human-associated habitat; material: dental | place: China | collected 2145 ...
CGCGCGCCGCCGCCGCGCCGGCCCCGAGCAGCCCGCCAGCGCCCCGGCCAGCCAAACGGCCGCGCCGCCCAGCAGCAGGCGGCGCGAAGGGGTTGCGAAATCAGGGGCGGGGGCAGAAACAGGCGTGGGCATGGGCAAATCAGAACGAGTCATTAGGAATCAACAAAAGCGGCCGCGGTTGTATCAGCCTGGGCGCGGGCGTGGGGGCCAGGGGGCATGAGCGCTTTGCCGGTGCGGCTCGCATTTGGTTCGCATTTACTTACATGATTTTGCTCGAAGATTAGGCAGACGGCCCGCAGCGCTCGTCAATACTGCGCTGCGCGCTATGCTTTTACAAGCAAACTGTGGATAACTATTGCAGATTCAACCCGGCAAATGCCGGGAATACCCGCAAAAGCGGCTGTGCTAGATTGCGCCGCTTATGCGCAGCTTTCGATTTTTTCGCTTCTGGTTTTGCTTTTTCCGGCCCCTGGCGGGCGGGCGAGGCAGGCAGGCGAGCGTTTGACTCGACGCACCCATCGAAAGCCGCTTTTCCCCGCAGATTTGCCCTGAAAACCGCCGGAGCCTGACAAGCCCGGCGGTTTTTTTGTTTTTTCATTTCACTTCACCAAGGAGTTTCGACATGCCCACGCCCCAGGAGAAAACCGGCCGCACGGATGACCAGCGCATCCGCCACATCGCCACGCTGCCGCCGCCGGAGCACCTGATTCGCTTTTTCCCCATTCGCGGCACGGCGGTGGAGGCGCTGATTGCGCAAACGCGCGAGCGCATCCGCCGCATCATGCGCGGCGAAGACGACCGGCTGCTGGTGGTGATGGGGCCGTGCTCCATCCACGATCCGGCCGCCGCGCTGGACTACGCGCGCCGCCTGCTGGCGCTGCGCCGGCAACACGCCGATGCGCTGGAAGTGGTGATGCGCGTGTACTTTGAAAAACCGCGCACCACGGTGGGCTGGAAGGGGCTGATCAACGACCCCTATCTGGACGAGAGCTGCTGCATCGACGAGGGCCTGCGCATGGCAAGGCAACTACTGATCGACATCAACCGCCTGGGACTGCCTGCGGGCAGCGAGTTTCTGGACGTGATTTCGCCGCAATACATCGGCGATTTGATCGCCTGGGGCGCGATTGGCGCGCGCACCACCGAAAGCCAGGTGCACCGCGAGCTGGCCAGCGGGCTGTCGGCGCCCATAGGCTTTAAAAACGGCACCGACGGCAACGTGAAGATCGCCATCGACGCGCTACAGGCCGCCGCCTGCGGGCATCACTTTCTTTCGGTGCACAAGCAGGGGCAGGTGGCCATCGTGCAAACCGAGGGCAACCCCGATTGCCACGTCATCCTGCGCGGCGGCAAGCAGCCCAATTACGACGCGGCCAGCGTGCAGGCGGCCTGCGCGCAGCTTCAGGCCGCCGGGCTGCCCGCGCATTTGATGATCGATTGCAGCCACGCCAACAGCCACAAGCAATACGAAAAGCAAATGGACGTGGCGCGCGACATCGCCCGGCAAATCAGCCAGGGCGGGCGCGGCATCGCCGGCGTGATGGTGGAAAGCCACATCGAAGCGGGCGCGCAAAAGTTCACCCCCGGCCAGGACGACGCCGCCGCCCTGCGCTACGGCCAAAGCATCACCGACGCCTGCCTGGGCTGGAGCGACTCGCAGGCGCTGCTGGCGCTGCTCGACGAAGCCGTGCGCGCGCGCCGCCGCGCCGCCTGATGGCCCCGGCCGCCTCAAAAAACCCTGCCAAATCAGCCCTGAAGCCACCCAAAAAGAGGCGGAAGGCAGGGTTAAAGTAGCGGCCGCTTCCCTTTTTCTTTTCCCGGCCCGCCGGGCCGCCCATTTGCTTTCAAGGAGACAGACCATGCGCAACGAAGTAAGTGTGAAAACCGCAGAAGGACAGGAATTCACCTTCGATCTGGAAAACCGCACGCCCATGCGCAACGAGGAAGCGCGCTTGTGGCTGGACGCCGAATATCAGCGCCTGGGCTGCGCGCCGCTGCGCCCGACGGGCAAGCTGCTGCTGGCCGACAAGGTGCTGGTCATCGCCCGCGACGCGGGGGTCGAGCAACTGGCCGATCCGCAATGGGGCCCGCAATTTGCCAGCGCCGCCAGCGGTGCGCTGGGCCGCCCGGCGGTGCACATCGACCTCACCGCATTGAGCGTGACGTTCTAAGGCCCGCCCCCCGCCCGCGCCGCTGCCGGCCATTGCAAAGCACAGCATGGCCGGCAGCGGCTTTTTTGTGCCGGCGCGCAGCCTGGGCGGCACCGGCGGCGGCGCATCTTGAAAACGGCCCGCGCGCCGTTACCTGCCACTGCCACTTTTGAAGGAAACGCCGTTTCTTATGTCCAAACCCTTTACCCCCCTGCCCGCCGAACCCCTTGCCCTGCCGCTGATGCCCTTGCGCGACGTGGTGGTGTTTCCGCACATGGTCATCCCCCTGTTCGTGGGCCGGCCCAAAAGCATCAAGGCGCTCGAAGCCGCGCTGGGCGAGCAGCGGCGCATCATGCTGGCCGCCCAGCGCTCGGCCACGCAGGAAGAGCCGGGCGCGGCCGATCTGCACGAAACGGGCTGCATCTGCACCGTGCTGCAAATGCTCAAGCTGCCCGACGGCACCATGAAAGTGCTGGTGGAAGGCCAGCAGCGCGCCCGCATCGAGCAGGTGCAAGAAGGCGAGCACTTCAGCGCCACCGTGCTGCCGCTGCCGCCCGAGGCCGCGCCGGAAGACACCGAAACCGAGGCCCTGCGCCGCGCGGTGACGCAGCAGTTTGAGCAATACGCCAAGCTGAACAAGAAGATTCCGGCCGAAATCCTGCAATCGATTGCCAGCATCGAAACCGCCGCCCGCCTGGCCGACACCATGGCCGCGCACATGCCGCTGAAGCTGGAAGACAAGCAACGCCTGCTGGAGATGAACGGCGTGCCCGAGCGCCTGCACGCCGTGCTCGAATATTTGCAGCACGAGGTGGACATCCTGAACGTGGACAAAAAAATCCGTGGCCGCGTCAAGCGCCAGATGGAAAAAAACCAGCGCGACTTTTATTTGAACGAACAGGTCAAGGCCATACAAAAAGAGCTGGGCGAAGGCGAAGACGGCGCGGACATCGAGGAAATCGAAAAACGCATCAAGGCCGCCCGCATGCCCGCGCAGGCGCTGAAAAAAGCGCAGGCCGAGCTGAAAAAGCTGCGGCTGATGTCGCCCATGTCGGCCGAAGCGGGCGTGGTGCGCAACTATGTGGACACGCTGGCCGGCCTGCCCTGGTCGAAAAAAACCCGGCTCAAGCACGATCTGGCGCAGGCCGAAGACGTGCTCAACGCCGATCACTACGGGCTGGACAAGGTCAAGGAGCGCATCCTGGAGCACCTGGCCGTGCAGCAGCGCGTGGACAAGGTGAAAGCGCCCATCCTCTGCCTGGTGGGCCCGCCCGGCGTGGGCAAGACCTCGCTGGGCCAGTCCATCGCCCGCGCCACGGGCCGCAAATACGTGCGCATGGCGCTGGGCGGCATGCGCGACGAGGCGGAAATTCGCGGCCACCGCCGCACCTACATCGGCGCCATGCCCGGCAAAGTGCTGCAAAGCCTGGCCCGCGCAGGCACGCGCAACCCATTGTTTTTGCTCGATGAAATCGACAAGCTGGGCATGGACTTTCGGGGCGATCCGGCCAGCGCGCTGCTGGAAGTGCTCGACCCCGAGCAAAACCACACCTTCAGCGATCACTACGTGGAAGTGGACTTCGATCTGTCGGACGTGATGTTCGTGGCCACCAGCAACTCCATGAACATCCCGCCCGCGCTGCTCGATCGCATGGAAGTCATCCGCCTTTCGGGCTACACCGAAGACGAGAAAACCAGCATCGCCATGAATTACCTGCTGCCCAAGCAGCTCAAGGCCAACGGCGTGCAGCCCAAAGAGCTGACGGTGTCCGAAAGCGCCATGCGCGACATCGTGCGCTACTACACGCGCGAAGCGGGCGTGCGCTCGCTGGAGCGCGAGATTTCGCGCATCTGCCGCAAAACCGTCAAGGGCCTGCAACTCAAGCAGCTGAAAGCGCCCGTGAAAGTCACGCCCAAAAACCTGAATGAATTTCTGGGCGTGCGCAAATTCACCTACGGCCGCGCCGAGCAGCACAACCAAATCGGCCAGGTGGTGGGCCTGGCCTGGACGGAAGTGGGAGGCGATTTGCTCACCATCGAGGCCGTGACCATGCCGGGCAAGGGCAACATCTTGCGCACGGGCATGCTGGGCGATGTGATGAAAGAGTCGGTGGAGGCTGCGCGCACCGTGGTGCGCTCGCGCGCGCGCCGCCTGGGCATTGCGGCCGATGCGTTCGAGAAGCTGGACATTCACCTGCACGTGCCCGACGGCGCCACACCCAAGGACGGCCCCAGCGCGGGCGCGGCCATGACCACGGCCTTTGTTTCCGCGCTCACCGGCATTGCCGTGCGCGCCGACGTGGCGATGACCGGTGAAATCACCCTGCGCGGCGAAGTCACCGCCATCGGCGGGCTGAAGGAAAAACTGCTGGCGGCCCTGCGCGGGGGAATCAAGAAAGTGCTGATTCCCGAAGAAAACGTCAAGGATTTGCAAGACATTCCCGACAACGTGAAAAACGGCCTGGAAATCATCCCTGTGCGCTGGATCGACAAGGTGCTGGAAATCGCGCTGGAATCCCTGCCCGTGCCGCTGCCCGAAACCGATGATGCGGCCCAGGCCGCGCCCGTGGCCGCCGTTGCAGCGGCTGCGCCGCGCAAGAAAACGGGCGGCTCGGGCCGCACGCGCGCAGCAGTGCAGCATTGAGGCAGCGCAAACAAAACCTTTTCAAATATCAGGGTGTACGTAATATTTGATAAGCGTTCGCGTTTGCGGCCGTTTGCGGCCTATAATTTGTTTCGGTTCTCCAAGCCGGTGATGCCCGATGTGACCACCGCATCAGGCATTCAATCACCTCCAGCCAGGCTGCATTCCGCATTGCGGATGCAGCCTGTTTTTTTGGGCTTTTGATTCCGAATATTCGCGCCGGGCATTCGCGCTGAATATTCACGGAGAAATCAGGAGCGGTAATCGGCGTTAATGGTGACGTAGTCGTGGCTCAGGTCGCACGTCCACACCGTATCGCTGGCCGCACCCCGGCCCAGGTTCACGCGCACTTCGATTTCGGCCTGTTTCATCACGCGCTGGCCGTCTTCCTCGCGGTAGTTCGGGTGGCGGCCGCCCCGGGTGACGACGTGCACATCGCCCAAATGCAGCTCAATGCGGGTTTGATCGAGATCGGCAATGCCCGCGTAGCCCACGGCCGCCAAGATGCGGCCCAGATTGGGGTCGCTGGCGAAAAAAGCCGTTTTCACCAGCGGCGAGTGGGCGATGGCGTAGGCCACCTGGCGGCATTCCTGCTCGCTGCGGCCGCCTTCGATGCGCAAAGTGATGAATTTGCTCGCGCCCTCGCCATCGCGCACGATGGCCTGCGCCAGTTGCACCGCCACGCTGCGCAGCGCCGCGCGCAGCGCCTGCCCGGCCGGGCTTTGCCAATCGGTAATGGGCGCATGGCCCGCGCGCCCGGTGGCGATGACGATGAAAGAGTCATTGGTGGAGGTGTCGCCATCGACCGTGATGCGGTTGAACGAAGCGTCGGCCAGCTCGCGCGCCAGGGCGGGCATGAGGGCGGCATCCACGCAGGCATCGGTGGCGACAAAGCCCAGCATGGTGGCCATGTTGGGGCGGATCATGCCCGCGCCCTTGCTGATGCCGGTCACGGCCACGCGCCGGCCATCGATTTCAGCCGTGGCGCTGCACGCCTTGGGCACGGTGTCCGTCGTCATGATGCCCTCGGCCGCTTGCAGCCAGTGGGCCGGGGCGGCCTGCGCCACGGCGGCGGGCAGGGCGGCCACAAGGCGCTCGACGGGCAGCGGCTCCATGATGACTCCGGTGGAAAACGGCAGCACCTGCTGCGGCTGCACGTTCAGCAAATCGGCCAGGGCGGCGCAGGTCTGGCGCGCATGGGCCAGGCCGGGCGCGCCCGTGCCGGCGTTGGCGTTGCCGGTGTTGATAACCAGCGCCCGGATGGGCTGGCCGCCTTGCAAATGCTCGCGGCACACCTGCACGGGCGCGGCGCAAAAGCGGTTTTGCGTGAACACGCCGCCCACGCTGGCGCCTTCGTCGAGCAGCAGCACGGTCACATCCTTGCGGCCGGCCTTGCGTATGCCCGCTTGCACAACGCCGATTCGCAGCCCGGCAATGGGCAGCAGTTGATCGGCCTGGGGGGCGTTGAGGTGAACGGGCATGGCAAGTCTCCTTCAGGGACAAATCAGGTTGGGAAAAAGTGCGCCTGAAAAACAGGCAAAACGGCCGCAAGGCCCGTGGATACTGCGTTCGCAGCTATTTAAATGATAGCGGCGAGGGCGCTTCAAACCGGTTTTTCAGGCCGGTTTTTCAGCCCGCAGCCGCGCCCAGCGCCCAGGCCGCCAGCCCCAGCGCGGCGGCGGCCGGGGCCAGCCAGCGCACGGCGCGCGGCCAGTAGCTCAAAAGCGCGGCCAGCGCCAGTCCGCCAAAGGAAAGCAGCCCCAGCCAGGCCGTCACGGCGATGGTGGGCGACCAGCGCAGCAGGCAGGGCCACAGCGAAAGCGCCAGCAGCGCAAAGCCGCCCGCGCGCCAGCCCAGCGCCGCGCGCGGCGTGAGCGCGGCATGGCCTGCGGGCAGCAGATCGGCCTGGTGCCTGTCCATGGAAACGGCCACCACAGCAAAGGCGGCAAAGGCCAGGGCTTGCGCGGCCACGAGGGAAAGGGCGGCGCTATTCATACGGCAGCTCCCTCGGGGCGGGCGGCGGCCGGCGCTGGCGGCGCGGCTTCGGCGCTGGCGGGTGGGGCGGACTTGGCGGATGAGGCTGCGGCGGGCCGGGGCGCGGCCTTGGGCTTGATGATCGGCTGCGCCGAAGGCCGCAGGTGCCAGGCGATGACGCCATGCAGCGCCGCCAGCGCCAGCATGACCAGATCAAACCCGGCAATGCCCCACTGCCCGCGCGCCAGGCTTTGCGGCAGGGCCGCGCCGCCGGTCAGGCCGTTGAGCAGCGGCAGCAGCGCAAACAGCAGCGCCGCCCGGCCAGTCAGTTCCAGCCAGGCGCGGCGGTAGCTGCGCGCAAACGAGTGCAGCAGGCACAGCAGCCAGACGATGAAAAAGCCGCGCACTTCCCACTCCTGCCGCCCGGCCAGGTCGAACGGCAGCAGGCGGTTGAGCCAGAAATAGGCCGCCACGGCAACCGACAGCCCGCCGATCACGCCAGCATTGAGCACCATCACCAGCCGGTGGCCCCAGGGCGTGCGGCCGAGCTTGCGGCGATCCGGTTCGCGCTTGACCACCCACAGCGCCATGCCCGTGGCGGCCATGAGCGTGCCGGTCACGCCAAAGAGAAACAGCACCCAGCGCACGGGCGCATCGGCAAAGCGGCCCATGTGCGCGGCCGTCAGCACGTTGTAGATCGTCATGGGCCAGCCGGGCGCGGCGGCCTCGGGCGCGGGCTTGGGCTGGCCGCTGATGCCGTCAAACAGCAGGCGGCGGCGCGCGCCCCGGTCGGCCAGGCTGCGGGCCTGGCGCTCGCGCAGCTCCACCACGGGCGCGGGCGTGTCCAGCCCGGTGGCGCTGATGAAGGCCACTTCGCCATCCGGCCACTGGCGCGCGGCCTCGGCCAGCATGGGGCCGATCGGCGCCAGCGGCGCGCGCTCGGCGGCCGGTTTGGGGTCGTTTTTCAGAACCGCCAGCGCCGCCAGCGGGGCCGCCGTGCCGCGCCGCTCGTTGAAATAGCTCGTGCGGTCGCCCTTGTAAACGCTGTCTATGGCCCAGGGCAGCGTCAGCGCCATCAAAAGCAGCAGGCCGCTGAAAGTGATCATCAGGTGAAACGGCAGCGACAGCACCGCCGTGGCGTTGTGCGCATCCAGCCAGCTGCGCTGCCCCTTGCGCGGGCGGAAGGTGAAAAAGTCCGTGAAGATTTTCTTGTGCGTGATCACGCCCGAGAGGATGGCCACGAACATGAAGGCCGTGGCAATGCTCACCAGCCAGCGCGTCCAGACGCGCGGCAGGCCATACAGCTCAAAGTGAAAGCGATAGAGGAAATTGCCCCCCAGCGTCTGGCGGGCGGTGATGGCCTCGCCCGTGGCGGCATCCAGCTCGGCGCGCTGCATGCCCGCGCGGCCCTCGGGCGCGCCCGGGTTGCGCCAGACGGCGGCCACGGTGCTCTGGCGGCTGTCGGGCAGCGACAGCATGAAAGTCGTGGCCTCGGGCGCCAGCTTGTGCATGCCGGCCACGGCGGCCTCGGCCGTGGCGGCGGCGTCGCCCGTGCGCACCGAGCGGTGCAGCTCGGGCTTCATCCACAGCGTGATTTCGTTTTGGAAGTAGCTCAGCGTGCCGGTGAAAAAAATGGCGTACAGCAGCCAGCCCAGCACCAGTCCGCTCCAAGTGTGCAGCCAGGACATGGCCTGGCGCAGCCCCTCGGGTTTGCCGTCGGCTCTCATGGCTGCCCCCCTTGCGTGAGCAGCCAGGCCAGCGGCAGCAGCGCCAGCGCCGGGGCGGCGATGCCCCAGCAGGCGCGGCGCGCGCTGGCGCAGGAAAAGGCCCATATCGCCGCCACGGCCATCAGCACATAGCCCAGCATGGTGGCGGCCATCACCGCCTCCAGCCGCGCCATGCCCAGCGCCGCCAGCACCGCGCCCAGGCAGGCGGCAGTGGCGCTGCCCAGCGTGTAGCCGCCCAGCAGCGCGGCCACGGCGCGGGCGGCTATCTGGCGGCGGTAGCTTTTCAAATCAGGCGCGGGCGCGGCGGCCCTGGCTTTGGGGGCGGCTTTTGGCGTGGATTTGGAATCGGCTTGTGGATGGGGCGTGGCCGCCGGCGTTTCGGGCGGCGCGGCGCTGGCAGTGGAAGCAGTGCTCATGAAGGCAATCAATCAAAAAACGAAGTCAAAAAAATCCGGGCAAAGCAAAGGGCCGCAAGCGCGGCCCCGTCTGTCACATGGCAAATCTCATTGCAAAAGAGAAAGCATATCAATGAGATGTAAACCCCGCCCAACCCCGCCCTCTGCACCGGGCGCGGGCAGTGCGGGCAGGCGGTGCGGCCCCTTGAGGCGCCCCTACTCCAGCTGCCGCAGCAAATCCATCGCTTCTTCCACGCGCTCCACGGCGTGTATGCGCAGGCCCTGCAAGGCCGCGTCGGCCTTTTTCGGCGCATTGGCCCTGGGCACCACGGCCACGGAAAAGCCCAGCTTGGCCGCTTCGCGCAGGCGCTCCTGCCCGCGCGGGGCCGGGCGCACCTCGCCGGCCAGGCCCACCTCGCCAAAGGCCAGAAAACCCTTGGGCAGCGCCCGCCCGCGCAAGCTGCTGGCAATGGCCAAAAGCACCGCCAAATCGGCCGCCGGCTCGCTGATGCGCACGCCGCCCACGGCGTTCACAAACACATCCTGATCGCCGCAAGCCACCCCCGCGTGGCGGTGCAGCACGGCCAGCAGCATCGCCAGCCGATCGCGCTCCAGCCCCACCGAAAGCCGCCTGGGGCTGGGCCCGCCGCCATCGACCAGCGCCTGAATCTCCACCAGCATGGGGCGCGACCCCTCCAGCGTCACCAGCACGCAACTGCCCGGCACCGGCTGCGCGTGCTGGCTCAGAAAGATGGCGCTGGGGTTGCTCACCCCCTTCAGGCCCTTTTCCGTCATGGCGAACACGCCGATTTCGTTCACCGCGCCAAAGCGGTTTTTGATGGCGCGAATCAGCCTGAAGGCCGAATGCGTATCGCCCTCGAAATACAGCACCGTATCCACCATGTGCTCCAGCACGCGCGGGCCGGCCAGTTGCCCGTCCTTGGTCACATGCCCCACCAGCACCACCGCGCAGCCCTGCGCCTTGGCCCAGCGCGTCAGGTGCGCCGCGCACTCGCGCACCTGCGCCACGCTGCCCGGCGCGCTGGTGAGCTGATCGCTGTAGAGCGTCTGAATCGAGTCAATCACCGCCACCGCCGGTTGCTCGCTCTCCAGCGTGGCGATGATTTTTTCCAGCTGAATTTCCGCCAGCACTGCCACCTGCGAGCCGGCAATGCCCAGCCGCTGCGCGCGCATCGCCACCTGCGCGCCGCTTTCCTCGCCCGTCACATACAGCGCGCCCAGCCCCGCGCGTTGCAGCGCATCCAGCGCCTGCAAAAGCAGCGTGGACTTGCCGATGCCCGGATCGCCTCCGATCAGCACCACGCCGCCCGGCACGATGCCCCCGCCCAGCACGCGATCGAGCTCGCCCTGCCCCGTGGGCGTGCGCGCCACATCCTGCGCCTCGATCTGCGCCAGCGGCCGCACCGGCTGCGCCGGCGCCAGCCCCGCCCGCGCCGTCCCCAGCCGGTTTTTCCCCGCCCCCGCCGCCGGCGCGGCGGCCACCGTCTCCACCAGCGAATTCCACGCCCCGCACGCCGGACACCGCCCCAGCCAGCGCGCACTGGCCGCGCCACATTCATTACAGGAAAAACTCGTCTTCGATCGCGTCATGCGGGCAATGGTAGAGCCGCCCGTGAAGGGCTAGTTATCCACAGCTTTCTCCTGATTTGATAGCGCACTGCGCAGTGTTTACGGGCGATGCGGGACTTTCGCCTAATTATTGAGCAAAATCATGTATCCAAATGCGAACAAATCGAAGGGCGCAAAAAAAAAGCCAGCCCGCAGGCTGGCCGGGGGGGGCGGCGGGGATCGACCCTTTTCGCTCAGCTCTTTTCAATCTGCGCGCCGGGGGTGCGTGTCCATTCGCTCCAGCTGCCGGCGTACATCACGGGCGGCTCGTAGCCGGCCAGCTCCAGGGCGATGATGTTGGGCACGGTGCTCACGCCGCTGCCGCAGTAGCACACCAGCTCTTGCTGCGCGGGGCGGCCGGCCAGCAGGGTTTGCAGTTCGCTGCGCAGCACTTGGGCAGATTTGAAAAGGCCGTTGGCGTCCAGGTTGTCGCCAAAGGGGCGGTTGAGCGCGCCGGGGATGTGGCCGGCGGCCGGCTCCAGCGGCTCGACTTCGCCCCGGTAGCGGGCGGCGGCGCGGCCGTCGATGAGGGTTTGCGTGCCGTCTGTGAGGTGGGCGGCCACTTCGGCCTGGCTGCGCAGGCGGCGCAGGGGCTGGCCGAGGGTGAAGTTGCCCGCGCGCGCCGGGGCGGGGGCGGGGCCGCCTTGCACTGCGCCGCCGGCGGCTTGCCAGGCTTGCAGGCCGCCGTCGAGCACGGCGACGGCGTCGTGCCCGGCCCATTTGAGCATCCACCATAGGCGGCCGCAGAAGTTCAGGCCGTTGCGGTCGTAGACGATGGCCTGCATGTCGCTGTCAAAGCCCTGGCTGCGCAGCCAGGCGGCGAAGGCTTCGCGCTCGGGCAGCGGGTGGCGGCCGCCGCTCATGGCGGGCGCGCCGCTGGCGGCGCTCAGGTCGCGCTCCAGGTGCGCCTGGCGGCTGCCGGCGATGTGGGCCTGGGCAAAGTGGGTGTCGGCCTCGGCGGGGTCAAACAGGTTGAAGCTGCAATCGAACACCATCAGCGGCGCGCCCTGCGCCTGTAGCTGCTGCAACTGGGCGACGGAGATGAGGTGGGTGTAGGCGGTGGTCATGGTGAGAACGCTCCTTTCGTGCGCGGGGGCTGGGGCGCTGCTGCCGGCTCGCCCCTTGCGGCAGCGCCGGGGGAATGAG
>ERZ772827.1525-NODE-1525-length-11649-cov-13.834570_pt1 | contig 11649 bp, 9 predicted proteins | sample MGYA00580850_ERZ772827 | MGnify/ENA primary metagenome ERZ772827 (study PRJEB29015, sample SAMEA2737950) | human oral metagenome | biome: human oral; feature: human-associated habitat; material: dental | place: China | collected 2145 ...
TGTGACCATCAGTGGTTTGACCATCGCCAATTCCAGGTATCGCGGCATCGCGGTGGTGGGGCGTGAAGGTGATGTTGACAACATCCGCATCGAGAACAACCAGGTCACGGTACGGCCCGAACACCAACGCACCGAAGGGGTGGTTGCGATCGGCGTCTACTCCGGCCTCTCGAATGATTCCAGGCCGGTCTACGACCGATTCGTGACAACCGGCGAGGTGCCGAAACTCACACACAGGACAACCAGGGTCACCGTCTCCGGGAACCGTGTCACGGGCGGGTACTACGGCATCGAGTTCTCCGGGGTCGGTTGCAGCGTCGTGAGCAACAACTTCTCCACCATGAACACCCGCAACCTGTCCATGCAGGACAGCTCCCACGGGAACACGGTGGAGGACAATCACTTCAACTACAGCATTTCCTCTTCCATCCACCTGGCCTACGGGTCGCACGACAACACGATTCGGCGCAACACGATCGTCACCGGCATCTCCATGGGGCAAGGGCTGCTCCAGGCCTACCAGGGCAGCCACGACAACACCTTCCGCGACAACACCATCGAGGTCTTCGAGGACAAGGCGGTACAGGTTTTCAAGGAAGACAAGCCCGGGGAGATTGATGACACTCCGAAACAACCCCGTTGGATTCTGTACGTCGGCCCCCACTCGGACAACAACACCTTCACCGGAAACGTCCTGTCAGGCAAGGCCGACAGATCCTTCGTCGCGGTGGAGTCGATCTGGGACAAGAAATCCTCGTTCTCCGGCGAAGTGAACGGGAAACCGTACTCGTACATGGGAAACCATCCGGGATACCCGGGCACCTCCATTGAGGTGGACTATGCCGGGGGACGAAGGGATCTCACGGGAACCACGATCACCGGCAATGTGATGCTTCCCACCGGAACCCCGTTCTACCTGGCCGCTGACGTCTCCAAGGGCTTGACGGTCAAGGACAATGACGTCGCCGGGGCTTCGGAGGGCACCGAGCGTCTCGTCGGCAACAACACGGGCCTGAACCTGTCCGGGAACCAGCTGGCGGGTACCGGCTACCCGGTCGACAATCCCTTGGTCCAGCATGAGGGCACCCTCGACGGCGTGGGCACGGCACGCGTCACCTACACCGACCGGACGATCGGCACCCATCACTCCCGGATCACCACGCAGCAGGGCGATGACAAGGACACCAACCTCGTCGTCGACTCCCCCGACGACACCGTGACCGACGCCGGGGGCAACGACACCCTCAACACCGCCGTCGACTCGGCCCTCCCATCAGGCGTGGAGAACCTCCGCATGCTGGGCAGCGGTCCGCTGCGGGCCACGGGCAACGACCTGCCGAACACGATGCGCGGCAACTCCGCGGACAACGTCATTGACGGTGCCGACGGCGATGACACCCTGGCAGGTGGTCAGGGAGAGGACACCCTCACCGGTGGCGCGGGGAATGACGAGTTCGTCCTGGACGGCCAACTGAACGGCAACGTCGACACGATCACCGATTTCACCTCCGGACAGGACAGGATCGTCCTGCCCGTGGCCACCTTCGGAGGATTGAGCGGCAACTGGTTCACCACCGGGGAGGCCACCACCGCCACCCGCGTGTTCCAGAAGGGCGAGACGATGTACTTCGACGCCGACGGCTCGGGCAAGCTGGCCGAACCGGTCGCGTTCGCGAAACTACCGCCGGGAGTCCAACTCACCGTCAACGACTTCGCCTGATCCCCATTCCCTGTTCGGATCCATGGCCCACCATGTCGCATGGATCATTCCTCCCGGGGATTCGATACCGACGGCCATCCCCCCGGGTAGCGTCAATCCTTCTACGGGGATCGTTCAGGGAACCGCCTATGGGCGACACAGGTACCGTGGCCGAAACCTTCCCAAGGCATGACCCGCAACTTGCCTGTTCACCGTTCATGCGCGCGGGCGGAGCGGCCACGCCTTGTTGGCAGGCTTCCGGCGGGGGTTCGGACAGTCACGAACCGTTTTCCTCGGCGACTTCTCGTGCTGCTTTTCCGTTCTCTCCCGGAGGGTGTTTCTCCAACCAGTCGAGCAGGAATTTCATGAGGATGAGAGCGACCAGGCTGGCCATCAGCGCCGCGAGGAGACCCCGGAAGAACGCTGTGAACAGCCATGCGACCGAGAACCATATGAGGAGGTCCTCAAAGACGTCGTCGATTCTCCGGAAAATCCCGATGACGAGAAGAGCCGTCAGGAACGCATTGATGACCGTGGTGATGATCCAGAAAGCAGGAAACATCCACAGGAGGTTGAGCCAGAGCCACGGATCGGGGCTCCGCAGCTCACCGACGCCCGGGATGAGGGCGACGCCCACCACCCCCACTGCCATCGGTACGGCGGCAACGGCGCTGACAGCGACGAGGAGCCAGAACATGATGACAGCACCCCAGAAGGTGACGGGCTGATCCTTTGAGCTCATGTTCTGGTTCCTCTCGTTCAGACGAAAGTCACGAACCACCGCGCGATTTCGATGGCTACATCCGTCGGGATGCCGTTCTACGTGAGGAAGGTTGCGATACCCAGCTCGGTTGTGTCTCCGATCGAGTCTACCAAGCCATAGATCTTGTCAACCTAGGAACGAACCGGATTAGGCAGGCATGGGCGTCCGTATGTCAGGGCTGTTTTGATCGCTTTCCTGAGGATGGAACCCAAAGACTCCTGCCCTTTGCTGGCCCTGCCCTCTAGCTGTACTGACCGGGGAGGTTAGTTGAAGTTTTCCCGCTCTGGTTCATGTCGCGTTATCCCATGCCGCCTCCCCGAAGCAGCAAAGCCTCCCGAGCTATGTGTGCGGCGAACGCGATCGCAAACCTCCTAAAGCTTGTCGCCTCACTCAGATCGCCGTACTCGCCTTGCAGCCCACCCTCCCGAGTCGAGACGATGAGCGACGCCTCCGTGTAGTGCTTCTCAAGCACGAGACGACGGCACAGGTGCTCGTAGCGCTGCAGATACGACGTGTTGCGCAACTCCGGAAACACATCGAAGTGCGGCTCGGACACACGTACCGGCCGCGTCGAGCCCGCGGCCTCCTCCACGTGAATCAGCCATCCGACGAACGGCGCGTGCTGACTACCGAGCGCCTTCTCCCGGAAGGCGGTCCAGAGGTCAACGGCAGAGCCGACCGCTTCCTCGGTGCGGTTATTGAAGTTGTTCCCGAAAGACGGACCCACCTGGCTCTTCAGTTCGAGCGCAGCAATCAGAACACCATGGTGCAGAACCAGCAAGTCCCAGTCCTTAGTCGGCCTGAAGTAGCCGGGCAGAGTGTTTACCCCGCGTGTCATGTGCAACTCCGCGTCGGGCAAGCCGTTCAAGTCCACAAGGTCAGCCAACAGCCTGACGAAGCCATCCATGTTCTTGCCGCTCGTAACGCCCGCCCGCTCGCCTTGGTCAATGACACCGTTCAGGCGCTGCCGCTCGACGGCAGCCGCACGCGTGTCCCAGAACGCGCGGACCGCCTGCGATGTTCGCTCCTCGAAGTCTGTAAGATCGATTCTCATGTTTAGTTCTCCTCCAAGAACGAGAGCGTCCCTGCCTTAAGCTGATAAATCCGCTCCAGTAGCAAGGCCGAGAGTTTCTCTCCGATCTCACCTACCCGGCGCATCTCGTCTTGGTCCGCTGTAGCAATCTCCTGCCAATGAGGCACCCGGATCCGCTTCAGATTCTGCGCCTGGAATCGCAGGTAGCCCCCTCTAATCTTGACCGAGTACGCATCAACGAAGAGATGAGCGATACCGCTACGAAGCAGTGCCTGAAGCGCACGAAGATCCCACGTGGTGGACGTGATGAAGTACAAATTGTGGTGCGGGTACAACGTGCCGGGGTCGTAGGCGATCGCATCGCCATTGCCCTTGATATCCGGGATCAGGAGCTTCGGCTCATAGGCGAGGCTCGGCGTGATCCTGTCGATCGTCTTGTACCACTTGCGCTCGACGTCACCCTTGACAGTGTGCCGGCGACTGAGTTGCTCGCGGAACGGCTCTAGGTAGGCGGCGAGACGAGGGTAATCAGATAAGTTTACAAGGCCACCCTCGTCACGCCAAGGATTGACCACGCCTTTACCACCCCACGTGACCACGCCTCCCAGCAGGTCCTTGTTCGTTGCGAGGGGGAGCTTCCGATCTTCTTCGACATCGAGAGCGTCGAAGGCGCCGATGTACGCCTTGTCGGCCCCTGTCGCCACTCCAATACCGACTCGGCAACCTGCTTCTATCAGAGTCGGGAAGTGCGATTCGAGCTGTGCGATCACCGAAACAGTCGGGCTGGCTGACAAAAGCCACGGAACAGCACCACGAACGGCGTCCAACGCGAGCACATCCGAAGCTCCCGGCTGCTCAGCAAGCAGGTCAGCGGAGAGGGCTCGGAGGTAGTGTGCGTCGACGTTTCGCGCGTGTGCAACGCGTGTGCGGACGGACTCACCGCGCGCAATCACGGTGATAGATGGGTAGGCCCCGACCTGTACCTCAAAGGCATCGAGACCGTACATATCGACGTAGTGTGTGAGGGCATAGTCCTGCGCGATCTTCTCGCGGATACCTCTTCCATAGTCGTTACGGGTCCATGCATCGGCACAGATGAAGCTGAGTTTGCCGGTCTCGGAGAGGAGATCAAGAGAACGTTCCATGAAGGCGATGTAGAGGTCTGCGCGGCCGACCATCGTCGGGTACTTTGCGCGGTAGATCTGGAGCAGATCGTTCGGCACCAGTTCCTGACGCACATATGGCGGGTTTCCGATCACGAAGTCGAACTCACCGAGAGGTTCCCCGAGAAGAAAGTTCTCGTGGCGGAGCCACGAATCGGCCAGCAACTTCGAATCCGCAACCGAGAAGCCGCTCCGCACCAGATGTTGTTGGAGGGTCTGACCCAAGTTCTCGAACGTCTTCACTTCGAGCTCGACTGCACACAGGGCATCGCGGAGTTCCAGCGGCTCCGCTCCGTCATCTCGCTTCCAGGTCTCGATCAGACGGTCGACAGCATGGAGCACGAATCTGCCACCGCCGAACGAAGGCTCCAGGAGCCGCATACGATGCAGCGGCTTGTCGACCGTGTATCCGGTCAAGTCCAGCATGAAGTCCACCACAGCAGGCTTCGTGAAAATGGCGCCTCGTACCTTCTCCTCGTGCCCATAGGCGCGCTCTGCCACCTCAAGCAAGTCGGCTGCGTCGTGTGCCCAAGCGACCTCATCGACGAGCGTGCTCATGCGGCGCGCTCCCGACGGTGGCAAGTGCGGGTGTGCGCAGGAGCGCTGGGACCGTGCAACCACCTAGGGCTGGATGTTGTCATGCCGTGCTAGTTCTCCTCCGCGCCGAGGCGCGCCTTAAATTGTGCTCTCCGGGGCGTGTCCTACGCTACCGACGACCACTGACACTGCTGGGGGCCGCGCCAGAGACGGTGCCGAGAGGCCTCGCGACGGGGAGCCGGACGGACTCAACCAAGCGTCACAGTCTACCCCAACTATCTCATGACCGGCCTCTTTCGTGAAGAGCCGCCCGCCACGCCTGCATCGGCCACGGCGCTAGCGTCGCCATCCGGTACTTCAGCCACAGGTCGACGAGCGCTGCCTGGTCAGTCACGATCTTGGTGGCTTGTCGCGTCGTCTGATCCCATGTAAGACGTGGTCGGAGTCCGGCACCGATGCTCCCCGATGGTCTTCGTCTGCTTCGTATCCGGCACAGCTTCGAGGCTACCGAGGGGCACGGACAGCAGAATGGACGCATGGCGATTCCCGAGACCGACCTGCTGCGCATCAGTCACTGGTGCCGTAAACGAGTGCCCGAGCACCTGTGGGGTCGGGTGAGAGTGTCAGCTGAGATTGCCGATCGGCACGTCACCATCATCGAGACCAAGCTGCCGCGGGACGGGCAGGGCGACTGGACGCGCTTCCCGATCGCGCGCCTGCGCTGCACTGCCAGAAACGGCCAATGGAGCATCTACTAGTTGAAGTGGAACGTCCGATACGAACTCTGCACGTTGAAGCGCTGGCCTTCCTTCCATCGTTGAAGGAGTCCTGCAACGGTATCGACGTCGTCCGGGCGCATGCCGAGTGCCCGGCACTTCGCCCGCACCTGCTCAACAGTGATCGGCACCCACCGCTCCGGCCGATTCATCATGTCCGCCTTGAGCTTATCTTCTTCGTTCCACTTCAGCCCGCTGGAGTAGCCCGCCGCCCATGCCGCGATGTTCTCCAGGATCTCCTCAACACCATTCGACAGCGGCTCGGGTGCCTCCCGAGCATCGTCCTCTGCCGGAGTGATGGGCTGCACGCTCTTACCCCGGAGAAGCTGGACTGGCCGGGCATACTCGATCCACTCTGCGGTCTCTTTCTCGTTCCACTCGATGACCACAAGCGCTTCCGCATCGACGTCCCACAATTCGTTCAGGTGCTTGCGATCAGGCCAGGCGTAGAGAACTCGATGTCCGGAGAGCGATCCGGTCGAGAGCTCTCGCCAACTGAGATGCAGCACCCCAGGCTGAGCCACCAGACGCTTCAGGCTCTCGCCGTGGAACTGCTTCTGTGGTGTCACTACAACGACAGATCGGCCAAGCTGCCCGAGCAGCCATTTGATAGCGCGCATGTTCTGCGGCTCACGAGAGGTCTCTCCCACACTAAGCCGCGAGATCGCAGTAGGGAACGAATATGCGTCGGGTGTCATGCCTGCCTCCAAGACTTGATGCCTCGGAGAACACTACAGTCAGCTTCAGAAATCTCCAGCGTCATCAGAGAAAGATGCCGCGGCATGGGCCCGTGCATCACCGCGGGATCTCTGTCGGACCTCATACTGCAACTACGTCGTTGACGCATCAATCTGCACCTTCACCATGATGTTCTCCACCTCGGCCCGCGCCTCATCCGACAGCGAGGGGCTCGCCAGCACCACACTGTGATCAAACTCCTCGAGTTCATCATCGTCCGAGAACTGCAGCGCTTCGGCGTGATAGGTCAGCAGCTCGGTTGCGACAGAGCGACCGAATCCGACCTCTTGGAGCTGAATCGCTCGCCGATCAGTCGTGCCGTATTCGACAAGCGCCGCAACGTTGACTCCGGCTCCGTCTCTCCCGAGCGCCACGAGGCTCACGTCAAAGAAGTTCTGCAGGTACCCGATGATTCGGAACCGCAGGCCGCCCTCGATGTCCCGCAGCGTCCACTCAATGATGAGATTCACGTGCTTCGCCGAGTTTCGGTCGAAAGGCTCTTTGACGAGACTCTCGTCACGCGAGTAGTCGCGGTAGGTGATCAATTTACGATGGGCGTAGTACGCGATTGAGTCGGATATCACCAGGCTGATCGGATCGCCCCGTACCCATCCACGCATGAGGAGCGCCCAATAGTAGAGACGGCGCTCCCAGCCGTCAGCATCGGCGTTCTTGGGCATGAGGGGGTCTGTTCCCGAAACCTCTGTCGTTCGCCACCCATAGAGGTGACTCAGGCGGCGAAGTACGTTGCGGAACGTGTTGACGTCCGCGAGATCTGCATCATCAGCGATAAGCGGTGCCGCAGAGTCGCTTGTGAGATCCGCCCACACGCGGTCCTGGTACTCCGGGAGGATGTTCGGGGAGCGGCGCAACACGTCGGTTGGCACTTTGACCGAAGCGGCCGCTTTCCTGAGCAGCTCGCGCCCGTTCTTGACCTTGTCGAGGAAGTAGCTTCGAAGCGGTGTCTGCTGGTTGTCGAGCTGATGCAGGGTCAGGATGGATGCATACTGCTCGACGCTTCGCTGATGTTCTGCCGACGGCTTGCCCGGCAATCTCTCGCCTCGCAAGATCCGCGCGATGTCCGTGTATTCTTTCTTCCGGTTGTTCGCAGGATTGACGAGGAAACTCTCAGCGCGAACGGGCTCGGCCCGGGGAATCAGCGCCCGGGTCGCGTCACCCCAGCGGTTTGCCTCTTCGCGAACGCAGACCACGTTGCCGGAGAAATCGTAGGTGAGACGACCAGCGCGACCAACGAGATTCTCGAAGTTGATCTTCGTAAAGGAGCTATTGCCGTGCCTGTCGCTAAGAACGAAGATGTTCTTAGCCGGGAGGTTCACTCCCTCAAGCAACGTCGACGTACAGACCACGAACTGGATGGGTGACTCAGGATCCGCGAACGCTTGCTCGACCCGATCACGCACTTCCTGGGGCATTTTACCGTGATGGAAGGCGACACCCCGAGTCAAGGTACTCGCCAAGAAATAGTCCTTGTGCACGTAGTCGCGAACGTATTTGATCAGTTCATCGATCTTATCATCCGACACCACGCCACGACGCTCCGCAAGCCGAAGCGCAAACTCCGCAGACTTCAACGAGCCGTTAATGTAGATGATTGCCTTGCAATCACCGCTCCTAGACAGAATAAGATCGACCACGCCCGCCTGCTGAGGAGAGGCTTTGAGCTCCTTCGGCATCGCGTCTATCGCCGAGAAGTAGTACTGACGTTGAGCGACCAGGTCGACGAAGTATCGATGCTGCGCCACCGTCCGCTCTTTGACCTCCAACGCACCGTTGGTTGCTTTATCGAACAATTCCAGAAACAGCTCTGGGTTCGCAATGCTCGGCGATGCGAAGACAAGCTTCGTCGCGAACCGACGAGTCGCTTCAACGATCGCGTGGTAGTAGAGCGAGCTGCGCGCATCGTTCTTGGCGATGACCTTCTGCGCCTCGTCAACCACAAGGTAGTCAATCTCGCGCACTGGATCCGCCAGATAGCGGAGCAACCGTTCAGGAGTCAGCACGAAGATCGTGCGACGGTACTTCTGGCGCAGTAGCTTCGGCAACGATGGATAGGTTGCGATGTTCACTTCCGGAACTTCGGAAAGGAGATTTCTAAGGTCTGCTGCCGTCTGGCTGATGAGCGCCTTCGTCGGAACGAGGACAACGACACAGTGGTCGTTGAGATCGTCTCGTCGAACGATGTCGTAAAGCGCGTCCTTGATGATGAATGACTTGCCGAGCGATGTAGGCCCCGAGAAACTAAAGTAGTCCTCTCCACGCATCTTCTCCATGATCGAAAATTGCGCATCGGTCAGTGTCGCATCGCCCTTATTCGTGCGCTGCAGCACCTCCTTCGCGATGCGCAGCGCGCCGCGAGATAGTGGCAGTGCGTAGCGATTGCCGACACCCTTCTGCAGGGTCCGGATTCCAGGAAAGTTCCCGAGCTGGACAAGCACCGCCTCCGCAACTGCGAGCACCCTGTCGCTCATCTCCTGATCTAGTCCCACGGCAGAGTCATACTCGCGAAGCAACGCAATCGCTGTGTAGGCCAGTTCACGATGATACCCATCGCTGGAGTGCGACAGCACGTCGGCATAGCGCAAGAGGTGCTTGGCATCGACCGGATCCAGCATCTGGGTCACCTCACCCGAGAGGAACCACTCAGCGACAGCGCGCTCAAGACCACCGTATGTGGACTGAAAGTCCGCGCGTCGGATGATCATTTCGCCGAGTAGATCGCCAGCCGTACGCGACGTCATTTCTTCGCCCCTTTTTTCTGCGGGGGCAGGTCTTTGCCGCTAAGCTCAGAAGCAAGATCCATTCGAATATCTTCGATGCCGCGCACAACACCATTGACGCTTCGTTTCAGGAACGGCACCGCGTAGATATGGAACGGGTACCCGCCAAGCCCACGTTCCTGAATCTCGTTCTTGATGGTGTCAACTTCAGCGGCTATCGCCACGAGGGCGAGATCGCGAAGATGTGACTCAATCTCGTCGGCCGTATGGTCTGCAAACGGGAAAGCGGTCACGTCCAGCTCGAAACCAATGAAAACCCCAAATGCATTCGACTTCCTGATCGCTGACGCTCCAGAGGCCGACGGCAAGAGTATCGATGCCAGAAGTTCAACCTTGTTGTCGTCAAGACTCTCCTTGAGGAGCTCGGACTCGACGAGCCAGGTATCGAAATCGAAACCGCCCTCTTGAACCTTGCCCATGCTTGCGAAGGCCGCTTTCACACCACGACGAGCACTCGACCCCACACTCCCGGCGACATCACCGTACATCTTGGACTCTCCAAAGATCAGCTGGTAGTCGCCCGGAACAACCTCGAGAAGATGCACGCCGTCGGTGCCGTGCACGTAGTGTTCTGACGACGTCTTGAGTTCCATCTTCGATAGAATCTTCGGCGCCCCAAGATGACCTTCTAAAAAGGAGTATAGGAGCAGCTCTCCACCTTCTCCCGCGTTAGGATCCGGTGTTTTGAACTGGGTCTGCACTTTTCTAACAAACTCACCCATGCGGCTGAGATCGTTCATGAGCTTGCCCAGATTCTGCCGCGACAGCACATAGCTGATGCTGTTGTTCACCAGCTCGTTAAACAGCGGCTTGATCGCGAAGTCTCCGCCATCGACACGCAGGACATGCAGGTACATGACCGTCTTTGCGTGGATGTCGAAGCGCTTCGGTTCGTAGAACAGGGCCAGGAATCGGTCACGATCCATGAGCGAGAGAGGAAGAACGGGATCGGTTATCGACGCACCGACTCCGGGGCCTTCGGCAATTTGCAAGGCATCCGCGTTGCTATCCACCATCAGTCGTCACCTCCAACTCCGCCAATCAGCAGCCCGTGTTTGTCGGTCGTGTAGTTGCAGGTTGTTGCCCTCGGCTAGGACGTCATGGGCTTCAGGCCAGCGCAGCGAGACGTCCGAATCCGGGATCAGCGTGACTGCAGTCGGGATGCATGCATCCTGCCGGTCTCGCTCGATACCCGGCAATCTGAAGGAGATGACGGGCTTCGCCTCTTCGTCGAGGCCTAGAGCTCCGAGCAGCGCATCCCGATCACGCTCACCATCCAGGAAAGCACTCGGCATAAGGTCACGAAGCTGGATAAGTACTTCTTCGTGCGGGTTTCGCGTCTCGCCCTGCACTGACGGGGTCACCGTGTGACCCCCTGACGGTGGACATCACGGTTATGCCTTGTACTGCTGGGGCCGTGCGACCACCTAGTACTGAACGCTGTCATGCTGTGCTGACTCCCCTCCGCGCTGAGATGCATCTTAAGTTGTGCTCTCGAGGTGTGTCCAACACTACTGAAGACCGCTGACACTGCTAAAGGGTCGCACCGGACGAGGGTCGAGATGTGATTCGCGAAGGGGAGCCGAACGGGTTTAACCGAGCATCACGATCGGACCTAGTTGTCTCATGATCAGTCTCTTTCATGAAGAGCTACCCGATGCGCCCGCTTCAACCACGTCGCCATTCGGTAGCGCAGCAGCAAGTCGATGAGCACCGCTTGGTCAGTTACAGTCTGCACGGTCTGCCGTATCGCCTCGTCCCATGTGTTACGGGGCCGGAACCCAACACCGTCGAGGTATAGCTCCCAACGCCAGAGCCCACCTCGACGACGCCCTCGGCCTGCTCGCCAACTGCGCCGACATCTACACCCGCTGCGACGACACCAACCGACGGCTGTGCAACCAAGCCTTTTTCACCAAAGTCTTCATCGACGAAGACGACGAACTGCCCGTCAAGCACAACCGACCCTTCGAGATGCTCCTCGACCCCTAGGCCAACGCCAACGCCCTGACCTGGGCCGCAGATGCCGACAAGGCCCGAACCTCTACCAACACTGACGTTGGCAAGGGTTCGAGCCTTGTGCGTGGGGTGGAGCTAAGGGGATTCGAACCCCTGACCTTCTCATTGCGAACGAGACGCGCT
>ERZ772827.1526-NODE-1526-length-11649-cov-5.587028_pt1 | contig 11649 bp, 16 predicted proteins | sample MGYA00580850_ERZ772827 | MGnify/ENA primary metagenome ERZ772827 (study PRJEB29015, sample SAMEA2737950) | human oral metagenome | biome: human oral; feature: human-associated habitat; material: dental | place: China | collected 2145 ...
TGGCGATCAACGCCTTCCAGGCCGCCCACTTCATCGGCATGCCCGAGTGCTCGGTCCACTTGGCCCAGGCCGTCATCTACCTGTCGCTGGCGCCCAAGTCGAATAGCTCCTACATCGCCTACGAGCGCGCTAAGAAGGACGCGCTGCACACGCTGGCCGAGCCCGTGCCGCTGACCATCCGCAACGCCGCGACCCGCCTCATGAAGGACCTGGGATACGGGCAAGGCTACCGGCTCGCCCACTACGAGGCCGACAAGGTGGCCGCCGACATGCGGTGCCTGCCCGACTCGCTGGCGGGCGCCACGTACTATCAACCTACCGGGGAGGGCAACGAGAGGCGCTTCAAGCAGCGCCTGGCATGGCTCAAGCGCCTGCGCGAACAGGCGAGGGCCGCAACCCCGAACGCCTCGGCGACAGACGACACGGAGTAGGCGCGTCGCGAGCGGTCGCGATCGCGCGCCTCCTCACGGACGCCCGACGTCAATGGTCGTCATGGACACCATGTGGAACATGTCGGAGATACGCATGTACGCCCTGGGGATGAGCCCCACGCCGCACCGGTCAATGTCACGATAGTAGGGCGTGTGTTCGACGAGGCGCGCCCCGACCGTGAGCCTACCAACGAACTGACGGGGGTCGTCGATGGAGAAGCGCATGGTCGAACCGTTCTTCATGCGCTTGACGTACGCCTGCGAGCGCTTCAGCCCCTTCGAGGAGGTCGAGTCGAAGACCACTCGCACGGCGTCAAAGGCAAAAAGGTGGTTCAGGAAGTCGATGACTCTTTCCTCCTCGAAGTAGTAGAAGACGCCCGAGACGACGACGATGGTGGGGCGCTCACCGTACTCCTTCACCCGGTCGATCCACGAGTAGTCGAACATGTCCCCCGGGATCAAGACCTGGCGCTCGCCGGGCGCGAGGAGTTCGCCACGCACGCGGATGACCTCGGGCAGGTCGAGCTCGAACCAGAGGGCACGCCCATTGTCGCAGCGCCAGTACGTTGTCTCCAGCCCACATCCGACGCTGACAACCGACGCGTCGGGGTGGGCCGTGAGAAACTGCCGTATCCGGCGGTCCATGTTGACCGAGCGCGCGACGCTCGACACCATGGTGTACTCGTTCTGCCCGCGGTTCATCGTCGCCGCATCCGCAGGAAGGGAGGACTCCAGGCCGAGGGCCTTGGGATCGTGGATCATCAACGGGTAGTGCCTGGACGCGTAGATGCGCCCCACGAGTGGAATGTACAGGGTCTTCGATAGCTCGCTCAGCTCGGCCACGGCGGCCACCTCTTTCGGGTCTTCGGATCGGGCTGTTCACAGGGAACACCGTCGGCCGCCGCCTTTCAAGGCACCGAGGTCCCAGCACCCCTCTCCCACGCGCACCCGAAGCGCCATTGACCCGGCCTATGATGGTGGGGAGGGCCCCGTGCGGCGCGGACCCCGACCCCGAAGGGAGAGGACCCATGGATGGAAGTGCAATCGGCTGGGAGGCGGCGGCGAGGCGCTGGATCGACCAGGAGGCCGGCGAGGCGCGCATGCCCGAGGGTGAGCTGATCGCCGAGATCGAGGAGTTTCTCGGCCGCCACAAGATCTGCGCGCTGGCCACGTCGGGCGCCGGGATCGTGCGCAACACGACCGTCGAATACGTCCACGCCGAGGGGGCCTTCTGGATCGTCAGCGAGGGGGGCCTGAAGTTCCGGGCGTTGCGGGAGAACAGCAACGTGTGCCTGGCGATCCACGACGACGACATCTCCTTCGACACGCTCGCCGGATTGCAGGTGACGGGCACCACGCAGGTGCTCGAGCCCTTCGGCGAGGAGTACGAGCGCGCTTGCCGGTTGCGCGGCATCCCGGTGGAACGGCTGCGCGGGCTGCCCTTCATCATGAACATCATCAAGGTGACCCCCACTCGCTACGACTACGTCAGCGGCAGGCTCAAGGAACGCGGGTTCTCCGCGCGCCAGCACGTCGACCTCTGAGAGGGGAGCGAACCGACCGCTCCTGCCTGCCTATCGGCCGAGCGAGGTCTCCAAGGAGGGACGAGAAGCGTAGCTTTCCCCTTCCCCCAAACTGGGAGTCGTCGCACGCGGGTTGATTCATACGCGCGCCCAGAAAACGAGGAGAACGCATGAGTATGTACTTCGGAGACGTGTCGCTGTGCTACACCAACTCCCTGGCAATGGCCCTGGACTCCTTCGGGTTCGACGTGCGTCCCGAGCGCCTGGAAGCCCTCATGGTTATGGGCAACGGGGCGAGCGTCGTGGAAGACGACCCGCACCATCCGATCGTCTTCTTCGACAACGGGATGCCCGACGCGTCCATCAGTAACTGCCTGCGCATTCTAGGCTTTACGTGGGAGGAGTTCTTCGTCGAGGAACCCGTGGCCGACCTCGTCGAGGTTCGGGATCGACTCACGTGCATGCTGGAGAAAGGCCCGGTGGTGGCGGGCCCCCTGGACATGGGGCTGCTCACCTACAACCCGAACTATCAGGGCCTGGGCGGGGTCGACCACTTCGTGTGCGTGCTCGGTCTCGACGACACTCGTGTGCAGCTGCACGATCCGGCTGGCTTCCCCTGCATGAGCATGGACTTCGACGACTTCGCGAAGGCCTGGGAGGCGCGGACAATCTCCTACAGGCGCGGGTCGTTCTCCATGTGGGGCGGCTTCACGCGGGTGACGGAGCCGGAGGGTGAGGAGGTCTACCGGGAGGTCTCCGCGATCATGAGAAGACGCTACGAGGCAGGCGAGGCGGGCGTCATCCGCTCCTACGCCGAAGCCATCAGACGCAACGGCATGAGCTCGCAGCAAAAGGGGATCCACCAATACTTCAGTTTCCGCTTGGCTGCGGCCAGGAGCCTCTACGCTGCCCGATTCCTGGCCGACCACGACCCGGAGCGGGCGGAGCTAAAGGGGCGGATCGCCTCGCTGTTCGGGCAGGCGCACCTGCACAACCTGACGGAGGACAACCTCGCCTTGGCAGACACGCTGGGGAGGATCGCTGAGCTGGACGAACGCTTCAGGGAACTGTGTATCCTGAGAGGGTGACCGGGGAGCGCCTCGCGACGGGGAGGCGGCAGACACATCCGGCACCGTGACTCCCGTGTGAAGAAGAATGGTGGGGAGCGATGACGCGAGTTCGCGTGATTCACGAGGCCGACCTGCCCTGGTCGGTATCCCAGGTATGGCGGGTCGTCACCGATACACACCTCGCTCTTCCCTACGACATTACCGCCAGTGTTATACCGCCAGTGGCGGAAACCGAGTGGCGGCGTGTGGGTGGCGATCGGCGGGACGCAGATGAGGGCATCTCGTCTTACTCTGGGTTCAGGAACGGGATTCGTGACACCACCTGGAGGGAACGCCCATGAAGCGAGGCCAGTAACACTCACTGTTCGAGCACTCCGGCGAGGACCCATCATGATGCGACGCACAGAAGAATCCCGCTTGGGCGAAGCTTCAACGGAGCGTAGAATACACCGTATTCACACGAGGGAGGCCACCATGCCCACCATGACCATGCGGCTCGACGAGACCGACGCCGAGGTTGTGCGCAAGTACGCCGAATTTGAGGGAAAAACAATCTCCGACTTCGTTCGAGACGCCGTCTTCGAGAAGATCGAGGACCAGCAGGACCTCGCCACTCTGCGCGAGGCGATCGCTGCAGACAACGGCGTTCGCCACACCCACGAACAGGTACTCGTGGAACTGGGACTGTGAATGCCCTACTCCGTCGAGTACAGCGACACGGCACTCAAGCAGCTCAAGAAAATGGACCGCTTCGAGGCTCGCCTAATTATCTCCTGGATCGACAATAACCTTCAAGGATGCTCCGATCCACGAGTCCACGGCAAGGGCCTCACCGCCAACCAATCAGGTGAGTGGCGCTACAGCATCGGCAACTACCGCGCTCTGTGCGTCATCGAAGATGAACGCCTCATCATCGAAGTGTTTTCTGTCGGCCATCGCAAGCACATTTACGGATAGAAACCCGTCCCGCACGCCAACAACCACAAATGGACGCGGCACGCACATGACGGACCCTGGCCTCGTCGATTGTCACGAGGCCGGGGCAGGGATCAACGGAGCTCTCAGTTGCTTCCGTGGAACACCCAAGCTCGCCCCCGCACGCCGCGCATGATGTAGCTGGCACCCGCGAGCGCGAGAGCAAGGCCCAGGCCCGTGTAGAAGAAAGCAATGAACCAGTTGGGGAAGATGCCAATGGCGCGCATGACGATCCCGAAGGTCATCATGACCGCCATCATGATGTAGCTCTTACGGTCGAAGAATCGAAAGACGAGGTGGCGATCCCCCTCCAGGTTGGCAATGCGCCGGGCGTTCTTCTTCACGAGCCTGGAGAACATCGAGTGGAAGGCACTAAAGACCACGACCGCGCCGCCGACGAGGGCGATCAGGATGATCGCGGCGACTCCTCGCATGTCGATGGCCGCGCGCACGCCTAGGATGGCGACGTTCAAACCGGCAAGCAGCCAGACCACGCCGGCGACGGCGATCAGCGGCTGTTTCTTAATGCGGAATCGACTCATCGAACGGGATCCTTGTCTGTGGCGAACTCGGGGTCATACAGGGCAGCGTTCAGGAGGGCGATGAGCGTCTCACAGTCGCTTCCCTCCGTGAGCGAAGCGAAGAGGGCGCGCAGCACGTAGCGACACAGGGCCTCGGCACTCATGGGGCCGACGAGCCGGGAACGATCCACGGCCTCGTCCGCGTCGAGGACGCGCCCGAGCCCGCGCTCGATGTGGGTGAGCATGGGGGCGCGCACGGCTTCGAGGGCTTCCTGTTCGCCGCTGGGTAGGCGTCGCATCTCGGCGAACCAGTCGACGCTCATGTCGGCGCGCGCGGCACATAGGGCCTCGCGGAATCGCCTCACGTAGGAGGTGAAGCACTCACCCGGGCGCACGACGCACAGTTCTTCGGAGAGGTTCTCCTCGAAGAATCGGGAGAGCACCGCGGCCGTCAGATCCGCTTTTGTCGGAAAGTACGCGTAGACCGATCCGACGGCGATCCCGCACGCGGAGGCGAGCTTGCGCACGGAGAGCGACGAGATGCCGTCGCGCGAGGCGATGGCGTAGGCCTGGCTGACCAGGCTTTCCCGGTCGATCACTTGTTTGGGCATGAAATCCTACTGTCTTGCTACCTGCGACAATCCATAATGAACAGTGTTCAGTATAGATACGTCCCCACGCTCACGCACCTTGGATTGGGATCGCGAACATCCTCTGCACATGCTTCGACCAGGCAGAGAGGATAGCCCGCGCAGACTTGCCTTTTGAGATCCGTTCCTCAAGCTCTGCACTTCTTCACCGTCGCGGACTTCTTTTCCACTGCAGCCCTATTCCTGCAGCTGCACAGGGCGTACAAAGCACACAAAGTCGCTGCCGCGGCCTCGGCAGGCGCACCGCACCAAAATCCCACCGGTATACAATGACCAAATGACTGAAACAAGCAGGCAAGCGCAATGGTTCTCCGATAACGAACGCAACTGGGACGACCGCGCCGAGCTGCACATGACTGGCAACTACTACGACTACCAGCACCTTCTCGAGGACCCGACCGCCATAAGCGCCGAACTCGCCCAAGATATCGAACGATTCGGCGACCTCACCGGCAAAGAAGTCATCCACCTACAGTGCCACGTCGGAACCGACACGATCGGGTTTGCGCGCCGCGGGGCCTCGCGCATCATTGGCCTCGATCTGTCCGAGGCCTCGCTTGCTCACGCGCGCAACATCGCCGAGCACGCAGGCGCTGACGTGGAGTTTATTCACGCGAACGTGTACGACGCGCGCGAAAAAGTCTCCGGCGACTTCGATCTGGTGTACACCTCGATCGGCGTCCTGTGTTGGCTGCCCGATATCACCCAGTGGGCACGAGTTGTCGCTTCCCTGCTCAAACCAGGCGGCACTTTCTTTATCCGCGATGACCACCCGATGTTCATGACAATCGGGGAGGATATTTCCGACGGGCTAAAGATTGAGCAGCCATACTTTGAGCAAGATACGCCGCTGACATGGGATGACGATTCAAGCTACGTGGATTCGCCCAATGCACCACGGATTACTCACACGACAAATCACCAGTGGAATCACTCCCTTGGACAGATCGTCACCGCTCTCATCAACGCAGGGCTGGTGATCGATGAACTCGAAGAGACCCCGCGCGCAGCGTGGTGCCCGTGGCCCGAACTCATGGAACAAGATTCCGCTGGAGCCTGGCACCTTCGCGAGCATCCCGAACGTCTGCCCCTTCAGTTCGCGATCACCGCACACAAAAACTGAAAGCGCGCAAAGTGGACTTAGGCCTGTGAAGGCCAGACAAGTTATAGAACACTCAAACGTTGGAAAGCCTGGCTGTGCGATTACTGCGCGAGTCCCTCCGAGGTGGACCATGGAGGGTCCGAAGTAACACTCACACCAGCGCGTGAGTATGACGTGACAGTGCGCCGACTATTTCAGTAGCGGCTCGACGCGCACGAGCGAGGCCTATCCTGCTTGGCGGGGCAGGCCTCGTTACAGGAGAGCGATGCTATAGTCATCGCGAGTCAATGAAGCCCAAAGGAAAGCTGCACATGGACAGAGTTGCACGCATTGCCGCACCCCTCCTCGTCATGCTGTGGTCTATGCGGGATGTTTAGACCTATCCCTGCCCGAGCAGCCTCTTTTCCCGATCGGCGTATGGATCGGCGCTCTGCTGATCGCAGCCTACTTCAGCGCCCTGACAGTGCTTCACTCTCAAGATAAGGCTGCTCCGCGCGTACTCGCTTTTTGGGGTCTCGTCGCCAAGCTTGCTCTCCTCCCCATCTTCCTCATCACGCTCATTCTCACGTTCGGAGTGCCGCTAGATAGCTCCAACGGCAACATACGCGGTTTGCTACTGGTCTTTTTCATCCTCCCTCTGGACGCGGGAGTCTACTGCTTGATGATCGTGTCTTCCTTCCATGGGTTTGCCGCAACAAAGCGCCTACTGGGCGAACAGACACTCCCCACGGCAACAGTGAAAAGACTCAGGAACATGCACGCTGTTCCCATCGCAGACCTTGTCGCAGCTATCTGGCTGTACGTGCTCCTGCGTCGACTCGATAGCGCCACTCCGGCCAGCGCTCAGGACACCTAACCCACCATGACCGCCGAGGCGCCCATCGGTCATGGGCTCCGCACACCACGACGCAGTTCCCGGAGAACATGTCATCGTCAGCGGATTCGCACCACTCGCAGGCGAATTCGGTCAACTCGCGCGCAAGAACCACGAGGCCACGGCCAGCTTCCACCACTTCAGCGTGGCCGTGTGGACGATCTGGCTGATCCTCAACTTCTGCGGCATGCTCATGGGCACCCCCGCGATCGACTTATCCGCGAACGCCGTCTTCGGCACGGCCCTAATCGGGGCGGGCACGATCGGCCTGATCCTCTACCTGCGCGGGGATGGGCGGCGAGCATGACCACGATTACGGCCCACACTTAGCGAAGACGTGCAACAACGACACCTTTCCTCAGAACGCAGCTCTGGCCCATCGCCTAGAAATCGGTGTGGCCAGGGCGGCACCCACTCACAGCACTCACAAAGCCCGATCCGCTTCGAGGTTGAATGACCGGACATACTGATCACTTAATACGACCACGACTCCATCTCCACCCATTGACACTTTCTCACCCTCGCTCAGGCCTTGAAACCCCTCCATTGAATGGAAGAACTCAGATACACGGCGGAAACAATCATCACTATCTCGCTTCGGGACATAGCTACCCTGTTTGCCGAATCCAAATCCCACATTCCCATGATCGACAATCACCTCACGAAGACCACTCACTAAGCCCACGGACACACCTTCACTGATTCGGATAAGGTCACAATCAACATCATTGACGCTTTCACGTTTCACTCCCTCGTGGGAAAGCCGTTGCACCATCGGCATATAATGCGCACAAATGGCCCCATCTAACTGAATAGTCAGTTCCCCCTCGCCGACACCTTCAGGATCCACGTCGCACAACTCCCAGGAACTCCCCTTCGACGCCACGCCACGCGTGAAACTTGATGCAACCACACGCTTCTCCAACTCAGCTCCCTGCCTCGTGCACAGGGGATGTCCTGTACCAGTCAGGGTTGTCACGGAATCGAGATTCAACTGCGTCTTTGCGTGATTCACACGCTCATGAGCAACCCTCGCCCCTGACGTTCCCTTCGCCTCCACGAGCGCATATGGAACCCCTTGATCATCGATCGCAACGTAGTCAGGCTTGCGATTACCGCCAGATGCGTGAAGATTGAAATGCTTACTATCTCCTGCATGAAGCAATTGATAGTTAGACTTAGTCCCTTTCAAGAACGTATCAAACACAAGGCGCGCGCCAATCATACCCAGATAGAACGACACAGCCCCTTTATAGCTGGCTTCGGCATAACGATAATCATCGGTCACCAAATAGCGCGTCAACGCCACATTAGGAGCGAGAGCAAATCGAGGAATTGAACGATAGAATAATTGTCCCCACGCCGAGGTAACAACATGCCCTTCAAAATGTCCATTATCCAGTGAATATCTTACAAGATCCGCCATAGAGCAATTAACAGACACATAACTACCCCCAATACTCCTCTGCTTTTTATAGTCTTCAACCGAAGCGTATCGATAAACTGGAACGGTAGGCACATTCCCCCCTCTATCTCGATTGAACGACCAGAGCCACCTGAACACCTTCACTGCACCTGCGATAGCAAGAGCTAACACAGAGCATAGGCAACACTTGTTCACTTGCAATGCCTGACGAACCATTCCACGCACATACAAACCCGTTCGTGGCAAGCACTTTCACGCGCCCAACCATCCACTTGGCCCGTAACACCGTGACCGCGCGACGACCGCTGTCGCCGCGCTCACGCGCAGACGAGACGCTAGGAGTCTTCACCCGCCAACGGAAACCAAGATCTTCACAGGAGAAGGACTGCTATATTCGATTCCGTCAACGAGGATCGACAAGGGAGTCTCCGCGTGTCCAAAATACTCCGGGCCGCTCTGCCCATCGCATTCATCGTCGTGGTCTACACCGGCGAACCCATGGGCACCCTGTTCGGCCGCAACTCCTTCAGCCTGATTCCGCCGCTGGCGTGGTTTCTTCTACTGGTCGCCCTCGGCGGCGCAAATGCAGCCAGCGCATTCAGGCTTGTGCGTACGGCGAGCGCACGCCACCTAGCTTTTTGGGGTCTCGCCCTCAAGGTGTGCTTCCTGCCAATATTCCTGGCGAACCTCTTTGTTGTTGTGATGACGGGACAACAGCTGTCTTTCAGCCCTGAGGCGTTAGCGCTCGGATTAGCCCTCATCATCCCCTACGCCGTCCTGTCATGCGCCCTCATGGTCGTCTCCTCGTGCTACGGGTTCGCGGCGACTATCCGCGCGCGCAACGAGCATCTCATCTCCCCTGAAACGGCGAAGAAATACATGCGCGGGCACGCCATTCCCATCGCCGACCTGGTCTCCTCGATCAGGCTCTACGCACTCCTGCACCGACTCAATGGCACCCTTCCGACCAACGCGCAGATCACCAACCAGCCCTCACGCACACTCAACGTTGCTCAACCAGTTCCCCTCATTGACAACACCGTCACCGCGAGGGGCCGCGGAGCCTCACGAATCCACTGGCCCACAGTTGCGTCCCTCGCGACCTCATTTTGTTTTGTCGTTACGGCCTATGCGGGCGGGCCTTTTTCCATGACATTCCCCTCTCCCTTCCCGATGCTCCGAATCGACGTCTGGCCGTTCGTGATGATCGCCTCCGCCACGGCGACTGTCGTTTGCACGCACTTCTCTCGCAACACGCGCACGCCCCGCGAACTGGCTTTCTGGGGCCTCATCATCAAGCTCTGCTTCCTCCCTTTCTTCCTAGTTACATCCTTGATAATCCTTTTCCTCGGACCGTATGTGCTTGCCCCAGGCGGCCCCGCCCCTCAGGCACTCATCCTCCCCCTGGTGTTCCTGGGGAGCTACATCATCATGATCGTCACTTCGTCCCACGGGTTCGCGGCGATCATCCGCGCACGCGACGAACAACTGATCTCCCACGAAACGGCGAAACAGTACAAGCGAGGGCACGCCATTCCCATCGCCGACCTGGTCTCCTCGATCAGGCTCTACCTGCTCCTACGTCGACTGGACAGCGCCGCTCCGACCAACGCTTAGGACGTCTACCCCGCCATCACCGCCGAGGCCAGCATCCCCTCATCTCGCACACCATCCAAGCCGCCGAAGCGAGCAATCGCAGCCGAGTGGATGGCACACACATCGTCCCGAGAAAACGCGAAAGCGTTCACTTCGCAAGCTCTTCAAACACGTCCGTATAGGCATCCATGAAGTCAACAGCGACATCGACAGCACTTTCAGACCGCTGCGCCGGTTGAATGATCACCCACGGCCTGTTGTTCTTGAGGATCGTGACAGGCTTCCCCGTCCTATTCACCTCTGCTGTCACTCGCGAAAAGTTGTTCTTCGCCTCAGCGAGACCCATAGTCAGTGTTGACATACCACTCCTTTTAACCGTAGCCATAATTATGGCCAAAATCTGGCCCCAGTCATTGACGAACTAGGGGCACCCTTGAGCAGTCAACGTCTCTCACTCATAATGTACCCGGACTCTGCCCGTTCTGGGACTGAAATAGACCCTATCAGGGATATGATGAGAACGAATGAAAGGAGCAATGATGCCAACAATGACCCGCAACGCAGAGGTCAAGACTCGCACAACCGCACAGATCAAGGCCGACGCCGCAGCTGTCTACGCACGCTGGGGGATTAGCCTGTCGGATGCGATCAACATCTTCCTCGCCAAGTCGATTGAGGTTGGCGGCCTCCCCTTCGACATGCGCCCCGAGACTCCCACGTTTGACGGACTCGAGCGCTACGCCTATCGCCCACCCCTGGACGCGAATGGAGTCGCGCGGCTCCCTGGAGACTGGGATGACGGCGAGTGAGGGAGCACCCGCACCGTGGGAGATCTGGCGCGCGCGCTTTAACTTCGACGACCGCGGCTATAAGTTTCGCCCGGTCCTTGTTCTCTCCTGTTCACAGGACGGGCTCCTGGCTGCGATGATCACGAGCGCCTCGAACAAGCTCTCGCTTCCACTCGATACTCCCATCGACGACTGGCAAGAGGCTGGACTCACGAAACCATCTCTCGTACGGGTAGACCGAATAGCCCTCTTGCCGCCAACCTACCTCGGCACTGTGGGCAGAATCGGCAGGCTATCTCCGCGCGACGCACACCGAGTCAGCCAGGCACTCGCCACACTCACCCGATAAAGAAACCCGGCCTCGTCCCACGATTCAGGGACAAGGCCGGGGCTTTGAGTCTGTGCGCTCAACTGAAGGAGCGTGTCACTCCCACTCGATCGTGGCCGGGGGCTTGGAGGTCACGTCGAGGACGACGCGGTTGACCTCGGGCACCGAGTTGGTGATGCGCGTGGAAATGCGGGCCAGGACGTCGTAGGGCAGGCGCGTCCAGTCGGCCGTCATCGCGTCCTCGGAGGACACGGGGCGCAGCACGATCGGGTGACCATAGGTGCGGCCGTCACCCTGGACCCCCACGGAGCGAACGTCGGCGAGCAGGACGACCGGGCACTGCCAGATCTCCTGATCCAGGCCGG
>ERZ772827.1531-NODE-1531-length-11627-cov-5.277307_pt1 | contig 11627 bp, 6 predicted proteins | sample MGYA00580850_ERZ772827 | MGnify/ENA primary metagenome ERZ772827 (study PRJEB29015, sample SAMEA2737950) | human oral metagenome | biome: human oral; feature: human-associated habitat; material: dental | place: China | collected 2145 ...
GACCGTCTTTACCGGCTAAGCCGATATGACCGACACCATCCTTACCGGACATGGATACCGCATCTTTACCGTCTTTACCGGAAATGCCTACCTTACCGTCTGTACCGTTTGCTCCGTCAGGGCCTGTAAGGGTAACGCCATCTTTGGCATCTTTACCTTTTTTATTGACCTTGATGGAATCAGCTAGAAGACTTCTATTCATCTTCACGTTAATAGTAGTATTACCATCATTATCTTGGGTGATGAAAGTCTTGATATTTTCACCGCTGTAATCATTATCGGCTGCGGTGCCTTCACCTTTCACAAGCACAGTGGAGCCTAATTTATTAGTTTTCACACCACCCACATTGGCATCAAACTTAAGGCCCGTAGCCGTTTGAGCCGCTATAGCATCTTTCACTTGATCTTCTGTGGCAGCACGACCGGATACAATTTTATCCGGATTCCAAGTCTTATTATCTAAACCTGTTACATAATTACCGGTTTCATTATCTCCGCCTGCATTAGTCACTGTTTGGCCGCCCATAACAGCATCGCCTGCTTTCACAGTCTTAGCTGCAGTTACGGAGTCGAGATTCTTAAGATCTTTTGCCAATTGAAGTTCTAATTTGTCTGTACCGTTCGCCTTTACGTTGATGTTGCCGGACGCACTTGCAAAATTATCAGAATCCGCCTGTGTCACACCTTCACCTTGTACTTTTACCAAGGTATTTAATTTGTGTTTATTAACGGTGTTTTCATTGTTACCTGTGAATTGCAAACCATCATCCAAGGTTGCTACGTCGTGTTTCACTCCGTTTTCTTCAAGAACGAGACGAGTAATACCGGTACCATCTACAGCCGGTTTCGCGTCACCGCTCTTCATAGTAAGACCGTTTGCACCATTTGCACCGTTAAGATCGATGGAACCGTCTTTACCGTTGATAGCAACAGCAGAACCATCTTTACCCTTGACTCCGATGGAACCATCTTTACCTGTTGGACCTTCCTTACCGATTGCTAGATTATCATTTAACTTCAAATCATAAGTAGCTTGACCATTATTGTCAGTCTTAGCGATGAGCAAGTTTCCGTCAGTTCTGTTTTCTTGTCCATCTACCTTCACAATGGTATGTTTGCCGGCTAATTCTTTTACTTCGTTCAATTGACCACCATTAACTGCATCTTTGGAGTTAAGGGCTACGTTGCCGTCGGCAACATTCGTAATAGGCGCATTATTGGCATTGATACCGTTCGGAGTAATAAAGCTCTTTCCACCAACGGTCAATCCATTATTATTGATTACCGTAGTACCTGTTGTTACACTCTCTACATTTAGATCTTTAGCCAATTTGACATTCAACGTATCCGTGCCGTTAGATACCACACCGATATTGTTATCACTCAATTTAGACTCATCGGTCACGCCTCCGACAATATTAGTTTGAGAACCTAATTTTTGGGTAAACTTATTATCCGGAGCCGCAGCAGCTTTTACATCACCTGCATAAACTACGCCCTTATCTACTTCCGTAGTCACCGCATATAATTGGCTACCATTGATAGCATCGGTCGATGTAGCAGAAATGCGGCCTGCCGCCACATTAGTGATGGTCCGTTCTACACCCGCCTTGCCTACACTCACGGTGGAAGTCGGATTTACGCCAGCAAAATTATGAGCTACCCCATTAATCGTTGCGGATTGTGTCGCCACTGCTGCCGCTGTTTCAGAACCATTGCCGATAGCTACAGCATTTTCATTCGCTACCTTTGTATTGTTACCGAGAGCCACACCATTCTTTCCTGTTACGGATGCACTGCTCCCTACAATCATGGCACCATCAGCAGAAGCTGTGGAATTATTACCTACCGCATATGCATTATCCGTTGTGATGGTATTCTTATTACCGAAAGCTCCTGCCGTATTACCTTTAACCGTACCGGCAGTAACCTTTTTAATCTTATCGCCATTAGCTTCTGTAGTTTCCGTAATAGTCGCGGAACCAATCGTATTGCCATCACCGATAGCATAGGAATTGCTTCCATACACTTTATTTTCTACACCGAGAGCAGCAGATTTAGTACCGGATGTAGCGCCATCGGTCATATCAAAACCGACCGTATTCGTATCACCAATGGAAATGGCTTTATCACCATACGCACCTACCTGGCTACCTACGGCAAGAGAGTTTTTACCCCAGCTTCGTGCCATGACGCCGATACCAGTACTGGCAACACCTTTTGTCAATGAGTTAACACCGATTGCCGTGGAACCCGTACCAAGAGACTGCGTCATCATACCGATAGCCATACTGCCATGACCGATAGAAGCGGTATTTACATACTTTTTACTATCATTAAGTGCACCAGATCCCAATGTAGTTCCAGGGTATAGAGCGGCCAGTTCACGATTAAAGTTTTTTTGTGTCCCAGCAACCGCCATATCAGGCACTACTGTATTCAAATCAGGCTTCGCCGTTTCAATATCATCCCCACCGATGGCAATAGAGGAATGACCAATAGCTCTTACATCTCCACCGATACCTATAGATTGAGTGCCATACACCTTTGCCATACTACCGATAGCCGTGCCTTGAGAGTATTCAGGATTATCATCAGGATTGGTAACGCCCTTTCTAATGATGCTGGCTTCCGCTCCGGAACCAATAACCACATCACCACGAGAGCCGTAAGAATGAGCTTCCGCCCCCATGACAACTGCACCAGATCCTTCTTGATTATGATATTTGGATACCGAGCTTGTAGCTTGACGACCAATAGTAATATCGCCATTTTCCATTGCATGTGCTACATTACCAATGGCAATAGTACTTGCAGAATAAGAATCGTTTGCTCTTTTTTGTCCCCCTGCATGAGCGCCTTGACCTATAGCAACACTGTTTTCAGAATTTGCATCGGAATTGGCCTGACGTCCTACTACGACCGTTTGAGTACCTGCCGCATTTGCTAAGGAACCAATCCCTATAGCATTTAATCCTGTTACAGTAGATGTGTTACCCATGGCGATTGCATTTTGACTGTTTGCCTTAGCATCGGCTCCCACTGCTACACTGGCCAATCCGGTAGCTTGAGATTTAAGACCATATGCCGAACTGTCTTGACCCGTAGCATGAGCTTGATCACCAACAGCAAGAGAATGTAGTGCCGTAGATAGAGATAAAGAACCTATAGCCGTCGCCCCTTGACCTGTAGCTTTTGCTTGGTCACCGATAGCGATAGCATATATATCAGTTGCCTGTGTTCTGCTACCGAGAGCCACCGTATATTCTTGTGTAGTCTTAGCAGTATCCCCTACAGCAATACTGTTTTTATGAAATACAGAAGACCCAATTCCCGCATTAAATGATGCTTCTGCCACACCCGGCATTAAACATCCTACCAAGGCAAAAGCGCATAAAAGTGCACCGAATGATGCATTTTTCTTTTCAGAAACGGTTCTGCTTTTTCCACCATTAGTAGCGATTTCGGAAACCACTACGTAGCAATGCTTCACTCGACTCCAAATAACCTTATAAATGTGATTCATAATTTTCCTCCCTTTGGATTGAAAAACACACTCCCTAAAAAAACAAAATGAGCTATGTCTCCTCAATACTACTATTATACATTCAAGGAGACATAACTCAAAGTTTTTTACAAAGATTTTATAAAATTATAGGTTGTAAATGATATATTGACGTTCTGTCATTGACCGTCCAGCCCTATTCCAAGGCATCGTATTGATAAAAGCTCTTTCCGGAGAAAAGTTTATTTGGTTTTATTTTTAAAAAGATCCTTTATCTCATTCGCTGCCAATGCTGTGTACGAACTGAATCATCAATACCGACGGAGAGGAGATAATCCCCAAAATGGTTACCCGTTGTCCCATAGGAACAACTGCACCATTGAGATCTACAAGAATAGTAGTCCCTTGAGCCGTACGGAAATTCATGAGTCCGCCTTCCGCAGAGGATATAATTCTACCAACGGTACAGATTTTAGTCCTCATTGGAATCCCGGATAAATTCCACGCAACTTGATAACCATCTAGCTGATCTATGCGTAAAGCGCCAGGATTGACTTGATACCAATTGTTAAGATCGCTCTTTACAGGGCCTTGAAAATAGCCTGCATCACGAGTTATCTCAACCTTAGAAGGTTTCCGTGTCATTATCTTTGAAGAAGAATCTTCAACATCTTTTCTGTAGCTCACCATGGGTTGATTTGGAATACGATCTTCATAAGCCACTTTTCGAATAATCAGTATAGGTTGTTGAGCCTGATTATGGGCTATATAACCTGACGCCTGAAAAGGCGTGTAACTCATTATCTTGCCTCCATTTTCCATCATGGCAGGAATTTCTTGTCCCTCAGGTGTGACAAAACGATATACATTTTCCGCATAGGCCCCTTCAAACTGACCTCTTACGGTAATACCATCTGCCGCCGAGGCCATAGATCCCGACAGCAATAGTATTGATAACATTCCAATCACAAGAAAACACAATTTTTTCATATGAAAGCCTTTCGCTTCGATTAACCGCGACCTTTGATAACGCGAACACGTTGAATATCAGGAGTACCATCTTTATGTTTAGAAATAGTATCCACTCTGATACGTTCAAGTTCTGGTTGGAATTCTTTAAGAGCTCTAGCCATTTGTTCATCGGCAACAGCACCGTTTTGAATAGCTCTGTAAATCAAAGCAGCCATTTCATAACGAGTCATCATGCGGTCTCCGCCAAACTTACCATCTGGGTAGCCAACGATGATGCCATTACCTGCCAATGTTGCCACATAGTCATATGCCCAGTGGTTTTCAGGCACATCTGGGAAGAATTGCATCTTATCCAAATCCAAGGAGTTAAGCTGTTTACCTTCGGATACTTTCATGAGTGCGCCCTTCATATTTTCAAGTTCCGCACGAAGATCCTTAAGTTCTTTCGCCATAGCTACTCTGAAAGTAGATACGTGATTGCCTTGACCAAGTTTCAAGCTAACGCCAGCATTCAACATGTTTTCGCCACCGCCGAAGGAACCACCTACACTAAATAGAGTATCTTCGTTTGGACGGTAGAATGCACCGATTGAAGCTGCGTGAGCGTCTTTATAGTTACCATAGCCTGCAGCGATATCCCATTTATCATCAGGATCGAAGTCTAGAGGATGAAGTGCTGCCAATGCCGCTGCACCTGCGCCAACTCTGTTCACACGGCTATCAATGTTCTTGATATTGCCGCCAATTTGTTTCAATTGGCTAACGTTAACGGCATCCGTATCAGCTGTACCTGCTGCAACATTAGTAATCTTCTTATTACCTGCATCGATACCGGTTTCTGTGATGCTAGGACCGTTCTTAATTGTCAAGCCACTATTGTTCATCACAGTGTTACCAGTTGTTACCGATTTAAATGTCGGTGTATCGATTACAGATACTTTGTAGTCTACACCACCATTTGCATTTGTTCCTTTAGTTACGCTAATATTGCTACCTTCCGATACAGAAGAATGTTTACCAGCTTCGTTGGAAACCAATTTCAATTGATCTTCGGTTGCCGCTTGTCCACTAGTGATATGAGCAGGATCCCAAGTCTTATTAGTCAAGTTATTCACTGTACCGCCTGTACCGTTAACAGTTACTTTACCTGCTTGGATTGTGCCTTCAGAACCTTTAATGGAGATTTGCTTATCAGGATCTGTTCCAAGAGTAACCTTATCACCTAATCCAACTGTATATTCTTTACCACCAGCAGCGTTAACGCCTTCTGTAACGGTTACGTTAGCATCCTTAGCTTTTACGGTTGTCGCTTTGGATGTACCGCCAATAGCAGCATTTAATTGATCCACATTGACAGCATCCGTTCCATCAGTACCAGGTGCTACGTTAGTAATTTTTTGACCACCCGCATTCAAACCGTCTTTATTGACATAAGTTTTTCCGTTGATAGTCAAGCTACCGTTAGGGCCTTGGTTAACATCTTTTTTAAGCTTAACATTTAGTTGAGCACCATCAGATATTACACCGATATTGTTATCTGTCAAGTCCGCAGAAGCACCGCCCTTGATGGATAACTTCTCGCCCAATTGCTTGTTGATGTCTGCACCGGTATCACCAGCGAAGTTCAAACCTTTCGCAATGGTATTGTTGATATTTGTGATATTTGTTGTATTGGTATCTTGTTGCGCTTTGGATGCGATATCTGTCAATGTAACTTGTTTCTTATCGCCTTTATCATTAGCTACAGTCAATACCATGTTGCCGTCGCTGTCAGCTTTATATTTACCTTGGCTATTTGGCTCAGGGTTGGCTACCAAACGATAGTCACCTTTTGCCACTTCGGTAAATACATTGCTCAAATCGACATTAACTTTACCTGTATCATTGCGTTCCAATGTCAACGTTTTACCGTCATTGGATACGCTGCCGCTTGTAACAAAGTTATTTTTAAGACCTGTCACATTAGCAGTCAAACCGTTTGTACCGGTTAGATTTGCAGTGCCGTCACCATTAGCCTGGTACGTTGCAGTACCGCCGGTTACGTATTTGTCTTTTGCAGTAACGATGCGGTTGATATCGCCGATATTAGCGCCGTTTGTAATGACATCTCCGCCGCTGGCAACGTTTGTGATTTGTTTGTTGCCCGCATTAATACCACTATTATTGATTACTACGTCACCTACGGTTACGCTATCGAAATTAGGGTTTTTGCTTACAGCTACGGTCAATTTCTTAGCAGCCGTATCGTATTCCACGATTGCATTGTCTTTTGCCGCAAATTCAAGCGTATCGCCAGCTTTGATTGGGCCTTCATTATTGCCGGCCTTTACTTTAAAGCCGGATTTTAGTTTTTCAACATCATCAGCACTAGCGATGTTATTGATTGTAACTGTGCTTGCCGGTGAAGTTGGATTAGCTTTATCCTCTACTTTAAGATCAACCTTGTTATTAGTTACTGTATAAGATCCATCTGCTGCAGCTGAGTTTTTAACTAGACGATAATCAGTCTTAGATGCATTGGCAACGGTAATAGCATCAGATACCTTCTTCAATTGGTCTTCTGTTGCCGCTCTACCATTTACAACTACCGGATTTTGTACATCCCAGTCACGGTTATCTAAACCGGTCACATAGCTCTTATGGTCTGTGGAGTCGACACCCATTCTAGCTGTTCCCGCCGTTACGCTGTTCAAACCGGTCAAATCTTTGGCCAATTTCACATTTAATGAGCCATTTGAGGATACCACACCGATATTGTTATCCGACAAGTTCGCTGCTGCCGCACCGCCTTTAATATCCAATTGATCGCCCAATTGTTTATTGATGACAGTTGCATCATCACCCTTGAAGTTCAAACCTTTCGCAATAGTGGTGTTGATATTTGTGATATTTGTTGTATTGGTATCTTGTTGCGCTTTGGATGCGATATCTGTCAATGTAACTTGTTTCTTATCGCCTTTATCATTAGCTACAGTCAATACCATGTTGCCGTCGCTGTCAGCTTTATATTTACCTTGGCTATTTGGCTCAGGGTTGGCTACCAAACGATAGTCACCTTTTGCCACTTCGGTAAATACATTGCTCAAATCGACATTAACTTTACCTGTATCATTGCGTTCCAATGTCAACGTTTTACCGTCATTGGATACGCTGCCGCTTGTAACAAAGTTATTTTTAAGACCTGTCACATTAGCAGTCAAACCGTTTGTACCGGTTAGATTTGCAGTGCCGTCACCATTAGCCTGGTACGTTGCAGTACCGCCGGTTACGTATTTGTCTTTTGCAGTAACGATGCGGTTGATATCGCCGATATTAGCACCGTTTGTAATGACATCTCCACCGCTGGCAACGTTTGTGATTTGTTTGTTGCCCGCATCAATACCGTCTTTTACGATTTTTGGACCTCCGGTGATAGTCACACCATCGGTATTCATTACGGTATTGCCGGTCGTTACACTAGTCAAGCCTTGTAATTCTTTAGCCAATTTAACATTTAGTGTATTAGATCCATTGGACACTACACCGATATTGTTATCGCTCAATTTAGATACATCTGCCACGCCACCAACAACATTAGTTTGCGCGCCTAATCTTTGAGTAAATTTATTATCATTAGCCCCTGCAGCCTTTATATCACCTGCATAAACTACGCCTTTATTTACTTCCGTATTTACCGCATATAGTTGGCTACCGTTGACAGCATCCGTAGATGTAGCGGAAAGACGACCTGCTGCAACATTGGTAATAGTACGTTCCGCACCTGCCTTACCTACACTTACCGTAGAACCAGGGTTAGCGCCTGCAAAATTATGTACTTCGCCATTAATCGATTCGGATGCTGTACCAACAGCTGCTGCAGTTTCAGATCCGGCACCGATAGCCACGGCATTTTCATTCTCTACTTTTGCTTCATTACCGATAGCTACACCATTCTTTACTGATACATTAGCTTTGTTGCCTATCGCCGTACCATTTAGTCCGGTAACGGATGTCGAAGACCCTATAGCAGTGCCATCCACTGCGTTAACTAACGAAAGTCTACCGAGAGCCGTAGCCCCTATAGCTTGTGCTTTAGCTTGATTGCCGATAGCCGTGGCTTGCCCCTTTGTCGCCGCTGCCCAAGTACCAATCGCTACAGTTTCATTTTCCTGAGCCGTCGAGAACGTACCCATAGCGATAGACCACTGACCTGACGCCTTTGAGCTTCCGCCGATTGCATAAGCATAATTGTTCAATGCTTTTGAATTATTCCCCACCGCAAAGGAGCCTTCTCCCGTAGCTTCAGAGAGACTACCAACAGCAATGGCATGCTTATTTTTCGCCTTGGCGCCGCCACCGATAGCAGCAGCATATTCTCCACTAGACTCGGCCTTTGAACCGATGGCAACCGCATTTTCCTGTGACGCATTGGCGATAGCACCTAAGGCAACCGCATTCTTAGCACTAGCCACCGAGTCCCCGCCGACAGCCATAGCATATTCTGCGTGAGCCTTAGAGGTCGCACCGACAGCAACCGCATTTTCTGCTCTCGCTTCAGACCAAGGACCAATTGCTGCCGCATTTTTAGCTGTAGCATGTGATCCGCCACCTACGGCTGTAGAATACGCTCCTGTAGACTCACTATGTGCTCCTAACGACAAAGCAACCGTGCCAGTCGCCTGAGCATAACCGCCAATCGCCACATTGTGCTGATCGGCACCACTATTGGTTCCATTACCCCAGGCTACACCTGCCCCTGTTCCGGCAGGATTTACCGCTTGGGCAACATTTAGTGGCGGTGCTACGCTCCCCACTAATGCAAGTGCACATAAAAGAGTGCGTACACCTGTGCCGGTGCTTCCGTTGATCTTGCCACGATTGTTAGCGATTTCCGAAACAACCACATAACAGTTTTTCACCCGACTCCAAATAACTTTGTAAATCCGATTCATAACTTCCCTCCTAAATTCCTCCTGTTACACTAAAATTACGCTCTCTATATTGAAGTAAAAGATATATACCCTCTGTAAAAAACACCTTTTTAAAAACAGGCGAGTATTCATCTTAATAATCATTATCACATCATTATAGTAATAATTCAAGAATCGCTAAATCTTGATTATTATGTAATGTATTTACAGTGCCAGGAAACAAAAACAAGACTACTTTGATTTATTATAGTTATAAAGAAAAACGATTTAAAACAAAGCAGACCTTTCTAAATATTATTATAACAAAAAATAAAATATCTGAAAATAGTTATAAAATTATAATCAGAACCACCCGTAAAACGGGTGGTTTGCTCACGGGCTATAAGCCCGTAGTACTAGGCCAGCGTCTAAAGGCGCTGGCTTTCACTACGTTCAAGCCGCATAGCCATTGACTCGTAACCTTCCCCTCAAAGGGGATATGTATTACTTGCTACCCTTAAAAGGGTCCTCATATTCTTTTACACTAAGTTTATCTTTCATTTGGTCTTGTAACTCTTGCTCACGTATATACTTCTTTACGGTAGCCTCATTTAAACCTACTGTACTAACATAATAACCCTCGGACCAAAAGTGCCTATTTCCAAATTTATACTTTAAGTTTGCGTGTTTATCGAACATCATTAGTGCACTTTTACCTTTTAAATACCCCATAAAAGATGAAACTAATATTTTAGGTGGGATTAATACTAGCATATGCACATGATCTGCCATAAGCTCCCCCCTCTATAATCTTGACGCCCTTATATTCGCATAAACGTCTCAGTATTTCACGTAAACTATTTCTGTATTGATTATATATAACTTTACGTCTATACTTAGGTGTAAATACTATGTGGTATTTGCATAACCATTTTGTGTGCGCAAGACTCTGTGTCCTTGTTGCCATATAAAATCACCTTTCTTTTGCATATAATGCGGCTTGAACACCTACATTATACTTAAGCAAGGTGATTTTTTTGTATAACTTTCGTTGCCGCACCCGCATAGCAGGTGGTTTTATGATTCGCGACTACGTCTCGAACCAGTCTAAAGACAATAAAAAAAGTGCTAAGGCGATACCAAAATGATGCCCCTTAGCACTTAATTAAAAAGTATGAATATAGTTCAGTCACTATGAGAATTACTATACAAGCTATTATATGACTTGCTATTCGAGTAAACTTTCAACCATATTAGTCAAGAGCTTCCTCTGTGTTGATAGCTTTGCGAAGATCAACTACACGATACCCTTCAGCTGCCAGTTCATTTGTTTGTTGAACAACTTTCACACGATTATTCCCATCTTTCATAGATTGTTTCAAACTGAAAATAACCATTTCATTCATGTAAAAGCGCAATTCATCATTTTTAATTTCGGCAGTATTACGATCCAAGATATCGATGATTTCTTGTGCATAATCCATTTTACCGGCTTCAGATACCGTAGTATGTGATTCAAAGAACTTTTTATAGTCATCATACAAACGATCTAAAGCCACGCGTGCATAGCTGTCTTCTTTATAGCGATGACTCACGATGTACCAGCTGCGGCGGACATTCATATAATAAAGCGCATTATTACTATAACGTTCTTGCCCGGACACGACATTGGTATCGTCTTTGATAAGCTTACCGGCTTGATTCAATTGAAAATATGTGAAATCCCTTACTACGTCACGCACTTCTTCACTAGGAACAGGAAGAACTACTTCCTGTTCGATGTTAGTTAAAGGTAACGGTGCTTGTTCACGCATCATCAATGTATCGCAAGCTGCATCAGCTTGACCTGCAACACATACACAGGCAAGCGCTAAAATAGGCATAAATCTCATTAATTTCATAAACCCTAATCCTCCTTATAATCATCCGCCAAATGAGCGGGATTCATATTCCTTACATGAATAGAATATACCAAAAATCAAATACTTCCAAGTACAAATTATTTAGTAAGTCCTGTTTGTTTCATGAGCAATGCAATTTGAGCCTTCATTTCCTCATTGTCTCGTTGCACTTGATCATACTTAGCGGTCAATTCTTGGTCACGTTGTTTCATGAGTGCATTCTCAACTTTCAATTGCGTCAATTCATCTTGCATTACATACATGGAGCTAATAGGGCCACCCTTGTAACGTTCATGCCAACCATCTTTGCAAACACAGAAGTTACTGTCGAACGTTTCGACACGTTCTTCGCCGTTTCAG
>ERZ772827.1533-NODE-1533-length-11626-cov-2.953159_pt1 | contig 11626 bp, 9 predicted proteins | sample MGYA00580850_ERZ772827 | MGnify/ENA primary metagenome ERZ772827 (study PRJEB29015, sample SAMEA2737950) | human oral metagenome | biome: human oral; feature: human-associated habitat; material: dental | place: China | collected 2145 ...
ATGGAGTGAGTTTGGGGGTAGTGGCTATGCTGACGGATTCGCTGCTATTGTTGCCCGTAATTGGTTTGCTATTTGTAGTAGAGGCAGGCTCGAGTCTGACGCAAATTGCTAGTAAAAAGATTTTTAAGCGAAAAATTTTCTTATCTGCGCCAATTCATCATCACCTGGAAGCAATTGGCTGGCCGGAAACTAAAGTGACGATGCGGTTTTGGGTGATTGGCTGCGTGATGGCGTTTGTGGGGGTTATGCTGGCATTAGCAGGGGGTCATATTGCGTAATTCAGTCGCTATTAAACGCCAGACTCCCACGCAATCGGTTCGCAGCCACCGACCGATGTACCAGATTGTGCTGTATATGGGTCTTTTATTATTGCTCGGACTAATCGTTATGTATGCACTGGGGCCACAACGCGCCAATGTGATGAATTACGCTTATGGCACGAATTATAGTGATACTTATTTTTTTGGTAAGCAGTTAACTAGTGTTGCTATAGCTGTTGTGGCGTTTTCGGTATTTTATTTTGTACCATATAAGTGGTTTACAGGCGAGCGCTCAAAATATGTTCTTTGGGCGGGATTCTTGTCGTGCGTCTTACTATTTTTATTGGGCTCGCTGCTGCATTTGTCATTGGCCAAAGAAACTAACGGCGCGTATAGATGGTTTTATTTGGGTGGACTGGGTAGTTTTCAGCCGTCAGAATTATTGAAATATGGCATTCTATTATTCTTGGCGGGATTTTTGGGGCGGCGCGCTTCTCAAGGGAAAATAAATGATTTTCATGAAACACTCGTTCCGGTTGGGGTTATTTCTGCACTTTCACTGCTGATGATTGTGGTTTTACAGAAAGACTTAGGCACCGGTGTGTCTTTGATAGCCATAGTCTTGTCAATGATAATAGTATCTGGTGTGGATTGGAAAATAATTGGTAAGATTTTAGGAGTGGTGGCATTTTGTGGGTTAGTATTGATATTTACCTCACCGCACCGAATTGAGCGGGTTATGACATTTATTCAGGGTGATAGTCATAAAACCGCAAGTGGTCAAGAGGACAAAAATTATCACATCCAGCAGGCTAGGATCGCAATTGGTTCGGGAGGTCTTCTGGGGCTTGGTATTGGCAAAAGTGTTCAGGCGACCGGATATCTTCCAGAAGCGATTAATGACTCAATCTTCGCTGTTATGGGAGAGACGTTTGGCTTTGTTGGTTTGATGGCAATACTGGCGTTATTCACGGCACTGCTATTATCAATTTTACACGTAGCGGTGCGACTGCCCGATACAACTCTGCGGTTGATTGTGGCTGGGATCTTTGGCTGGATTGCTTCACATGTAGTTTTAAATATTGCTGCAATGACAGGACTAATGCCGCTAACAGGAATTCCGTTGCCATTATTAAGTTATGGTGGTACAAGTATGCTGTTCATTGCTGCAGCGCTCGGTTTAGTTTTTCAAATTTCCAAGTATACGTCACATAAAGTATTAGAGGAGGGTGAAGGTGGCCAAGATCTTAGCGGTCGGCGGCGGCTCAGGCGGACACGTTACGCCAGTGGTAGCCGTATTTAGAGAATTACAGAAAACTGGCGATCACGAGCTTCGTTTTTGGTGCGATAAAAAGTTTGGTGCCAGCGCACGTGGGATTTTTGCTAAATTTGACGACACTATTCCAGTTGAGCTGATTACTGCTGGGAAACTGCGACGATATCATGGTAAGAGTCTGTCGTTCCATTTACACCCATCAATATTACTACCAAATCTTCGTGACGGATTTAAGGTAGTTGTCGGATTTTTCCAGAGCTTATTTAAGCTAATAGCCTGGCGGCCGGATGTTATTTTTATAAAAGGTGGTTACGTTTGTTTGCCTGTAGGGTATGCCGCGAGGCTGTTGCAAATCCCGTTAGTCCTGCATGACTCTGATGCTCATCCGGGGTTAACTAATCGTTTGCTTAGTCCATTTGCAAAAGCTATTGGTACTGGTGCGCCCCTCGAATATTACAATTATCCTCCTGAAAAAGCGTCGTATGTTGGCATACCAGTAGCGCCAGAATTTCGTCCTTATTCTGATGCTGAGCGGCAAAAATTGAAAGCGAAATTAGGCTTTGATATTAACAGGCCGCTGGTCGTTGTTACTGGCGGCGGACTGGGGGCTAGGCGTATTAATTCTGCAATTTTAGCAATCAGGGAAGATCTCTTAGCTGAGGCTTCGGTGTTTTTAATATCTGGCAACCAGCAATACGAAGAAATTCTTAAGCAGACTGATGAGCGCAGTGGATGGCGCCTTCAAGCCTTTGTTCATAATGGTATGGCTGAAGTTTTGGCAGCAGCAGATATAGTTGTAACTAGGGCGGGGGCGACTACTCTTCTGGAGTTGGCCGCGCTTCATAAACCTACTGTGATTATCCCTAACGGCCGTCTGACAGGTGGTCATCAGCTAAAGAATGCCAAGGTGTATCAGGACGCATTGGCTGCTTTGATAGTTTCAGAGGACGAACTAGATAAGGATGATCAAATTTTGGCACGTAAGATTATTAGTGTATTGAAATCGCAGAAGATTCTTAAGGGTTTAGGCGATAATTTTGGCAAGTTTGCCAAGCCTGATGCGGCCAAAGATATGGTGAAGATTATTCTGACTACTATACGAAGACAGGGTAGGCGAAGGTGAAATTATCTTTTTCTCGAAAAAAATCTGATAAAAATTTAAGCCGTCGAGAGATTGCTGCTCGTCGGCAGGCTGAGAATTACGATAATCTACCGACGCAGTCATACCGCCGAAACAGGACTCTTAATAGTCGCCAGACGATTTCACCGCTAGAGGCCTCTGAACGGCTTGAGGCGCATAATCTAGTAAAAAAACGTCGTCATATGATGCAGAAGTTATTTATAACTGCAGTGTGTCTGGCTGCCGTGGTATTTTTATTGTTTCAGCTGACAATTAGTATCTCCATCCAGACTCCCGACGCTAAAAGCTCTAGCAATTCTAGTAAATACGCCAGCGTTCTTAATGAATATTATAATGCCCATCCAGCTGAGCGGTTTAGGTTTTTTCTGAACAATAATGATTTGAGGCAGTTTTTCTTACAGAAAGCTCCTGAAGTAAAAACTATTCGTGTGGAGGGTGATTTCTTGGCGCGTTCAGCCGCTAAGTTAACTTTTCGTCAGCCAGTAGCTCAGTGGTCTTCTGGAAATAAAGTTTATTTTGTTGATGATAGTGGTGTTACGTTTGAGCAGAATTATTTTAACCCGCCTACAGTTGCGGTTCGCGACGAAAGTGGACTACCTACTCGGGGTGGCCAAGAGGTTATAAATCGGCAATTTTTAAGTTTTTTAGGGCAAGCTGTGTCTGAATTCTCGCAACATAAGCTGAAGGTGTCGGAAGCTATTTTACCAGCAAATACCGTGCGCCAAGTCTGGTTTAAGATCGAGGGCAGGGAGTCTCAGATAAGAATGACTGTTGATAGACCTGCTCGCTCTCAGGTGAGGCAGGCAATAGTAACTCTGGGACATTTAGATAAGAATGGTCAATCGTCAGGCTATATAGATGTTAGGGTAGATCAGCGGTCTTTCTACAAATAGAGCAGTTAACTTCTCTTTTAGATAAAGTAAGTTCTCTTTTTGTTCTATTTTGGCTATCTAAAAATTATATATAATAATATCAAAATATGCAAAAGTCAAATAATTGAGACACAGCAAGTTAGGGGAGCGGGGAAATAAAAATAGTAAAATGTCAAATTAAGCAAAATTATATGTGGAAAACTTATAAGCTAATTATAATATGGATATTTACTGGATATAATGATGTAAAAATATCAATGCGCAATTTGCGGTGTACGCTTTTAGGTAGATGAATATTTTTTTAAGTTCGTGTTTGTTGGTGAGTTTTATTTAGCTTATCGTATGTCACGGTCTATATTGAATATATGGTGAAGTCCCCTGGTTATTACTCATACTAGGTGTGTATTTATTATTACGTAAAAGGTACATTGTGCGACATTAGGACTATATCTAAAACATGATTACTCTATCGTCTTTTTTGGTGTAAATTTATTCTATTTTATAAATCTGAAACTACTCTTCTTGTTTTATGTCCTGCCTACTGATGGACTCTGCTTGGACTGTCTGACGTGTTCTTTATGGTGGATTTATGGATCGTTTGCGTGATTGATTATTATAGCCGTATGTAGGTTTTATATTGCGATATTTGTTATGGCGCGTGTTTAGGATTTACTTTGACGCTTCCTTGAAAATCATAAATAATTAGTTCGTATTTTGTTCTGTTATTTATCAGCTTATTTTTGAAAAGCTTGTGCAATTCTCTGCTTGATTAGATCACTGTTCCATTCGTTCGTTCTGAAGCGCAATAGGGGGATGCCGGCGTCACTGATGATTGAATTAACGAAATTATCACGTTCTTTACGCCTTGACTGGTTGTGCGTGCTGTCGTCAAGCTCTACTGCTATAAGAGGAGACATATCATTGGTGCAGATTAAGAAATCTATTGATTTTCTATCTATCTTGTTAAGCGCCCCATTCCAACTCTGCCCTTTTATTCTGTGCTCCAAGAATATACTTAAGTGGGCTTGGGGTATAATTACACATCCGCTTACGGCTTCTTGCAGGGTTTTGTAGAATGACAGTTCATTTTCTGTAATTACACAGGATTTTTTAGTATATCTGTATTCCCTCTTTGTGTATTTTTTAATTGAACCTCTATCATTTATTTTTCCCAACCCTATAATAAAAATTACGATAACTACAGCTATTATAAACATAAGTGTTTCCATGAACTCATTGTAGCATATTACTGTGGTTAAATAGTGCTATAATTACTAATATGAACACATCTGGGATACAATCTATCGCCGTTAAGGTGAGCGGATCTAACTCCGCCCTGCTTGATGATGTAGATGGGTTGCAGAAACTAATGCGCGACATTGCCGAGGCGGCTAGCTTACACCCATTAGAGTCGGTAACTCATCAGTTCTCGCCGCAGGGGGTTAGCTCTGCCCTGCTTTTGTCTGAGTCGCATATTGCAGTTCATACATGGCCGGAAAGTGGCACTGCCTATATATCAATTACTACTTGTAAACCCTTGAATGATGTCAATATTCAACAAATACAAGAATTAGTCGGTCAGGAGCTAGCAGCCGAAGACATAACTATGAAAAAGGTGGATTTATAATATGAAACGTACTAAGGCACGTCTGAAGATTAACCAGATTTTGACTGGAAAGAAGACAAATCTACGAGTGGTTGGCTGCTTGCTGTTTCGTGAGTGGAGCGAGAAAGATAAACGCTTTTACTACTGGGAAGAATGGGAAATCACTGGCCTAGCTGATTATGATACTTGGGTTGAGTATGACCACAGTGATGAGGTTGTATCTTTATATGAGCCAATTCGGTTTACTAGATCGATTGATCCGCAGCAGCTAAAAAAAGGCCAATCTTTTACTCTTTCCGAGCAGGACGGAACGGATCATGTTGTGATTGTTGATGAAGTTGGTGTCGGGCAGATTATTAATATCAAAGGCAAAAATACCTACCAAGTATTCCCTAACGAAATGATGGCCTACGCTACGCTGCGGGACAGTAAAGCGCCGAAGGGGCGCCAGCTAATTACTATTGAGAAGTATAATAATCGTGAGTATGATGCTTATCGTAAAGTGAAGCTAGACTCTAAAGAGCAAAAGCGAATATTCGGCAGGAAAATTACGCCGATTAATTGGTGGATGATTATATTTATAGTGTTTATTGCTGCTGCTGTTATATTTACATTTTTGGATAATAGTTCTAGTGATGGGCATAGTGGCGGAGCGCGCGGTGTTTATGGCGGCAGTAGTGGCGGATTTGGAAAGTAGGATATTTTAGTGCCACGATTTGAAATGCATAAACGTGAGCAGGTGGCTTTATTTGCGGCGGCGATATTAGTGGCGATTGGTGGCATTATCTATGAATTGATCTTAGGCGCAGCCGCGTCTTACTTGGTCGGAGATTCAATCTTAAGCTTTAGTTTGGCGACTGGCGTAACTTTATTTGGAATGGGCATTGGTTCGCTGCTGGTTAATTACATTAAAATACATCCAGCGACCAGTTTTGCGACTAATGAGATTGTCCTAGGACTAATTGGTGGTAATTCGGTACTTTTGATGTATACGGGATTTGTTTTTACGCGACTGCACTGGGTTATTTTTGCAATTATCAGCCTAGCGATAGGCATTTGTATCGGTCTGGAAATTCCACTTCTAGTGAAGATGTTTCAGAAATTTGGTCGCAAATCATCAATTAGGTTATTTAGTAAGATTCTGGCGCTTGATTATTTTGGTGCGTTAGTGGCCTCCTTATTATTTCCCCTGATTATGTTGCCCCACCTCGGTTTGATGCGCAGTGCTTATCTGGTAGCGGCGTTGAATATTGCTGTGGCCGTATTGATTTTAAGGCAGATGAAAGCTTCTAGGGTTGTGATGATAGTTAGTATTGTAGCAACAATAGTTTTGTCTGGACTGTTTGTTTATGCGACAGAGATTGAAAACGCAATTGATAAGCGGACTTATAAAGATACGGTAATGTTTCAGAGGCAAACTCCATATCAGAAAATTGTACTAACCAGGTATAAGAAAGACACCAGGTTATTTTTAAACCACAATTTGCAATTTTCTAGTCTGGATGAGGCGCGCTATCACGAGACTTTGTCTGCCTCTGCCCTGTCCTCGGTCGCCAGTCCAAAGCGAGTGCTGATTATGGGCGGTGGTGATGGTTTGTTAACGCGTGATGTGTTGAAATACTCGAGCGTCGAGCATGTTGCCCTGGTTGATATTGACGAATCAATGACTAATTTAGCAAAGACTAATCACCTGCTAACTGACATTAATCAGCGTTCACTTCATGATTATCGCGTTAATATTGTTAATCAAGATGCTTTTCAATTTGCTTTTTCGACGCAGGATAAATATGATGTTGTGTTGATTGATTTGGTTGACCCTTCGAATGAGCGGCTAGCTAAGCTCTATTCCGAACAGCTATACCGTCAGGTCGGCAATATTTTAACAGAGCATGGCGTAATGGTGACGCAAGCGACGTCTTCATTTTTCTCTCCGCATGCTTTTTATATGGTGGCAAATACCGTAAAGGCCGCGCATCCGAGTAGACATATAGCGGCGTTTTCAGTTAATGTACCGTCATTTGGCGAGTGGGGTTTTGTATTATCAGCGCCAAATGCTGATGCTGTGATGAGTCACCCTTTACCAAAAGGATTGCGTTATCAGAACCAGAAGCTACTTACTTTTTTGACTAAAAATAATGCGGTTTCAGTTCCATCAGGTCCCGTCTCTACGCTGATTTCTCCACGGATAACTGATGTTTATAGTGCTGATATGCGCCAGTGGCGTTATTATAACTAGAGTTCAATGATTTATTGAGTGGTACTCTTTTTTCGTCGTCGGCGTCGTCTTTTTGGCGTGGTGGTCGCGGTTGATTCGGGTGTGGTTGCAACTTCTGGCGAGGAATTAGGCTTATCTAATTCACTATTGCCGCGAATTTGCAAAACAACCTCTCCGCTATCTGTAGAAGGCTGTGCTTTATTTGGCTGACTATTGGTCTGCGGATTCAGCTGTGGGGCGGCCTGCTTTTTCTGATTTCTGTTTGGCATGATAATGTCGCTAATTTCTCTCTCGACATCCTCCCTGCTCTTCGAATACATACGCCTTGAATGTTCGATGATATGCGGCGTATTGTCCGCCTGAGATGGTGGAAGCTCCAGGCTACGCGCTGAAAATGCGGGAGTTTTTTCGCCGCCGATCACCATATTGATAACAAAATTACGATTATGCATCTGCAGTAGGTCAATTGATTCAAAGTTCGGCTCAAACTGTTTAGCTAGGATCGGTGCGTCATCGGCAGAAACGCGGAAAGAAATCATGGTACCAACGTTACCAAAAACGGCGTCACGAACGGTTTCGCTCATTTGGGAAATATACTGATTGGCGACAGTCAGATTAAGACCGTATTTGCGAGCTTCGGATAAGATGGTGGCAAATGAATCAGTGGCGAAATTCTGGAACTCATCAACATAGAGATAGAACGGACGACGATCGCGAACGTCAGGAATATCTGAGCGCGACATGGCAGCGAGCTGAATTTTGGTGACTAAGAAGGATCCCAGAATGGCGGCGTTGTCTTCGCCAATTAAGCCCTTCGATAAATTGACGATGAGGATTTTGCCCTCGTCCATGATTTGACGAATATTGAACGTAGATTTAGGCTGGCCAATGATGTTGCGGATGATTGGGTTGGCGGTAAAGGCGCCGACTTTATTTAGCACCGGTGCGATTGCTTCAGCGACAAATTTATCGTTCCAGCTGGCAAACTCAACATTCCAGAATTGTAGGACCACGGTGTCGCGACAATAGCCCAGCGTCTCTTTGCGAAATTCCTTATCTGTTAGCATGCGAGTAATGTCAAGCATGGTGGTTTCTGGTCGGTCAAGTAGCGCCAGAATAGTGTAGCGTAAAATGTATTCCAGCCGCGGCCCCCACGAATCGCCGAACATGCGCTTCAGAACGCCAATCACTTCTGATGAAATATTGGTTTTTTGGTTGGGATTAGTGACCTCTAGCGGATTAAACCCTAAGGGGTAAGCGGTGTCGGCTGGGTTAAAATAGATGACGTCATTCAGTCTTGAGCCCGGTATGAACTTCATGTTATTTATAGCGAAATCGCCGTGTGGGTCAATGATGGCGTAACCTTGATTATGGAAGATATCGCTGAGGGCGAATAATTCCAGCAGTCCGCTTTTTCCGGCGCCAGTTTGCCCGATAATGTAAACGTGGCGTGAGCGGTCGTAGCGTAGCATGCCGAATTGATGACTAATGCCGCGGAAGTTGGTGACTCCAAAGGCAGAGATTTGGTCGTCATTGGCGTCGTTGCCGGTTAAGACTGGTAGTTTGGACGGTGGTTCAGCAGTTTTGGCACTAGCCCAGACAATGTTTGGTGTCTCAACATTGGTGTGTGGCAGGTGAAAGACAGAAGCTAGTTCTTCAATGTTTAAGATAAAGCCGTCGCCATAAAATGCTCGCTTACGATATTTCTCCAAGAATTCTTTACCGAATGCACCCTTGACTGCGCGAAAGCCGTTGAGGTTGGTTGAGTTGAATTGCTTAAATGTACCGACCAGAGCTTGCATGCGCAGCTTTGCGTTGGTGTTACTTTCGCCCATGTAAACTAGTCGTATCTTTACCTCGTAGCCAAGCTTTGTCGCCTTTTTTTCTGCCTCAGAAATACGAGTTTTGTCGCGGTCTGACAATTCAACAGCTGTCGACTGACCGACTCCCTGCTCCGGTGGTTGCCAGAGCGCACCAAGTATCCCGACTATCCACTGCATACTGCCGCCGAGCCCTGGCAGTGACAAGCCTCGCCCGCTTTTTATGTTATTTATATATCTGTCGGCAGCATGTTGCCAATCGTCGGGAATCGGTCGAGCTAGCACCTGGATCCATAGCTCTTCTCCGGTAGTTTCTAGTTTGGCAAGGGTGCCGGTAACGCCAGCTAGCGGGTCAACTTCAAAATTCTGAAAGGTGCGAATTGGTAAAAATTCATCCGTAGTTAAAGTTAGTTCGGTTGAATACGCAACTTCGTGATCACGTTCGTGCTCGGTATAATCTTCGTTGGCTTGATGAATTTGGACGGTTGGATATTGCGAGTAAATTTGACCTTCAACGAAGCTTTGCAGAGTTTTTGGTACCCAAACATAGAAGCGAATTTGACCATTAACCGAGGCAATCTCAAAACTAATATGCTCCTGCTGTCCACCAGATAGGCGCAGTTCTTTATTGTCACGTAAGATGCCGTGGAGTGAGGCAAACAGCTGCTCGGCGGCTAACTCTTGTTTATCATTGGTCCGTGGGATTTCCAGAACTAATAGTACGCTCTCAACGGGGGTAAATTCTTCGATTCTTCGATAGTTTCGCCACGTCAGAAATACCAGAACTGCTACAATTGGCATCCAAACATACCATTGTAATAACGTACCAATAATCCAAGAAATAATCTGCATGATATGTAAATTATCTCACCTCTGAAAGAAGTTTGCAACTTAGCTTAAACGGCTTCGTCAAAAACGTAAGTAGCTTTCGCGACACGCTTGAACTGCGGTTTTGATTGAAGGTTGAGTAGAATAGTAGTTTCTTTAACCTGCCGCTTATCAAGGACTTGACGAACAATTTCATCACGGTGCAATGGAGACTCAGAGTTTTTCAAGATGTCGGTAATAATATCAGAGACGGTACCGCGACTATATCCCCAGCTGGCCAGTGCATAAATGCCACGCCCAATCAGCACAAATCGACTATCTTTAATAAGCTCATTGTGAATTGCCTGAGTAGTGACGCTTCGTCGGTTAAACTCGCTGTCCCGAATACCTTTGGCAATGTCAGAAAAGTGCATCGGTGAGCCGTTGGTGTCAAGAACGACATAGATTTTATCGCGGATATTCTTTGGATTAACCGATGGCCATTTAGCCAGTCCCCATTGATTGTGCAGATTAGCTAATTTTTTACTAACAGCAGCCAATGCTGCAATATTTGATGGATGCTCGTAGTCTAATTTTTTATGTAGATCTTCCGCAGTGATTGGCTCGCCATGTTTTTTAATCGTCTTAACAACTTCTTCAACCCTTACTTTAACCTGTTTTTCGTTACCCAGAGTGTCAATGGCCGCTGCTTGATAGTAGTCGTCATTTTCTGTGATGATGGTGATATTTTCTGCCAACTCTCCAATAAACGCCACACGTGAGCGGTCAATTGATGAGGCTTCCTTGCCCAGGAAATGTGACGCTAAATCTTGTATACGGGCTACTCGACCCATTTCTGATAGGCTTGAGGTTATTTCCTTTTCTATAGCAGTAACTGACGGTAGAGCTCCTTCGCTAACAGCAACCCTAAGTCGTGTTAGGATAGACTTTTCCAGCTGACGAACTCGCTCGCGGGTGATGCCGAACATATCACCAATCATTTCTAGCGTTTCCTTCCTGTCAGACAAGCCGAATCTTCGAGAGATGATTTCCCTTTCGCGCTCTTGCGGTATTTTGGAAATAATAGTATCAATGGCAGAATTTAAGTTGTCGATTCTTTCGGTTTTTGCTGTCTCGTTCATGCTATTAGGAAAATCCTCTCTGCCTCACCACAGGTTACATTGATTAAAATATGTTTTTAATTATACAATTGCATTTGATAAATGTCAATAGGTAAATGCTATAATTGTTCATGTAAATTATAGCATGTATTTTACTATTTTTGCAATAGATGATGTGAGAGTTTTTATTATCCAAAATTGTTGGATAGTATAGAAAATATCTCTATTTTTTCTTAGTTGTTCTCTTGCGGGTTGGTTTTGCGGCTGTTTTACTTAACAATTCCAGCGCCTTTTCATGGGTAATGGTCTTAGGGTCGGCATCTTTAGGGATTTTAGCGTTTTTAGTGCCATCGGTGATATATGGGCCAAAGCGGCCGTTAAGTACCTTGACGCCGTCACCAAAGTCAGCGATATTTTTCTCGGCTTCTGCCTGGAGTTTGGCGGCGTAGAGTTCGCGGGCTTTCTCCAGAGTGATGGTGTGCGGATCTTCGGGCTTGATGGAGACGAA
>ERZ772827.1534-NODE-1534-length-11622-cov-2.218985_pt1 | contig 11622 bp, 9 predicted proteins | sample MGYA00580850_ERZ772827 | MGnify/ENA primary metagenome ERZ772827 (study PRJEB29015, sample SAMEA2737950) | human oral metagenome | biome: human oral; feature: human-associated habitat; material: dental | place: China | collected 2145 ...
TATGGATGCCGTAAAGCTCATGGGACAAATCGTCAAAAAAACGGCGGAGCGCACGAAAGAAAAAGACGGCATCGGATGCGCAAAACTCGTCGTGTTCTGCAACGCGCCGGAAGACAATCCTTTTATGGCCGGCGCATTTCACGGCCCGGGAGAAGGGGATGCGGTGCTGAGCGTCGGCGTTTCGGGGCCGGGCGTCATTCTCGCGGCCGCAAAAGAATATAAAGGAAAACCGATCGACGAACTTGCCGACGGTATCAAAAAAACGGCGTTCAAAGTTTCACGCATGGGACAGCTTGTCGGAACGGAAGCCGCGCATCGGCTCGGCGTCGAATTCGGCATCCTCGATCTGTCGCTTGCGCCGACTCCCGCCGTCGGAGATTCGGTTGCGCGCATCCTCGAAGAATGCGGCCTTGAAAGCGCGGGCGCTCCCGGTACGACGGCAGCTCTCGCGATGCTCACCGATATGGTAAAAAAAGGCGGCGTTATGGCGAGTACGAAAGTCGGCGGTCTTTCCGGCGCCTTTATTCCCGTGTCGGAAGACGAGGGGATGATCCGCGCGGTAAAAGAGCAATCGATCACGCTTGAAAAACTCGAAGCGATGACGACGGTGTGTTCGGTAGGTCTCGATATGATCGCGATCCCCGGCGATACGGAAGCGTCGACTATCAGCGGCATCATCGCGGATGAACTGGCGATCGGCATGGTCAACAACAAAACGACCGCAGTGCGCGTTATCCCCGTTCCGGGAAAAACGACGGGCGATTGGGCGGAGTTCGGCGGTCTCTTAGGCGGCGCGCCGGTTATGGCGGTGAACGCGTTCAGTTGTAAAGAATTTATCGATCGCGGCGGGCGCATTCCCGCTCCCATTCACAGTTTCAGAAATTAACAGGTCGAAGGCCGAGTTGGAAAATTCGAAATTGAATTTAATCAATAACCCCGATGCAGCCTCGCAGCGAAGCTTCAAGCGGTGTCGGGGTATTAAACCCTTCGCACGAATAATTTGCAAAAGTCGCCGTTTGATTGATACGTGAAAAAGTCGGAAGGTATCTTATGCGCTTTATTCCGGTCGATGAAAAAAAGAAAGCGGAAACGCTTGCCTTCCTTGCAAAGCACGAGCGCACTTGCGTATCGCTTGTCGAACATATAAGGCTCGGAGGCGGCGACAGCTTTACAATCGAAAGCGGTGCGCGCGAAATGCTCGGCGTCATAAGCGTCAAAAGCAGAATGCTCCTGTGTATTCCGAATGCGCGTTCGTTGCAAAACGATAAAGCGTTTTGCTCTTCCTTCAAAGTATTTTTGTCGGATAAAAAAATCTCATGCGTAAACGGTGAAGCCGAAGCGTCGCACTTTATCATGAAAATCCTTGCGGAACTCAGCAGGACGCCGCTCCACATAAACGAATACGCGCTCATGACGCTTTCCGAAGCGGCGTTAAAAAAATTCGAAGCAAAAAACAAACGGCATGCGGCTGTATCGGAGGGGCTCAAAATGCACGGTATGAGTGCGGATTGCGCTGCGGTAAATCAGATTTCGGAAAGTGCGGCGGCAGGCGGTACAGGTGAAAAAGCGTGTTGTGAAAAATTTAAAATAATCCGATGCGGTATAAGGGATGCGGATGCGCTCATGCCGCTGCAGCTTGCATACGAAGCGGAAGAAGTGCTGCCGCCGTGCAGGACGCAAAATCCCGCTGTTACCCGAAAAAATCTCGAACGCATTTTAAAAACCGAATATGTTCTTGCGCTGCAAAACTCACGCGGCGAGCCTGTCGCAAAGGCGAACACGAATGCTGTCGGCATCCGCCGGGCGCAGATAGGAGGAGTGTACACTGCTCCCGATTTCAGAAGAAAGGGATGCGCATCGCTTCTGGTCGAAACGCTCGCCGAAAAAATCGTCGCTTCGAAGCGATTTCCCGTACTCTACGCAAGGAACGGAAACGAGGGCGCGCAAAAAGCATATTCGGCGATCGGTTTTATAAAAACGGGCGGATTTACGATTGCGTATTATTAAATGAATGTCGCGTTTCGAAAATATTTTAAAACCAAAGCCTGTTTTCGGCGATGCCTTGACCGCTTAGCCGCGGGCGGGCTTTTGGACGGGCGTCCGTAAGCATAAGGTTCGAAATGATATGCGGCCGGTCTCCCGCCTTGTCGACTGCAAATTTTTTTATTGTTTTTTCTCGCGATAAGGGGGATTTCGTGATATAATGACAGTTATATCGCGGAGGTACGTTGTGGCCGAAAAAAAGTATATCGTTGCGCTCGATCAGGGAACGACGTCGTCGCGGGCTGTCGTGTTCAATCACGGAGCGAATAAGGTCGCAAGCGCGCAGCAGGAATTCAATCAATATTATCCGAAACCGGGCTGGGTTGAACACGATGCCGAAGAATTGTTTTTGAGTCAGCTTTCGGTACTCCGAGAAGCTGTGCGGAGCGCACGCATAGAAGAAGGGCAGATTGCGGCTATCGGCATAACGAACCAGCGGGAAACGGTCGTATTGTGGGATAAAGCGACGGGAAAACCGGTGTACCGCGCTATCGTATGGCAATGCCGCCGAACGGCCGAACTTGCCGACGAATTAGTGCTGTCGGGGCAGGGAGATGTGATCCGCGAAAAGACGGGCTTGCTTCCCGACGCGTATTTTTCCGGCACGAAAATCAAATGGATTTTGGACAATGTCGAAGGCGTGCGTAAGCGCGCGGAAAACGGAGAAATCCTCGCAGGTACGATAGACACGTGGCTCGTGTGGAAGCTGAGCGGCGGCAAATGCCACGTAACGGATTATACGAATGCATGCCGCACGATGCTTTTCAATATTCACACGCTGAAATGGGACGACGATCTGTTGCATTTGCTCGGTATACCGCGCTGCATTCTTCCCGACGTAAAAGATTCATCGTGCGTGTATACGACGACCGACAAGAACGTATGCGGTTTCGAAGTTCCTATCGCCTCCGTCATCGGCGATCAGCAGGCGGCGCTTTTCGGTCAAGGCTGCTTTAACGAAGGCGAAACGAAATCGACGTACGGTACCGGCTGCTTTATGCTCATGCACACGGGAACAAAGCCGGTCGCTTCTCCGCATAAGCTTTTAACGACGATTGCGCTCGGTATAAACGGTTCCGTTACATACGCGCTTGAAGGCAGCGTGTTTATCGGCGGAGCTCTCATCAAATGGCTGCGCGACGAACTCGGTCTTATTAAAACCGCACGCGAATGCGATACGCTTGCGGAAACCGTTTCCGATTCGAACGACGTGATCATCGTGCCTGCTTTTACGGGACTCGGCGCGCCGTATTGGGATCCCTATGCGCGCGGTACGATTACGGGTCTCACCCGCGGTGCGAATAAAGCGCACATCTGCCGTGCGGCGCTTGAAGCGATCGCGTTTCAAGTAAAGGACGAGCTTGAGTGCATGAAAGAGGATGCGGGCTGTGCGATTCCGACGCTCAAAGTCGACGGCGGGGCGAGCGTGAGCAATCCGATGATGCAGTTTCAGTCCGACATCCTCGATACGCCCGTGTACCGGCCGAAAAACGTCGAAACGACGGCGACGGGAGCCGCCTTCCTTGCGGGGCTTGCCGTGGGCTTTTGGCACGATAAAGACGAATTGCACGATTTTTGGAAGATGGATAAAATTTTTACTCCCGAGATGGAAAATAAAAAGCGCGATGCGCTGTACGCGTCGTGGAAGCGTGCGGTCGAACGTGCAAAAGGCTGGGCGGAAAAATGTTGACAACTGCGTATATTTGTTTTATCGTTAATTTTGTTATAAAAAATTTTTGAAAACACCGTCGGTTTCCGGCGACGGTTATAAAAGGATTGCGCAATGACAAAACGTGAACGTGTGCTTGCAGCCGTACTCGGACAAGAGGTCGATGTTGTCCCTTCTTCGTATTCTCTTCATTTTCCTTCCGAAAAAGCAAAATCGAATAAGAGTGTAGCATCGCATCTCGAATTCTACAAAAAAACCGATGTCGATATTATGAAGATAATGAACGAATATCTCGTTCCCGATTTCGGCAGCATCCGTGTTCCTGCGGATTGGAAAATCATTCCGTCGTTCAGCCGAAAAACGAAATTTATTTCCGACTTCGGCGATTTTGTGAAAAAGATCATCGATCGTTTGGGGCCGGATGATTTTTCTCTTGCGACGATTCACGGAATTTGCGCTTCTTCGATCCATCCGATTGAAGCGCGCTACGGCTATTTTCCCGTACGGGAGATGCAAGTGTCGCATTTGCGTGAAAAGAGCGAGCCGTATCTCGATGCCTGCCGCAGGATTGCCGACGGGCTTTGCATTATGGCGGATATGATCTTCGAGGCCGGAGCCGACGGTGTCTATTACGCGGCGCTCGGCGGGGAACGCCATTTTTATACCGATGAAGAATTTTCCCGGGCTGTTTTGCCTTTCGATTTGCAAGTGATAAAGCATATAAAAGCGAAGGGCGGATATGTGCTGTTGCATATGTGTAAAAATAATTTAAATATGCAGCGTTTTAAGCCCTATGCGTCCTATGCGGATATCGTAAACTGGGGCGTTGCCGAAACGAATTTTTCTCTTAAAGAAGGGAAAAAGCTTTTTTCAACTTCCGCGATTATGGGAGGGCTTCCGAACCGTGCGAAGATGTGGACTCAGGGCAGCGATGAAGATTTAAAGAAAGCGATCAAAAAAATCATCGCCGAAATGGGGCATAAAAAGTTTATCATGGGGGCGGACTGCACGCTTGCAACGGATTTGGCTTACGAACGGATCAACACGGCGGTGCGAACCGCGCGTTCGAAATAAATTAACTCAAGGAGTCAATATGAACAAGAGAATGAGTATCGTTTTTTCCGTCGCGTTCGCTGTCTTCATCCTGTCGCTTACGGGATGTTCTCAAAAGAAAAAGGGTGCGGGCGGCAAAGCGGTGTATCCTGCAGGAACCGTCGTTATCTACGGTTACGGACAGCCGCAATATCTTTTGCAGTATTATGACGCGTGGCTTGAAAAAAACAGAGACATTGCACCGGATGTAAAAATCGAAATTGTGCAGACGAAGGGAGCCGCCGATACGCGCGAAAAAATTTCGATGACCTATCTTGCCGGTTCATATCAGGATCTGCCCGACGCCATATATATCGATCCCGTCAACTTAAAGGATCTCGCTGCCGGCGGTATAATAAAGGATGAAACCGATTACGTAAAGCCTATGCTTTCGGATTTTGTCGCGGGCTGTGAAAACGATGCGGTCTACAAAGGACGCATTTACGGTTTGCCCGATCAAGTGCGCCCGCAAGTTCTCTTTTACAATAAAGCGGTTTTGGATGCATACGGAATCGATCCCGCGACGATGTCGACGATGGACGGATATATCGAAGCGGGCCGTACGCTCAAGCAAAAGAGCGGCGGAACCGTATATCTTTCCTATATCGATCCGGGTGCGATGACGTGGCGTTATTGGGGACGACGGGGTTTGATGCCTCAGGCGAACGCGCGGATATGGGGCGATGACGGCTCCGTAGTGATCGGATCCGATCCGGGTACGAAACTTGCGATGGGTGTGCTCGATACATTGTATTCGGAAAAACTCTTGCTGAATTCCGCGATTTTCCAAGCACCGCTTTACGATGCGATGCGCACGGGCCGCATAGCGACCTTTTATATCGGCGCATTTTGGGACGAATTTATCCGAAAGAACGTAAATGAAACATCGGGGCAGTGGCGTGTTATGCCGGCTCCCGTATTTAAAGAAGTCGGCACGGGCGGTGCGCCTGTATGTTCGTACTTCGCCGTCGTTGCAAAACCCGACGGAAAATACGCGGGTCTCGTCGAAAAACTGTGGTACGATTTCCATCACGACAACGAAGCGAGAAAGACGTGGGTGCGGGCTATGGTTGAGCAAAACGCGCCGTATGCGAATCCGATTACGCTTGCCATGTTCGAAGATCCGTTTTGGAAAGAGCCGTCCGAATTTTACGGCGGACAGAGTTTCAGAGAGTGGGAAGCGAAGTGCTTGAACAATCCGAGCAAAAATCTTGCCGTAACCGCGCAGGATGCCGAAGCCGATTTGGTCATCAGCCATGAGCTTGAACTCTATGTGGCCGGCGACCAAACGATGCAGCAAGCCGTCGCAAACATGGACAGCGTCTTAAAGCAGAGGATCGGAAAAGCCGTCGTCGTCGAATAGAGGGCATCACCGAAGACCGAAATTTTTAAGATCCTCCGGTCTTATTCAGGGCAGACCCTTTCGAGTCTGCCCGATTTTTGGAGAAAGGGGCGTATGCGCTCTGCTATCAATAAATATAAATATCCGTATCTTTTTATTTTACCGTTTTTTGTATTGTTTTTCGTATTTCAGCTGGTGCCGCTTTTGTGGACGATAGTCATAAGCTTTACGGAGTGGAACGGTATCGGTACGCCGAAAAACGTCGGTACGGCGAATTATATAATGCTTGCCGGCGATAAAATGTTTTGGAATTCGTTTTTCAATACGTTTATATATTGGATAACGGCGCTTGTTTTTATTCTCGTTTTTGCGATGGTACTCGCGCTCATCGTCAATTCTCTGGCGCAAAGGACAAAATCGTTTTTCAGTACGGTCGTTTTTTTGCCGAACGTCTGCGCGGCGATCGCCATGGGTTTGATATTCCGCCTGTTGTTTGACGATACGGTCGGCTTGATTAATGAAATAATAATTTTATGCAGAGGGAATCCTCAGCTTTGGCTTACGAGTACTCGCCTGAGTAAAGCGCCCGTCATCGTACTCAACGTATGGCGAAATACGCCGTGGTTTATGCTCATTTTGTATTCCGGTTTGCTTGCGATCAACCGCGATTATTACGATGCGGCGAAAGTTGACGGTGCGGGATTTTTGCGGCAATTCATATATATCACGCTTCCGGAGCTCGGCAATATCATCTTTTTCTGCTTTATCACGCTTACGGTCGACTCATGGAAAATTTTCAACGAACCGTACATATTGCGCGGTCCCGGCACGAGCAATACTTCTCTTTTTCAATATATGTACGAAACGGGATTTACGATTTTTAAGATGGGTTATGCGTCGGCCGTCGGCTGCATCCTTATGCTTATATTGTTGCTGCTGTCGCTGATACAGTTTGCGGTGAAAAAAGGGCAGGGCGAAATATGACGAAACAAGCCGCCCGATCGATACAGTACCTCGTAAAATACGCCGTCATGCTGTGTATCGCTTTTATTGCGCTCTTTCCGATCGCATGGATGTGCATTATCTCGCTCAAAACGCCGACGGAAAATATAAGCGGTTTTAATTCGCTTTTCGTTTTGCATCCGACGCTGCGCAATTATATACAGCTTTTTAAACAGATCCCGATCGGGAAAAATTTCTTTAACAGTATTTTTACGACGGCGATCGGTACGGTTATGACGGTGTATTTTTGTGCACTTGCGGGCTTTGCGTTTGCAAAGTACAGGTTCCCCGGACGGGATGTTTTATTTTACTTTGTCATCGCAACGATGCTCATTCCTCCCGAAGTGGGAGCCGTTCCGCAATTTTTGATTATGCGGCGTCTCCATCTCATCAACAGCTTATGGTCGTTGATAGTTCCGAAAATTGCAACCGCAGTCGGTATCTTTTATATGCGGCAATATATACTCGATGTCCCCGATGAACTGCTCGAAGCGGCGCGGATCGACGGTTGTAAAGATTTCGGTATTTTTAATAAAATCATGTTTCCCGTCATAGTGCCGGCTTTGATTTCGTGGGCTTCGTTGACGATTGTCGCTCGTTGGAACGATTTTTTCTGGCCGATGCTTTTTTTGCGCAAAGCGGAAAAATATACGTTGATGATTTCGATTTCACTTTTGCCCGTCAGCGACGGTCTTTCCACTCCGTGGCCGGTGATCCTTGCCGGTACGACCGTCGTTATCATTCCGATTATAGTCGTGTATTTGATTTTTCAAATGATGCAGAAACACGGTTCTCTTTCGGGTGCCGTAAAAGGATGAGGTATTTGAAAAGATATATTTTACACTGTCTTTTAATCCGCAGTATCCGCTGCGTGCATGATAATTGCCGTTTTGGAAATATTGTTTGAAAGGGAGGTATGATATACATGGGTACGTATGATGTTGCGATAATCGGCGCGGGGATTACCGGCGCCTGCATCGCGCGGGAGCTTGCAAAAACTTCCGCAAAGATCGCGCTCATCGAAAAAGAAAACGATGTCGCGTGCGGAAGTTCTAAGGCGAACTCCGCGATCGTTCACGGAGGATTCGATCCCGTGCCGGGTACGCTCATGGCGCGCCTCAACGTGCGCGGAAGCGAACTGTATCCGGAACTTGCAAAAAAATTGAATTTCGATTACGAAAACAACGGTTCGCTCGTTATCGCCTTTGACGAGCAGGGCAGGACGCTTTTAAATACGCTGCTCGAGCGCGGCAGGAAAAACGGCGTTAAAGATTTGCGTATCGTCGAAAGCGAAGAACTGCACGATATGGAACCGAATCTCGGCGACAATTCGCTTGCGGCTCTGTACTCTCCGACTGCGGGGATCATGTGTCCGTACAAAGCGACGTGGGCATTTGCCGAAAGCGCGGTCATAAACGGCGCGGAATTTTTCAGAAATACGGCGGTTCACGCGATCGAAAAAATGGACGGCATCTTCGTGCTCTCTACGGGACACGGAGAGATCCGCGCGAAGTACGTCGTAAACGCCGCGGGCATTTTTGCGGATAAAGTGAGCGCGATGGCGGGCGCTCGAAAATTCGTCATCAAGCAGCGGCGCGGCGAATACTGTCTTCTCGATAATAACTGCAAGACGCTCGTCAACCATACGCTCTTTCAAACGCCGACCGCGCTCGGAAAAGGCGTGCTCGTAACGCAAACCGTCGACGGCAATATTTTGATCGGGCCGAGCGCCGACGACCAAAGCGGCGATATGTCGGGCTATACGGGTACTACCGCCGTATCGCAGGCGGACGTGCTTGCAAAAGCGTCGCTGACGATCCCCGATATTCCCCGCGGCAATATTATCAATTCCTTTGCCGGTATCCGCGCAATCGCCTGTGAAACGGATGAAAACGGAAATGCGGGCGAAAGCATCGAAGATTTTATCATTGAAGAAGATGCGAACGTAAAAGGTTTTATCAATGCGAGCGGTATCTGTTCGCCCGGTCTTTCAGCCGCTCCGGCAACCGCCGAATACGTCGCGGAACTGCTTAAAAGCGCAGGTCTCGATGTAAAAAAGCGGGACGATTTTATCGAAGAGCGCAAGGGGATCACCGCCTTTCACACGGCGGATATTGCGACGCGTTTAAAACTTATTAAAGAAGATCCGCTGTACGGGCAGATCATCTGCCGCTGTGAAACGGTAACCGAAGCGGAAATCGTGCAGGCGATCCGTTCTCCGCTCGGCGCGCTCGATGTGGACGGCATCAAGCGGAGGACGCGGGCGGGCATGGGCAGGTGCCAAAGCGGTTTTTGTTCGCCGCGCGTTACGGAAATCCTTTCGCGCGAAGCGCATATTCCGATGACGTCGGTGACGAAAAAAGGAGGGGCGTCGTTCATGCTTGCGGGTAAAACGCGCGACTTTTCCGACAATGAATCGATGCAGGGGGCGAAACGATGAGCAATACGATATACGATGCGGTCATTGTCGGCGGCGGGCCGGCCGGTCTTGCCGCAGCCGTTTCGGCACGCGACAACGGTGCTGAAAAATTATTGATTTTGGAACGCGATTCGAAGCTCGGCGGAATTCTTTTGCAGTGTATTCATAACGGATTCGGTCTTCACTATTTCGGAGAGGAGTTGACGGGTCCCGAATACGCCGGCCGCTTTGTCGCGCAGGTTCGCGAGAGGGGCATCGAATACAAAACCGATACGATGGTTATTTCGATCGATAAGGCGGAAGATTTCGAAGGCGCGGGACTGACCGAAACATCGTTCGATAAAACGAGCGGAGAGCACGTCGTTACGGCGATGAATGCAAAAGACGGGCTTATGTTTTTGCATACGAAGACGGTTATACTCGCGATGGGCTGCAGAGAGCGGACGCGCGGCGCCCTCGTCATTCCGGGGACACGGCCGGCAGGCATTTTTACGGCCGGAAGCGCGCAGCGTTTCGTCAATATCGACGGGTACTTGCCCGGCAAAAAAATCGTCATTTTGGGAAGCGGCGATATCGGCCTCATCATGGCGAGGCGGCTCACGCTTGAAGGGTGCGACGTAAAAGTCGTATGCGAAGTGATGCCGTATTCGGCGGGCTTGAGCCGCAATATGACGCAGTGTCTCGAAAACTTCAACATACCGCTGAAATTGAGTACGACGGTTATCGAAATCCACGGGAAGGAGCGCGTGACGGGCGTTACGATCGCTGCCGTCGATGCGAACCGCCGGCCGGTAAAAGGCTCTGAAGAATACATCGCGTGCGATACGCTTCTCCTTTCGGTCGGACTCATTCCCGAAAACGAAGTGAGTACGGGCGCGGGCGTTCACATGGATCCGGTGACGAAGGGGCCGTCGGTCAATCAGCTTATGGAAACGAGCGTACCCGGCATCTTTGCGTGCGGCAACACCGTGCACGTTCACGACTTGGTCGATTTCGTGACGACCGAAAGCGTGCTCGCCGGAAAGTGCGCGGCCGAATACGCGCTTCATGCGGAAAGTGCGAGACAAAATGCGGCGAAGGCCGCTTTGCATGCGCTTCCGATACGGCCGGGAAACCGCGTGCGTTACACCGTGCCGCAGCATATCGATCGGGACGATGCCTTTAAAGAAAGTGCGTCGAAGCAGTATGCGGACAAAAAAGACGAGCCGAAAGTGCAGATCATGTTCCGCAGCACCGACGTGTACCGAGGCGTTACCGTCGCCGTCTACAGCGGCAACGAGCGGCTTTATTCGAAAAAAGCGCGGATCGTGCGTCCGGGCGAAATGCAGATTGCGGACGTGCCGGCTTCTTCCCTTGCAAAGGCTGAAGCGCCGCTCACCGTTTCGATCGAAACGCCGGAAGATACGATAGATTGACCGAGCAGTGCGGCACAATGCGGACGCGATTTTAAAATTTTGTAAATTCGGAATACGAGGTTTCTTATGGAGATAAACGAAAAAAAGACGATGACGTGCATCATCTGTCCGATGGGCTGTCAGCTTGAAGTGACGAAACTGTCGGGAGCGGGGGAAGCGCCTGCATATTCGGTTACGGGCAACGCGTGTAAGCGCGGCGAAGCATACGCGTACAAAGAACTTACGAATCCCGAGCGGACGCTCACATGTACGGTGCAGGTTTCAGGCGGCGCTTCGAGGCTCGTGCCTGCAAAGTCGAAAACGGAAGTGCCGCGCGATATGCAGCTTGAATGCATGGAAGTGATAAAGCGCCTGTGCGTTCCGGCTCCCGTTCGTGCGGGAGACGTACTCTGTGAAGACATCCTCAATACGGGTGCCGATATCGTCGCGTGCGACGATGTCGCCTCTCTGTAAGCGCCTGCGATACGGTTCGGGGCATTGCGGGGTATCCCCGCAGAGGGGGTAGAGGAAAAGACCGGAGCGCCTGAGCGCGAGGACTTTGAAACGAGGGGGAGACTTCCCCCTTTTTTATATTAATAATTATAGAACTCGAACGATAATTTATTAATTGTTAAAACTTCGCTTTTCGGAGACGCACCTG